>TARA_R110002153_G_scaffold110189_7_pt1 | contig 34421 bp, 32 predicted proteins | sample TARA_R110002153 | Tara Oceans TARA_R110002153 (sample SAMEA4398193) | marine metagenome | biome: Polar Biome; feature: [SRF] surface water layer (ENVO:00010504); material: water (ENVO:00002006), including particulate matter (ENVO:01000060) such as... | depth 5 m | reverse complement strand
CTGTAGCTGAGCTAGAGTGGTGGAGTCCATACATCGACTTCAGGTTAAATATTAATCAAGCGCCAAAATAAAGCTGAAGATTGGCTATCTTTTTTCTTCTGTGCTGCTTTACATATTGGTTAGGGCTCTGAAGGTTTGTGGGCAACATAGTAGCGATAGTAACCAATGCAACTGCTTCCAACAAAAATAACTTCTACGAGAATACCCACTGGCGTCCACAAAAGAAGGTTATGCAACAACCACACTGAGCCCCCCGTAATCATCATCAAACGTAAAAACCGATCATTTTTACTAAATGATCCAATAGTAATAAAAATAGTCGCAAAAAATCCAATTATGCTCAATATTCCTATATAGGTGGATACCGTAATGATTAAGCTAACACACAGGGAAGCCGCTGAAATCCATTGAAACTTCCACTTAATTGAAATCAAAAAACGAATACTTGAAAATAAAAATATATACCCTGCAGTAGGTTGCTCAAGCAATAGGTAATGAAAGCCATTAAAGAAGCAACTAACTGATAGCGCCGCCAAAATATAGTTTTTGTTTTTAAGTTGCATCGCACCACATTCAATAATGAGAGTGACAGAAACAAGCAATTGTGAAAGTAAAAAGTCGGGCATTATAGTTAGTCAACTTAAATGAAAAGAGGCTCTGCAATATTTTTAGGATCTGCCAATGAGCGACGTTAGAGGTGTTATTAGGTTTATACAGGGTCTTAACGTAATTAAGGGTTAAATATTGTTCGGGGTGATAGCGCTTTAAGAAGCCCCCCAAAGTGATAAGCTAACCAATCGCAGGGTAATCAACAAGTATAAAGTGCTGCTGTTATTTGAATTCTTTGGTTTTAAAGTCGGCTATTAGAAATTTTTAGCTCTGTTCTTTAATTTTTAGGCTCTGTGTTGCCTTATGGATTTCCTGAAACTGGCAAAGGGTTGCCGTCCTCCTCCCAAAATTCGTTTAAAAAATGTCATTAATCAGCTCGCCCTTCCAACACAAAACAAATTTAGTACTTAAATATCAATGCTTTATTTGTTTTCATTGCGCCTTTACGCAATCTTGACATTAGTTGGACTTATTCATGCTCTCTGTATTACTGATTTTAATTAAAGGGAGCAACCAATGAGTATAATGTCTATAGGTGGAGGCGTTGATCCTTCTGCCCGCAAACAGGAACAATCACAACAGCAATTTGATATTGCCGATACTAATCAAGATGGCACCGTTAGTGCGACTGAATTTATGGAAGCATTAAGTACACAAGGTGTAGACAGTACTAGTTCTGCTGATATGTTCAGTGATATGGACGGCAATGGCGACGGTAACCTATCCCAAGATGAGCACAATAAAGCCATTCAGGAACGCGACCAAACAATGGCTCAAATAATGGCGCGAATGGACGGAGAAGTCGGTTTATATGGAGCACCAGATGCTAGCAAAGAATCTCAGTTTGATTCCTTTAAAACCATGTTGTCTTCTATCGCTAATGACACTAAAGATCAAAATACAGCCACTCAGCTAAATGATCTGCTAGCGGAATTAAAAAACGATGGTTATTCAAAAGACGGTGTGCAACGTTCAGTTGAATTAATGAATAAAGTCGCCCCACCAATCAATACCACCGCATAAATAACGGGAAGTTGCCGTAAATACTCTTAGCTCTGATAAAACATCAACCACACTTTAAACCTGTGATTGATGTTTTTAGCTTAAGTGCAGGTAATTCCCGCTAAGAGGTAAACCAAATAAAACACCCCAAATAATAAACTACCCAATCACAGCACATCTTCAAAAATGCGTGTATTCTTTAGCTCTTCTGCAACGGGCCTTTATTTCTCATCAGCAGCGAGTGAATGGCGGAACCTTGCAATTTCTGCAGACTAACTAAGGAAAACCATGCGTCGATTATTTGTTTTACTTTCAGTACTTACGCTCTTAGGCCTAAATGTACAAGCTGGTGATGGCGGTGACAAAGAGCCACTCGATTCAATTACTCAGCTCAAAGTTGAAAGTTTTAACCTACGTTTGGATACCCCTAACGATGGCATAAATGCTTGGCCAAAACGCCAACAGCTAGTATTAAACCACCTGCAACTCACCCTGCCCGACATAGTGGGCATGCAAGAAGTATTAGCCCATCAATTGCATTGGCTGGATGAGAAGCTACCTAATTATGCGGTTATCGGTGTTGGCCGTGACGATGGAAAAAACGCAGGCGAATTTGTGCCTTTGTTATATAACACCCGCACATTAACCAAGCTGGATAGCGGTTATTTTTGGTTATCTGAAACACCTAATGTGGCAGGCTCTATCGGTTGGTTAGCTCACTTTCCCAGAGTAGTAACTTGGGCCAAGTTCAGCCAACATAATAAAGTATTTTTTGTGTTTAATGCCCACTTTAGCCACGTCAGCGATTTAGCTCGTCAAAAGAGTTCAGAATTTTTAGTACACTACATCCCCACCATTGCCGGTGACAATCAGGTGATACTGATGGGCGATTTAAACACCCTAGATTCAGAGCTAGCCTACACCACTATTATCGCCGCCCCAAATTTGGGATTCAGCGATAGTGCATTAGCAGATGGCCAGCAGCCTAGTATTACGTTTAATGGTTTTGGCCACTCTGATGCCAAACGGATTGATTATATTTTTATCAGTAAAGGCTTAAGTAGCAGCAACTATATGACTCATGAGGATAAAGACGGGGATCTCTATATCTCGGATCATTATCCAATTTCAACTTTGATTAGATTTGGGATGCTACAGGAACAGAAATGAACTTGACGGCATGCCGACATTAACACCGCCTAGTTCAGCATAAGATATGAAACCACTATTGCTGACTTCTTTAGTTTTCTAGTTCGTTTGTCCCATAGAATCTGGTTATATTATAAAATTTAAGCCAAACAGTGGCAACTGAGCCAACCAAAGAGCAATAAATAACCATAGGCATTAAGGTCAACCTGATCACCGCACCTTCTTTGCCGCTTAAACTCACCACTGAACAAGCAGCTACAACGTTAACAACACAAATCATATTACCTGCATTAGAGCCTAACACTTGTAAGGCTAAAACAATGTTTTCGGCAATGCCTAAGTTCTGAGCGGTAGTTTGTTGTAAATCTGTAAACATCATATTAGAGAAAGTCGCTGAGCCTGAAATAAATGCACCTAAGGCCCAACAAAAGAAGCGGCCATGGGCCACGCTTGACCAAATAATTCAGCCATAGTTGGCAGCCAACTCTTTTGGCATACTGCCAAGCTTTGCACCATTAACATTTGAGTTAATGAATATTCTTACCAAGGGCACTGCTGTTGCTAAAGTTAATGCCGTGGGAATGAGTGTTTTTGCTGAGTTTGAAAGCACAGTAAATGCTTGTTTTCCAGTCATGTTATGTAAAAAGAAAGTCATAACCAGACTTTTTTAGACACTAAAAAGTTAAACTTAACCGCCTAATCACCAAGATAAGACCCACCAGCCCACCAAAAAAATAGACGGGAATTCAGGACCTAGAGTGTTGGCAACCAGCCATGCTGGTAATAAAAAGGCAAATCCTGAAAACAGCGCAAAAGGCCACAAAGCTAAACCTTCTTTATAGCTTTTATTCCCCCCCAGAGGCGAGTTAAAATAGCGACCAACATCAGCAGAATAAACACCCCAACAAAGATATCAATATTAATCGCAGTAGTGGGAATTTGCTGTAATTGGCTAGCGGTAACACCGTCTAAACCTTTGCTAATTCCCACTAAAACAGGTGTGCCAACCGCACCAAATGAAACCGGAGACGAATCGGCAATGAGGGCTAACGCAACAGCCGCTAACGGATTAAAACCCAATGCAAGCAGCAGAGGTAGCAGCGGGGGTAACAAATCCAGAAGCACCTTCTAAAAAGCTACTAAATAACCAAGCAATAATGATGAGTTGAATGCGGCGATCGGGCGTGATACCGATAAAACCAGCGCGTATAACAGATATTGCTCCACCTTGAGTCAGAGTGTTGAGTGAAAAGAGTGCACCAAAAACAATAATTAAAATGGATGCAGCGATGATCCAGCCTTCAAGTACTGATGCTGAAATTTGTATAAAGGGCACTAACCAAATATAAGCCGTCATAAACGTAGTAATGACTAAACTAATACTCATTGCCTTCATGGCGGGCCAACGCAGAATAACTAAAAAGAGTAATACAGAGACTACAGGCATCACGGCAGTTAAAGATTGTAGCAAGCTCATTTAAAATCCAATCTCCAAGAAAACTCAATTTAAATGAATAGTGGACATATCATTCGCCTACACAGACAAAACTTGCAAGCGACTTTAGCTGCTCCTAGGCAAAGGATATACGGCAGCCGCGCAAGACGTACTTTATAAAAAAAGTAATGGGCTTAACTTGATTCGAGTCAAAAAACAGCAAAGTAGATGCCGCTAAGGCTGCTTTTTGTCATTATCAGAACAGCCATCGTTAGAAGGCAATACAATTGACATTGCCGATACCTTTTTAGGTGGCTCCGTCACTGCTTCCCTGCATTTAAAATGGTCAGCACCAAAAGGCTATTACAATTATTCAACCGATCTATACACTTCAACTTAGTCCATCTTTCATCCCTGATGCTCGCTAGCAAAGCTCGGCTTATCGACAATAGTTCCTACATGGCCCTACCTTCGGCATTCCATGGCGGTCGCTTGTCGAGCTGCTCAACCGCACGAATTTATGCATCTAAATATTTCAGTTTTATCCATAAAATTGCAGAAATAGTTGCCGAGCCTTCAGTCCAAAGTAGAGCAAAAGATTAAAAAATCAGCATCGCCAATAACCGTTTTGCTTTGGTAGCCACGTCGCTCTCAGATTCTGAGTAGGAAAGATTATCTTGGATACCCTGTTAGCTATTCAATTAACCCCTGCCCTGCATCAACAATAATTGATTAAACAATTTTTCGTTTTAACAATTAGTTCATCTAAATGTCTTGTTACTTACTTATTGATGTCACATAAGACCGCTATTTTCATACGCGGATTGCCAAACCTACTGGAATACAAGTTTTAAATAACACTATGATTTAATTATATTTTTATTTTATAACTGGCATTAATTCATCCAAGTACAAAATACATAAAAGTACTTGATTGACGCAAAATTAAAACCTTAAAAATCAGGCTCACTGTTTCATTTTACATTTAAATATTTCTACTATTGGATTCAATAATCACCATGACTTTTACACGAAAACTACTAAGCACTGCCGTATTATTTTCTCTCTCAAATTTTTATGTTAGTGCTAAAGAAGCACCAGGATCTGAAAATAAAGACTTAGAACGTATTATCGTTTCGGGTTACAGAACAGCGAACCTTGCTGAAATCGATAGTAAACGCAGCTCTGATGGCGTGATGGACGCGATATCTCAGGATCAAAGCGGTATGTTACCTGATATGGATATATCACAAGCAGCCCAGCGTATTGCTGGCGTTTCAACACTTACAGGATTTGGTGTTGGCTCAGAGCGCTCAAGTAACACCAGCGAAGCTATTGTTATTCGTGGTCTAGATCCAACGTACAACCTAACCACTTTTGATGGTGTTCCCATTGCAGCAACAGACCAAAATGATCGACGAACAAAAACCTCTATATTTCCTTCTTCGGTCATATCTCAAATTCAGGTAATAAAAACACTCACAGCTAATCTAGACCCCCATGGCATGTCGGGGCAACTTAATTTGGTGACATTTAGCGCTTTCGACCATGATAGCCCCTTTCTAACAACACGGGCATCAATTGGAAAAAACCAAGAAGCAGGACGATTAATTGCGGATCCTGATCCTAATCAACGCTTTGATATCGCCTTTTCAGATAAGTTTGGCGCCAGTGAGCAATTTGGCTTTAGTTTAGCAGGCTCTTATCATAGTTTAAGCGACAGCACACAACACCACGCGCCTGGAAATTACGATAGTAGCTATGTGTATTACAGTGCTGACCCATCAATAAATGAAGACGTTAACTTAACTGACTCAAATTATTTACCTGCCGCGGCACGTATACAGCGTTTTGCTTTTGAATCAGGGACCAAAAAGTTTTCAGGTCTAGCTAAATTAGAATACCAACCGAATGATGAAACTTACGGTTATTTTTATGCGGGTCATTTTGTGCAAGACGAAAAAGAACAACGATGGGAAATGTTGTTACAGCCTAATACTGATATTCGCCCCGATGAGCAAACGGCAACCACTGGCACATGGCAGGAGGGTAAAATATCTTATGGTTATGTAAACCAGCCCAAAGAAGAAGAAAGTACAATCTTTACCGGTCACTTTGAGCAGTGGTTAAATTACACCCAAAAACTGCGATTTGACCTTTCTCATTCAACCGCAAGCACCCACTTGCTTAGAGATGCTTCAAAATATAATTTAGGCTACAGTTCCGATTTTGCATTTGATTACGACATCGATAAAAAAAATGCGGGAATTGAATTTCATAATAAAGACATCGTTAATGACTTAAGCCTTTATAGCTCAGATTATATTCGTAAAAGAGATCAAAAAATGCGTAACAATGTCACCTACGGCGCTATCAACTATGACCATAATTTTGATGGCGCGTCTGGCCGTTGGGGATTCAATGCCGGTATTGCTTTGACACTGCGAGATCAATCGTTTGATCGTTCCTATACACAAGGCAAAGTGTTTGAAAACTGTGGTCTGAGTGATATTACAGATTGCGAACTAACACTCATGGACGAGTTTGCTTTTGAGAAAACCACCAGCGGGTTTAATGGAGTGCCTTTTGTACTTCTGGATGATCAGGCTGCCCGCGTAGTTTGGGAAGCTCAAGGTTCGCCTTTAACCACAGACCGTACCGACAGTTCACTTCAAGATGACTATAAACTAACTGAAGATACTTACGCCTTATTTGGGCAAGCAGTTTATCGCGGTGATAAATTAACGGTTAGATCTGGGCTGCGATATGACACAACTGACGTAGCAGCAAGTTTGTGGCAAAAAGATGAGTCAATTGAAAAAGTGGTCACAGATGCAAGCCAATTTGTTGAAGTATCAAGAAACAGTGATTATAGCTACCTTCTCCCCTCATTAGTCGGAAGTTACCATCTGCAAGAAGATTTATATTTACGCTTTGGTTATGGTCGAACTATTGGTCGCCCCAACTTTAGTCACTATGCAGTTGGCGAAAGTGTAGGCCTTCTTGAAGATGGTGATGATCAAATTACTATCACTCAGGGTAATGAAAATCTCAAACCAAGGGTATCTGATAACTACGACCTTTCACTCGAATACTATTTCGATCAAGGCAGCATATTGTCTGCATCTTACTTCTACAAAGCCGTCGACAATATGATTTATACACGAGTAACGGTAGACGACACTTATCAGTATGAAGACCAGATTATTACCGCTAAAACAAAATCTCCGCAAAATGCCAGTGATGCTTTTATTGAAGGAATAGAATTATCAGTTAGGGTCGATTTAGCCAACTACCTATCAAGCCCTTTTGATGGTTTTATTTTAAGTTCCAATGTCACATTAATTAACTCAGAGTTAACTATTGTTGATGAAGAGGATACACAAACCACCACGGATTCTTGGGAACAACAACCTGACTTTATTGCCAATTTATCGTTGTCTTACGACAAAGGTGATATAGGTGCCAACATTGCCTACAACTATGTGGGCGACTACCTCACTTCATTCGACCAAGATGATACCAATAATAATGTGTATCGCGAGGGCGCAGGTCAACTTGACGTCCAGCTTCGTTATAACCTAACTGATAACACTAAATTGTTGTTAGAAGTTCAAAACCTTATGGATAAAAACATCACTAATTTCAGGGATATTGAAAATATTGGGTTACTACGAGGTAGCGAAGTTGAAAAAGGCCGCACATTTTGGCTAGGCATCACTTGGGTACCTAACCTTTAATCTAGTCACAACTATCATCTAGTCATACCAGTCCATTTTCATGTTTTGATTTTGGGCTGCTTTACGCTTTTATTAAGGTTTTAATACAATGAACAAAACAACTAGGCTGATGCTGACGGCCATATTCACTCTTTTATTAGTTCAACCATCCTTAGGTGCAACGCGAGCAGAGCAAATTTCCCAGAGAATACATAATGCTAATGCTTATAGAGGTCATGTAATGGTTGTCGCCCATCGTGGCTTAAGCTGGCAAAATGGCGAAATTATATATGCAGAAAACTCACTGGATAATCTTGAAAAGTCCATTGCAGCGGGTATTGATATAGTGGAAACAGACGTACGCCTCACAAAAGATCGCAAACTGGTTGTGCTCCATGACGGTACCTTAAACAGAACCACAACCTGTAAAGGTAAAGTAACAGACATTACTCTAACAGAACTTAAAAAATGTAAACTTGTGATTGCAGAGAAAACGATTACCAATCAAACGGTACCTACGCTGCAAGAGTTTTTCCGTGCGGCCAAAGATCGTATCCTGATAAACATTGATAGTAAAATAAGTTTAAAAGATACTGAAATGGTCATTCAACTAGCTCGAGATGAAGGAGTTGATGGACAAATAATCATAGGAGCTGCGACTAATTCTGAGGATGATTTAGCCAACTCTTTACCCTTTTTTGAGCGTTTTAAAAATTCTAAAGTCATATTAATGGGAAATTTACACGATGATGCTGTGTCAGCTAAATTTCTGTACGATATTTTGGCAATAAAAAATGGTCCAGAAATAATGCAATTACGTAATAGTTTCGTTACCGGAGTTGATGACATGACGCTAGATGGCGGTCCTCTTTTTAGCCGTAGCAGCATCAATATGGCCCATAAATACAATCGCCATTATTGGATAAATACTCTTTACACCAATTCAGCAGGAAAACGTTCTGGCGGACGTGGCGATGAAATGGCGGTCTTTGCCAAAATGCCTAATGAAGTCTATGGATTTTGGGCGAAAAAAGGCGCAACTCTCATCCAAACCGACGAACCCGAACTTGCCATTGAGTGGTTGTCTAAACACAATTATCGAATTCCTTATAAAGCTGAATAATTATAATTACAGTGTATAGGAAGGAAATAAGCCGTAGTCGTAAGCATTGTAAAGGCTGTAAATTAGTTACATATACATGATGATGCTCACTTGGGCGAAGCTGCGTTTCTAAGGATCCCAGTTTCACCCTGAAATTCACACAGCGGTTGTCACGGCTGCAGAATTAAGCAGATAAAATATCAACCAATGAGTATCTGAATCACCTAATCGCGATGCGAGCCTATAAAAACAAATAGGGATAATAAACCTCCTACATTGCATATTTAAATCGCTGCCAATTTTCGGACATACATTTTTTGTGAATTAACAGAATATCCATTATTACCTTTTATTATTCTGCCACCATGGCAAACTATAACAGCGTATTGTCTTATCTAAGTTGTAAATGAAAGCTGTAACATTTTTTAGAGTTGTACCCTTGTCGTTGTTCCTTGTGCTCGCTATATCTATTGATAGCATAGCGGCTATTTCCTCCACGGAGCCTAAGGTTAAACTCTCGTCTTCTGGTATATGTCACGACCAAACTAGTGCCTCATTCAACCGCACCAAAAATTACCAAGTCTTTGATTCTGTTGCTATTTGCATCGAACAAGGTGGGCGCTTACCTAAGGCAAAAACCAAATCAATAGATAAAGCCACCGATGAAGCTATTGAGCAAGGAAGAGCTTTTGTCGCGCTTTACGACAGAAGTGATTGGCCCCATTGGTTAGACAGTGATAAAGATTGTCAGAATACGCGACATGAATTGCTGATCAAAACATCTACAAAAGCCGTTGCTTTTAAATCAGAGAAACAATGTAATGTGCTTTCGGGTCAATGGTATGACCCTTATTCGAGTGAAACATTTACCATATCCACAGATTTAGATCTAGATCACATAGTTCCTTTAAAGTTTGCTCATAGCCGTGGCGGCAGCAGTTGGAGTAGAAATAAAAAAGCACTATTCGCTAATGATAGTGAAAATTTAATTCTGGCTCAGGCATCTTTGAATCGTCAAAAAGGCGCCAAAGGCATTTCTGATTGGCTGCCCCCGAATCATCAATATAGATGCGAATATATCACTCACTTTAACAAGGTAATGCGTAAATATAATTTGGTATATATCCCATCAGAACAGCGCATTGTTAACCGCTTAGTCAAAGTATGCAGTAAAGCGATTTAATCTGAATGCTGGCTGTCTAGTGCAAGAGCCCAAAGAAAAACTTGAAATGTTGATACTCGCTGGAAGCATCAGTAAAGTAGAGATTGAAGCTATGTACCAGCACCTTTTTGGTCACTTTGTTAGTTTATTTCTTAAACCTAAAGTTACAAAAATTTCATTAGCAGATAAAGCATCACTGTAAGCAAGATAAAACGTTAACCTTATACTCCTATTTTACTCACGTTCATGGTCATTTTGCAGCAAATCGGCTGCGCTAGGTTATTCAAAATTCACGTCTCAATTTACCAACAATATATGTCATTAATCCTATCGGTCGAGCAGTGTGAATATTTAATTGTAATAAATTTCAATTAACACGGTCTGTTGCAATGTCGATGCTAAAAATGGCGTCTCCCCCTATAATATTGGCTTATTACCATAGTCTTAATCCAACGAACTAACGAAAACCCAGCCTAATTTTCAGGCTGAATTTAAGGAAATAAAATGAGTGAAACCATGCCGAACCAATCAATCTCTAATGATGTTCAAAACCGTTTACAGTGGTCTTTATTAGCCCTAAGACTAGGTGTATTTGTTGTAATGTTAATGTGGACCATAGACAAGTTCGTCAACCCTGGTCATAGCATTAAAATATTTGAACATTTTTATGCTATTTCAGGTTTAGGCGAAAACATTGCCTACATTTTGGGTGCGTTACAACTGGTACTAGTTTTCGCATTCGTCGCAGGTATTAAAAAGCGCATTACCTACGGACTTATATTTTTATTACATGGTGCTTCAACGCTGTCAGCCTTTGCTAAATATTTTGACGCTTTTAATAACCTGTTATTTTTTGCTGCATGGCCAATGTGGGCAGCATGTTTTGCTCTGTATCTATTACGTGATTCAGATACCAAATTCACCCTAGGTAAAGCGGCATAAAAAGTCAAATTACGCGTTCTAGAGATCGGATTTCAAGGTTCAGTTCATCCGAATCACTTGAAATCCGCATTTACCTCAAAGGTGCTAAATTGACTAGCAATATTTAATCTGAACTCGGGTTTCTTAACGCTAAATCAAAACTTTGCATCAACCTTAAAGGTCATCACTTCTTGGCTAACAGGATGAGTGATCTCTAAATTTTGTGCATGCAAATGTAAGCGCTGGCCACGAATTCCATACAAATCGTCTCCCACTATGGGCATATTCAAGCCTTCGCTATGGGCGCAGTGTACTCTTAGTTGATGGGTACGACCGGTATGTGGTGTTAGCAATACTCGGGTTTGATTTTTCTCTGGGTAACGTTCAAGTACCTGCCAAAAGGTGTGGGCTTGTTTGCCATCTTGATGACAAACAATTTGTTTTGGTCTGTCGTAATAATCACCTCTTAACGATAACTTTATTTCGCCTTTCTCTTGTAATGGCAAACCTTCTATTAACGCCACATATTGTTTATGCACTTGCCGTTGAATAAACTGTTTTTGCAGATATTTGTTGGCCTGTGAGTTAAGCGTTAACACCATCAATCCTGAGGTGGACATATCCAACCTATGCACAATCAGTGGACCCGTTGCTTCAGGGAATTGCTGTTTAATTCGCTGGTACACAGAGTCGGATAGTTCTTTGCCGGGTACAGATAAAAACTCGGTGGGTTTATTGACGATTAAAATGTCTTCATCTTGATAGATAATGTCTACCTTTTTACCTTGCCCATAATTATAAGTTAATGGGTTATCATCCAACTGCATGCCAGCCAACATATGTTTTAAGATTGGCTGACATTTACCTGTACAGGCAGGGTAATACTGCTGATGTTTTTTGACTTCTGATTTGGGTGAGGCTCCCCACCAAAATTCGGCCATTGCCAGAGGAGTTAATTGATGTTTGAAGGCATATTGTAGAAGTTTTGGAGCAGCGCACTCCCCTGCCCCAGCCGGAGGCGTTTTAAGTGCAGTATCGGCAAAAACATCTAGCAAACTTTTAGGCTCTTGTGCTCTATTCAGAAACTGATATTGACTAAATATTCTGTTTTGCAAATCAGCTGAGAGGTTTTTTCGTTGTAACTTTAACTCTGCTATAGGGTCTGTGAATTGGTTTACTTTTGCCTGTAGTTGGCTGATTGATTGTTGTGAATGTTCGCTTAATTCTTTTAAGCGCCATTTATCAAAAACACTTTGTTGTGCTAGTTCTTGTAAGCCTTTATCTGTGAGGGTTTTATCTACTTCATTCTGTAGCCTTTGACGCAGGTTTTTACGAGTTTTACGATTTTCTACCAACTCACTCCTGAGGGCGGATAACTGCTCGGCATGTTCTGCTTCCAAAACACTTAATTCCTGCTGCAAGTTCCTTAATTCAGGCGTATCTTCTAGCGTTTTTATCTCTTTATTAAGATGATTAATGGCCACTTGTTCAGACAAAAAGAAACTGTCGTCGGCCAATAAATCAAATACGGGTGGCACAAATCCTTGGATGTGATTTTGCTCGGCTAACTTACCGGAAAATGCCGAGATAAAGCCTAATTCTCCTTGTACATTTTTAACCAGTAACACACCAAACATTTTACCAATGATATTATTTGGATCATTCGACAAACCAAAATTATGTTGCCATTGCCCTTGAGTCGCAAGATGGTTTTGCAATTGTTTGGCCGCCAACATACATAAAGGATGTGGCTGATAATAAAAGGGATAAGTAAAGCACTCTGGTAAGTCATATCTTTCAATAGACCCAGTAAAACGGGTAAAACAAGGATCTTCAATGTGCATAACGGATAACTTACAACCTATGGGGAGGAAAACAATTTTGTCAATGTGTTTGATTGGTAAACAAATCAACCAAACAAACAACGACTCCAACAATGTTAGATAACTGAACATCGTAAATATCGCTCATATTATATAGCTATTTACGATCCAACAAGATGTACTAATCGTTATTGTTCTAACAATTGATACATGCCGCAACTTTCCCCCTCAGCAGTAGAACAAGACTGATCAGCGGCTTCTTTTTCGGCCTTAGTTTTTTTCATTATTTCTGAATCAAAATCTCCCCAAAAACAGCTAGGACAAGCTCTTTTGTCGGTGTATACAGGCAGAGGGCTGGCTTCTTCACTTGAATATATTTGTTGTGGCAAAATATCTACCCAGGTCATATTTGAGGTATCGGGTATAGCATAAGGTATACCTGCATACCCCCAGTCATGGGCCAATACTGTCTCCCATCCTAAATGTAACTTGCTTGCCAATACCACACCGTTAATTAAACTATTATCAGGATTATCATAAGACAACCCACCCCTTTCTAGATGAGGTCCGAGATCACCCACTTTATCTATCCCGTTACGTAACTTTCCGAATAATTCGGGATCGTTAAACTCTTTCGCTGCCCACAAACCAAAAATGTGCGCAATTCTATCCGGTTTTTGATTATGACCAATTCGACTATATATCGATGCGTAAGGCCCATAATTTACGCTAAGGTTTTGTTTAAAAGACTGATAACTTTGTTTCATTTGTTCGGGTAAGAATGGATTTAAAAAGGTTAATATCCACGCATTGGCATAACCTGTTATCTCTTGTTTAACAAAGTCATGGTTAGGTTGGTAATAGCGATAGAACAATCCCGTCTCTTCATCCTGCATGCGTTGCATAATAAAATCCAACGACCACTGCACTTCATTTTCGGTGTAAGATGTAGTGTATAACTTGTCATAAATATGTAGGCTTAACATGCCAATAGTATTGCACTCAACAAACCAAGCATTAGGCTCACATGTCACACCTTCATAAATGCCTTGGTGATGTAAACGCATTTCTTGTGCTATTTGCCCTGTCAACCAAGTGTATTCTTTAGCGTAGCGCATGTCTCCGGTGGACAATTGATACAGTCCGTACATCAGATTCAAATGACCTTTATACATAATATTTTGCATGCTGATGGGATCGGCACCAAATCCAAAATCGGTAAAATCACCCCATACTTTTTTTGATTTCATTTTCCAAATCATGGTGTCCATCAACACTTTATATTGAGGCATTTTTTCAGGGTTGATAATGATGGCAGAAGGTAATCCATAGAACCCAAAGGCAATGGAATACTTCCAAAAAGCTTGATAGTCAGTATTCCAGTTTGTGAAACTATCTCCAGCTAAAGACATGGAATGAAATTCCTCTTCTATATCTCTAAGTTGACCTATTTCATCTATCTGTAATTCTCTTTCATTGACGGCCTTAAAATAAGCGTTGGTGTCGGTCATACCCAGCGGTAATACAAAAATAACAGCCCAAACAACAAGCACAAAACTGATAAAAATTATCATTCGCTTAGTCGTCAATATTTTCATAAAACTCGTCCCTGCAATAGTTAACACTGATTAAAACCCGAACGGAAGATACTGGCATAAAATGTTGCCGGACTTGTTCTTCGTTATTAAATAAATACTTTTTTATAACAAATTTAAAGGTGAAGCGATATAGCAATTCAACTAAGCAGAAACAGGCTCGAGTTCTTGCAAAATATCATACAAGCCAGTTTCATCTATTTTCAGTGCGTTGTTTTTAGCTTGTTGGAGACGAGTTTGAGTATTGATGCTGCAGTTAGCTATAACCTCTGCTTCGATGTTATCTGCTTTGTTATATTGAGATAAAGGTTCTGGGTGCATGTCTAGCCATAGCTGGGCGGACTGAAGTTGTCCATTGTGTATTAATTGACTGGTTTGTTGGCAGGTTTGCCAGTATGCATCTGTGGCGCTTAAGGGGCTTGAACGGTAATAATTAAGGCCCGATTCAACTTCTGGTATATGATTTGACTCTTTGTTTTTTTCTAAATGTGGTCGATGCGTGCAGTCTTGCTCAAGCATCGCCAGTATTAACGCAAATTTCGCCCCTTCACCCGCAGCACGATTAATCGTACCGTTTAGTTCATAGTCACTTGATAACAACGCTTCGGCACTAGCATTGAGATCGGATTGACTTGTATTAACCGAGTCGAGCAAAACAGTTATCGCTGAAAAGAGAAGGAGATACTTTAGTTATCGCGTCTTATACCAAAGACTTTAGGTTTGAATGACCAAATTGCCAAGGACACTAGTAAAAAGCAATATTTACCACAGAGAACACAGAGCGCTTCGCTGCACAGAGGAACTGATAATGTCTTGTCCTCTGTGCGCGAAGCCTCTGTGGTTAAGATCTTTTACTTTTTAATTGGCTATCCAAGCAATTTAGGGATCAAAACGGGCGTCCGTTTTTTATACGCTTGATATTCGGGATCGTCTGCCCAACGTTTATTGGCTTGCTCTTCTTGCAGGGAAATCCCGCTGATTTTAGTTAATAATAAAGTCACAAATAGCGGCGAAATAAGGGTCACCATCTGCCATTGATATAAAGCAGGGTAAGCGATGATTGCCACACCTAGCCATAATAATATTTCACCAAAATAGTTGGGATGGCGTGAGCGTGACCATAAACCCGTTTGAATGAATTCTTTGTGAGTATTTTTTTGTTGTTTAAAAAGCCGTTTTTGATTGTCGGCCACAGTTTCCATTAAAAAACCAATCAACCACAGCAGCAGACCTAAGCAGCCAATCCAACCAAAATCAACTTTGTGGCTTGACGTAATAGCAGCGATTGCAGCAGCTGCGGTAATCAATACCCACAAACCTTGCACTGTCCATGCGATAGAAAAACGCCAAAAATTGACTTTAATATCATCGAAACGGCTATCCGAACCTTGATTACGTACCCTTAAAAACAGAAAACTAGCCAAACGAATGGCCCAAATCGCCACTAGGAAAGTCAATATTACTGAACGTAAATCATGCTGCTCACTTTGCATAAACGCAAAGATGATGACAGCCAAATAAGTCGCGCCACCGGTTAAATCATAAAAGTGTTCTGTTTTAAGCAAGTATGCAGGGATCAAGGCTATCCATTGCACAACAAAGGCGATCAAAGCACAACTCGCGAAAATCGTCAGTCCTATTTCTAAACCACCATTAAGTAACTGACCACCATCACTGGCTGCCCACACAACACCTATGGCAATCATGAAAACGACAATATGAACAAGAAAAGCGCGTATAAAATGCTTCAAAATAGTTATCCTTGAGTTTATAGGGTTAATGCTTTTTGAGCTTTCTTATACCCCAAAGATAAATTAAAAGTTCTTTTTGTAATATTTTTTTTGACAAAAACATTCAACAATTGCATCCTAAACACCTAATTTTCAACCGAGTAAGCCAATGAACAATTCAATTGCCTGCGTTTCTATAGCGATGATTAGCTCGGTTGTGAAGTCTGTAATTTCCCTCCGAGCATAATCTTTCAGGGCGTAAAGCCCAAACAAAACTAAATTGTACCTAGGCATACTGCTATTTTTTTTACGATAAAAAAAGCCTTGCAGATGATTTAGTCAGTTGGAAATTATTATGCAAAATCAATTAAATTCAGATTCAGAACAACCTAAACAATCGTTTTATGGATTATTTAAGCAAGCTCTAAGTGGCGACAACCAACAAGATTTAACGAGTGGATCGATAGGTAAAGCTGCCTTTTTGTTATCTGTGCCTATGGTATTGGAAATGATGATGGAGTCGGTGTTTGCCGTAACCGATATCTTTTTTGTGTCTTCTTTGGGGCCAGAAGCAATCTCAGTGGTAGGGTTAACCGAAGCTGTCATTACACTTTTGTATGCCGTGGCTATTGGTCTAGGCATGGCGGTTACTGCAACCGTGGCTCGCAGAGTCGGAGAGAAAAACATTGAAGGAGCCAATCAAGTTGCCACTCAAACTATTTGGTTAGGTTTAGGCGTGGCTTTGGCGGTAGGTATTCCTGGAAGTATCTATGCCATTGATATTTTACATCTAATGGGTGCCAGCCATGAGGTGACAGAAATGGGCGAAGGATATACATCTGTTATGTTAGGCGGATGTGCCAGTATCTTATTTTTGTTTTTGTTCAACGCAATTTTTCGCGGTGCAGGCGATGCCAAAATAGCTATGAAATCCTTGTGGTTAGCCAGTGGCATAAACATTGTTCTCGATCCCATATTGATCTTTGGCTGGGGGCCATTTCCAGAGATGGGTTTAACAGGAGCAGCAGTGGCGACTACTATTGGCCGTAGCATTGGCGTTTTATATCAGTTATATCACCTGTTTTCTATCAGCGGAAAAATCCAAATTTTTGTCCATAAACTAAAGGTTGATCTGCCAGTAATTGGCAGAATATTAAAAGTGTCTCTGGGCGGTGTTTTACAGTTTTTAATTGCGACTGCCAGCTGGGTATTTTTGGTCAGAATAGTTTCTCATTTTGGTAGTGATGCCGTTGCTGGTTACACTATTGCCATTAGAATAGTGATGTTTACTATGCTACCCGCTTGGGGTTTGAGTAATGCAGCAGCCACCTTGGTAGGGCAAAACTTAGGTGCAAAGCAAGCAACAAGGGCAGAACAATCGGTGTGGACTATTACCAAATATAATCTTGCTTTTATGTTAACAGTAGCCTTCGCTTTTTATTTTTTCTCGGCCGCAATTATTGGCCTATTTAGTGACAACAGCGAGGTAATTCAATATGGTACCCAATGTTTACAGTATGTCGCTTATGGTTATGGGTTTTATGCCGTTGGTATGACTTTAGTACAAGCCTTTAACGGTGCGGGTGATACTATGACACCTACTGCTATCAACTTTGTTTGTTATTGGTTATTACAAATTCCACTGGCCTATTGGTTAGCGATAAGCATAGAAATGGGGCCATCAGGGGTATTTGCGGCGATCCCTTTGGCATCATTGTTTATCGCCATAATGGCATGGATGGTATTTCGTAAAGGTCATTGGAAAACTAAACAGCTTTAGCAGTTAATTGACATTTGCAAATAAACGACGAATATAACGGTCCATTGAAACTAAATGCATTATATCGACGTATCTAGTGATAAAGCACCAGAATGAAATATTGGGAAAGTATCTATGAACAAATTTTTAGTAGCGGGCATCTCTACTACATTACTTCTTTTATCAAACCAAGTGATGGCAGAAAAAAGTCACTTAACAGCTTCGAGCAAGGCCAATAATCAAATAGCACAAACGCGCATTGTTGGTGGTGAACAGGCCATTAAAGAAAACTGGCCATGGATGACGGCATATGTATTCACATCTACTGATTTTGTGACGTCACTGAGTGTCAACGATGTTATTTATGAAACCAGCGCTTTTACGTCTGGTGCTGCTGGTCAAGTGGCCGCCCAAATAGTTGCTTGCGGAATTGGTGACCTAGTGTGTACTGACGCAACAGGTAAGGTATGTTTGATTGAACGAGGAGAGGTTGATTTTTCTCTAAAGGCAGACAATTGTGAAGCCGGTGGTGGTATTGCTGCGATTATTTATAACAATGAAGAAATTGGTAATATCTCAGGCACTTTGGGAGATGATTACACTGGTACCATTCCTGTAGTTGCTGTGAATCGAGAAGATGGCTTAACCCTTCTAGAGCAAGAAGGCAGCGTCGCGTCACTATCTGTCAGCGCAACAGCTGAATTACAGCAAGATTCCACATGTGGCGCTTCATTTTTAGGTGATAAGTGGGTTCTAACTGCAGCTCATTGTGTAGATGACGGCAATCCATTTGGATTTAAAATGAACGTTGGAGAATACGATTTATCTGATGGGGCTGAAAATGCCATTGATATCGCCAATATCTTTATTCACCCGCTGTATGACGCAGATGCAATCAATAACGATATTGCGATTATAGAACTTGTAACTTCTGTCAACGCCCCCTCAGTACAAATAGCAGAGCCTGAAGTTACTAACCAATATGCCATTGAAAATCGCAAAGCAACAGTTGCTGGCTGGGGGGGAAGAGTCGGTTATGCCCCAAATGAAGGCCCAACCTCTGATTTTCCTGATATTTTGCATCAGGTTGATTTGCAACTTATGACCAATCAGCAATGTATTGACACCTTCAATGAAAATCCCATAAATCCTGTTGACGACACATTTGTTACAGACAATATGATTTGTGCGGCTATTCCTTCTGGTGGTAAAGGTTCTTGTCAAGGCGACAGTGGTGGGCCATTAGTCATCGATACGGGCTCCGGAATACAACAAGTGGGTATTGTCAGTTGGGGGAGAGGCTGTGCCGCTGCCACCAACCCAGGCGTGTATACCCGTGTTTCGGTATACAAAGAATGGATGGCTGCCATTACTGATGGCGTGGCAATCAAACAAAAACAAGACTTTGGCCGAGTTCCAAATAACTTTATATCAACGGTCGAGCTACAAGTAGCGAATAATGCCAACGAAAGCACCACAGTTAGTTTTACGATTGACGGCGACAACGAATTTAGTCTCGACACCAGCAATTGTTCCACTTTGGCTGCTAACGCAAGTTGTCAACTAACAGTGAGTTATAGCCCAACATCTAACGATGCTCATGAGGCAAAAGTATTGATTACCTCAGACAATGCTAATGTCAGCGTAAGCCAAAGCCTGCTGTTAGGTAAGGGCTTCAATGCAGCTAATGAATTGGTAGGTGTTGCCGGTCCAGCAAATGATAAAGTGTCGTGGTTCTCTGGAGGTGATTTACCATGGATCGCCAACTCTATCGGTGGAGTAGAGAGTGGTGCTATATCCGATAGTCAGGAAAGCGTGTTAATAGCCTTAGTAGAAGGAGAAGGATCTTTAACCTTTGACTGGGGTGTATCCTCTGAAGAGAACACTGAAGACGAAAACGATCCTTTCGATATATTAGAGTTTTATGTAGACAACCAATTGATCGAATTTATCAGTGGTGACGTGAGCACAGCCACATATTCAGATACCGGTGGTGTATTAGAGTTATCAGCTGGTTCACATATCATTAGCTGGGTGTATCTCAAAGACGAGTTAACTTTCGAGGGTGATGACAAAGGCTTTGTGCGTAATGTTGTATTCACACCTGTTGTAGTTACTACTCCAACACCTACAACACCCACAACACCTGATACATCAAACTCTTCAGGCGGTGGTAGTTTAGGATGGCTGATACTGAGTTTATTTGGCTTAACATTCAGGTTGAGAACTAAGACTTAATCACCTTTAATAAAATCTAAAAGGCAGGATATTTGATTCATATCCTGCCTTTTTTGTATCTACATTTAGCTGTTATTTTCTAAAATAAAAACTTCAGCGCACTGGGAATCGTAAGGCATAACTTTTTTGTGAGTCTATGGCATTTGACTTATCAATAGACGACAGCGTCGCCAATTTGTGGCAAGTGGCAGTGTTTCGTGAGTCTGTATATAACACTATTATACAGATTAGCATCAACAAAAATGAACCAACCCAGACGCCTATTAGAGCTTTTTTCATCAAACACACCTAGTGTGATTGTTTTAAAGATAATAATAAGTCGAAGCTGGGGACTGAAAAGTTTATACATTTAAAAATTAAGCAAAAAAAAATTTTAGTGACCTTTAACTTGCTGCCAAGCCGCTTCCATCTGCTCAAGGCTAGCATTTTCCATACTAAGTCCTTGATGTGCAATTATTTGTTCAACCTGTCTAAAACGTTTTTCGAATTTACGATTGGCTTTAATTAATGCAGTTTCAGCATTAACTGATGTATGCCGGGCTAAATTAACAACAGCAAATAATAAATCACCAATCTCTTCTTCCACGGCCTGCTGATCAGGTTTAGATACATTTACCTCAGCTAAAACTTCTGCAATTTCTTCATGAATTTTATCGACTACTGGCGGCAATTCAGTCCAATCAAAGCCTACTTTGGCACAGTTTTTTTGGATTTTTTGGGCACGTAATAAAGGGGTCATACCTTTAGGGATATTAGCCAAGGCACTATTATCTAGGGGTTTTCCAGCACTTTCACGTTCGAGTTGTTTTATTTTTTCCCATTGCTGGTTAAGTTCATCATCTGTTTTCATTGCAGTTGCTTGAAAAACGTGGGGGTGACGCCTGATTAACTTGTCGCTAATAGTTTCGGCAATATCTTCAAAATCAAAATCACCTTGTTCTTTTGCAAGCTGGGCATAAAACACTATCTGAATTAATAGGTCGCCCAACTCGTCTTTAGTATCGACCATATTACCACTTAAAATAGCATCAACTAGTTCGTAGGTTTCTTCAATGGTGTGCGGAACTATGCTTTCAAAGTTTTGTTTTTGATCCCACGGACAACCCATTTCTGGGTCTCGTAGTTGCTGCATAATGTTTAACAAGCGTTCTAATTGTGGATTGTTGCTTTTATCTTCAAACACTTATTTGTCAACCTTGAATACGTCTGTTACACCTTTTATAAGGTTCAAACGGCTCATCGCTTTGGACAAGTATGTTAAGTTTTTAACTTCTAGGTTTAACTCTATTTTGGCGATGTTTAGCTTGGTATCACTATTGCTGTTTACGCCCAATAACGTTACTTGTTCGTTAGCTATGACTGTTGTCACATCTCGTAAGATCCCGTCTCGGTCTTCACCTACTACCTGTATTTTAGTCTGGAAGGCAGCTTGTAAATTATTGGCCCAATTTACGTCTATTTGTCTTTCTGGATGTTGATCTAACAAGTTATTAAGTTGCTCGCAATCTTCTCTGTGCACACTCACACCACGCCCTTGAGTGATATAACCCATAATTTCTTCGCCTGGTAAAGGTTGGCAGCAGCCAGCAATTTGACTAAGTAGATTACCTACCCCCTCTACCACTATGCTGTCTTTCTTAAACTTGGCGGATTGTGGTTTTTTAGCCCTGATTTTTAATTCAGGTTCCGGAGCATATTTTTGCTGTAAATAATGCACCACTTGCATAATACGTACATCACCACCACCAATGCCAGCATACAAATCGTCTAGGTTTTGCATGTTGAAACGCGGGATCGCTTCGCTAGCCAGTTTTGGTTCAATATTAACTTTTACTAACTCTCTATCGAGTAACTCTTTTCCGGCTTGTTGGTTTTTATCTTTATCTTGTTTCTTAAAGTAGGTTTGAATTTTGGCTCGGGCACGGGACGAATACACATAACCTAAACCAGGATGCATCCAGTCTCGACTAGGATTTGAGTGTTTACCTGTGAGAATTTCAACCTGATCGCCGGTTTGTAGTTGGTAAGTAAAAGGCACAATTCTGCCTGCAATTTTAGCACCGTTACATCTGTGACCTACATTACTGTGAATGTAATACGCAAAATCCAATGGAGTTGAACCAAGGGGCAAATCAACCACATCACCTTTAGGCGTAAATACGTAAACGCGATCATCAAATACCTGACTACGTAGTTCTTCAACTAAATCGCCGCTGTCCGCAACCTCTTCTTGCCAAAGTAGGATCTTACGCAGCCAATTAATTCTTTCTTCATAAGCAGATCGACTTGATGTAGTACCTTCTTTATAGCGCCAGTGAGCGGCAACGCCTAATTCAGCATCTTCATGCATTTTTGCGGTACGAATTTGAATTTCGATGGTTTTACCTTGTTTTCCCAAAGTCACAGTATGAATTGACTGATAACCATTAGGTTTAGGCGTGGCTATATAATCATCAAACTCATTACGGATATGTTTCCAATTGGCATGCACAACACCTAAGGCGGCATAACAGTCTTGTAGACGATCGGCTATGATCCGCACAGCTCTAATATCGTAAAGTTGTTCAAAATTAAGATGTTTTTTCTGCATCTTTTTCCAGATGCTGTAGATGTGTTTGGGTCTACCATATACTTTGGCTTTAATATTTTGACTATCTAAGACCTCTTGCAACTGTCCCACAAAATCTTCGATATATTGCTCACGATCGCTGCGACGTTCATCTAATAATCCGGCGATTTGTTTATAGGTATTAGGATGCAAATATCGAAAAGAGTGGTCTTCTAGTTCCCATTTTAATTGCCCAATACCTAAGCGATTAGCCAAAGGTGCATAAATGTTGGCACATTCGCGAGCCACTAAAACTCGCGTTTCTTCATCTTCATTTTTAACTTTTTGTAAGGTGCAAATACGCTCGGCAAGTTTAAGGACCACAGCACGAACATCCTCCACCATAGCCAGCAACATTCGCCGCACGTTATCTATCTGTTCTTCATCGTTCTTCTTTTTACTATTAGCACGTGAATGCAGCGATTTGATCGCGTCCATACGTCTTACGCCAACAATGAGCTTTTGAATGCCTTCACCAAACTGCTCTGTAATTTGCTGCTCATCTAATTGATGTACTTCACAATAAGGATAAATAAGCGCCGCTTGTAAGGTTTCATCATCCATATGCAATTCGTGCAGGATCTCCACCATCTCCTGCCCAATCAGCAATATTTCTGGGGTATCGGATACATCTCTGAGTTTTTGCTTGCTTGCCTCAGGCAGGTTTAAACCTGCCAACCATTCGTCAAAGGGTGGGCGATGATCTTCATGTACTGTACGAATTGAAACCATATAAATTTGTCCTACGTCACCTAGACCTGACGGAAGGTAAAGTAATAATTGAGTGGTTTAATATGAAGTAGCTTCTTGTATTCATATTACTTTCATAATTATTTCTATAATTACTTTCATATTACGAGCCAACATTTATTACACAAACCGCCCATATTCAGAGGCTTAAAACGGGTAAACCAAATACAATTGCATCAAGCTTGCGCTTAGTGGCACCAACTTAGTGCGTAAACAACTAATAATGTTATGGCGGTTTGAGTTTAACTCGACTCTAAAACAACCGTGGCCATAGCGTAATGTTGCTCATCTGAAATTGAGATAAAACTGTGACTGATAGCATTTTTTTCGCAAAGTTCAGCAAATTTACCTGAAAAAACCAGCGTAGGTTGACCCGAGGATAAATTCACCACTTCTACATCTTGGAAACTGACTCCGTTGCCAATTCCAGTACCTAAAGCTTTTACCGCGGCTTCCTTGGCGGCAAAACGTTTTGCCAAAAACCTTTCAGGAAACTTGTGACCATTAAAGGTAAGCATTTCTGTTGGGGTTAATACCCGCAAGGCTAGACGTTGTGACTTATCTAATTGACTAGCAATTCGGGCTATTTCCACTACGTCTGTACCCAGTCCCATAATCGCCACAGGGCTTAAGCTCTGGCTTCTTGCATCAATCGGCGCATATCTGTCACTGCCTGATGTAAACCATCAAATGCCGCACGAGCAATAATGGCATGACCAATATTGAGTTCATATAATTCCGGAATAGCCGCGATTGGTTTAACATTGTGATAATGCAAACCATGACCAGCATTCACCTTCAGGCCTTTTGAATGAGCGTATTGAATACCTTCGATTAATATATCTAGCTCTTTTTGTTGCTCGGCTGGATTACTTGCGTCTGCATACTGACCTGTGTGAATTTCAATATAAGGGGCATTGGCTGCAACTGCTGCATCTATTTGTTTTTTATCCGCATCAATAAATAACGACACCAAAATTCCCGCTGCCGCTAAGCGCGAGCAGGCACTATTCATGCGTGATTGATTACCTGCCACATCTAAGCCGCCTTCAGTGGTTAACTCTTCACGCTTTTCAGGAACCAAACAACAAAATTCTGGGCTTATTTGCTCTGCAATCAACAGCATTTCTTCGGTAACCGCCATCTCAAGATTCATGCGGGTTTGAATAGTTTGTTTAAGAATACGCACATCGCGATCGGTAATATGCCGTCTGTCTTCACGCAAATGCACAGTAATGCCATCTGCTCCTGCTCTTTCAGCCACTTCTGCAGCGTGAACAGGATCAGGGTAAGTAGTGCCTCTAGCATTACGTAAAGTAGCAATGTGATCGATATTCACACCGAGTAAAATTTCTTTCATTTCACGTTTCCAATATTGGTAGTCGTCCACGTTTGTTGAAACAACTCGCGACTCTTTAAGGGTTTACTGCCCAGTAACGGCGCGAGAGCCATTCTGGTAATTCGTTTTGCACACTGCAGACTGTTTGGCGTCCAATCATTATTACTCACTTGTAACAGCGCTTCTCCACTGAATCGATTTGTACCCTTTGCACTCTTATCAATTCGCCTAATGCCATTTTCTAATACCAAACAATAATCAATATCAGTCTCGACAGTTTTGCCATTTTCATATTCTTGAGTCAAATCAATGCCGTATCCCATATCATCCAAAAGCATTAATTCAAATTGACGTAAACAGGGTTCAATATCGCCGCCACTCGCTAACCATTTTAGGCTTTGTTGATAGCAGTTAAATAACTCTGGGTGAGGGACTTCTTTAGGTAACAGTCGATTAAGTAATTCATTCAAATACATAGCTGAAAATAATTGATGACCAACAAGTTTCATCATGGAACCGGCTGATTCCAACTGATTGAGGTTACGCAATTCATGTTTACCGGAAATTGATAGCAACAAAGGCTGAAATGATTGCAATAAGCTTTTTTTGTCGCTTTTATTGCCACGGACACCTCTAGCAACTGCGCTGACTTTACCTAGCTCAAGAGTAAATAAATCGGTTAAATAGCTGGTTTCTCGATAAAAACGTCTATGTAACACAAAGCCAGTAAGTTGCTCAGCTAACAACAGCAAAACCCTTATAAATGAAGTCTAAGATTAACTCACTTTTATCCGCACAACTTTCATGGCTTCGAACTCCATGCCAGCTATTTCTTCTTTCATCGGATAATAGGTCAAATTGACTCTCGCTCCAGTCAGATTTTTATATACCTTTCTGCGTCGGAATTTAAAAGGTACTTCTGTCCCCTTAACCAACAAGGTATTCATAAACCAATCATCATCTTTTCTCTGGACATGCGACACCACAACCAACTCTTCAGAATGAGTAAGGTTTTCATGTTTATCCAGTAATTTTTCTACATCAGATTTTTTTGCCATGACCACTAATTAGTTAGAAAAAAGAACAAGTCTAGCACTTATTGCAAATTCACTAAAGAACTTAGCACCTAGAATACACTTAACTGATGTTAATCCATAGATTCTGTTGTTTGATAAATAACCTTTGCTTTAAAGTCCTAAGACTTTATCGTCGTCCATAGACTGCATATCAATACCTGCGCTGTAGGTTCCGCAGGTCTCAGTTAGACAAGTTTACATAGTTTTACGCTTTGATTGGCCGCATTTTGCGCCATTATTTTATTGCGTATCGGGGCGTCTTCAGGCATTTCAGATCGATAGTATTTACGGCTGAGATTGAGCATTTCAGCGCCACACATAAACTCCATAAGCACTTAAAAAAGAGACGTAACTATTTAGCTAAGGTAACCATCCAGTCTTTATAATCAACACCTAGTGCCGATAATTTAGCATAATCGGGTATTCTGCGCTCGGCATTAAAAAACGATATGAACTAGGGTTAAATATTAATTCTAATTCTTACAGCGCATTTAGTCCGTCGACCATCAACTGCAAGCTAGTTCTGCCACGAAATTCGTTAATATCTAACTTATAAGCAAGACTCACATGGCTACATTGAGGGTTGGGCCACAGGGCCAAATCAACATTAAACGCAATGGCATCGATTAACACGCCGCTTTCGTGTTTGACCATCATTTTTAAGTGTTTACTGGCGACCAAGCGTTGCTCCATTAGTTGGAATTCGCCATCAAATAGTGGCTCAGGGAACCCCTGCCCCCAAGGTCCTGCCTCTTTCAAACATTGGGCAAAAGCTAAGGTGAAGTCTTCAAGCTGTAACTCACCATCAGAAACCAATTCACCAGCTAAAGGTTTATCTTTAAGGTTTTCTTCCGCTATTTGATGAAAAACCTGCTCAAAGGCCGCGAGATTTTTTGCCGGTAAACTGAGCCCAGCAGCCATCGCATGACCACCAAATTTTCCAATAATATCGGGATAACGATTATTTATTTCTTCAAGTAAATCACGAATATGCAAACCAGGAATGGAGCGGGCTGAGCCTTTTAGAGTGTCTTCATCCTGATGAGCAAAAGCAACGGTTGGACGAAAATATTTATCTTTAATACGCCCCGCTAAAATACCAATGACACCTTGATGATAATCAGCTTTGTACAACACTAAGCCGAAAGGTAATGTACTTGCTTCAAGATTTAGACCTTCCAAAGCTTTAACTGCTTCTTGTTGCATCGATCCTTCGATTTCACGCCTCTCACGGTTTAAACTATCTAGCTGCACAGCTATTTGTCTTGCTCGTGCGGGATCATTCGTTATCAAACATTCAATGCCCAAAGACATGTCATCTAAACGCCCTGCAGCATTCAGGCGTGGCCCTACTACAAAGCCTAAATCAGAGGCAACTAAGCGACTTTTATCTCTACCAGCGACTTCTATTATTGCCTGTATGCCCGGTCGACATTTGTCGCTGCGGATACGTTGCACACCTTGGTGTACCAATATTCTATTGTTTTCATCTAATGGCACAACATCGGCTACAGTGCCAAGTGCCACTACATCTAATAAGTCGGCTAAGTTAGGCACCGGTAAGCCTTGTTGCTCAAGCCAGCCATTGGATTTTAACTCAGCTCGTAGTGCCAGCATTAAATAAAATGCAACTCCGACTCCGGCTAAATTTTTAGATAAAAAGCCACAACCTGGTTGGTTAGGATTAACTATCGCGTCGGCAATAGGCAAAGTTTCTGCAGCTAAGTGATGGTCAGTCACAATAACTGTTATACCCAAAGATTTGGCTTTTTCAACCCCAGCAAAACAAGCAATACCATTGTCCACTGTCATAATCACTTGTGCTTGTTGCTGTGCTGCGACCTCAACTATCTCTGGACTCAATCCGTAACCAAAATCAAAACGATTTGGCACTAAATAATCATGATTGGTCGATCCCATCATATCTAATGACATCATGCTTAATGCGGTACTTGTGGCGCCGTCGGCATCAAAATCACCCACAATTATGATTTTTTGGTTAGTTGCTATTGCTTGAGCTAACAAACTCACCGCTTTATCAACACCTTGTAATTGATCGTAATGCAACAATGCTTTGGCACTGCGATTAAGTTGCGCGGCATCCTCTACACCTCTATCGGCATATATTTGTTTTAATCTTGGATGCAACGAATCAGGAAGGTTTTGATTATTTTTGTGTGGTCTACGACTGATTTGCACTGAATTATTTACCAATTAGAGGAGTAAAAAAAAGCCTGCATTAACGAAAATACAGGCTTAGGAATTTAAATATCAAAAATTTAAAGAATGGCTTTAAGTGCTGCTTCAAGCTGCTTTGGCGGCTGATAACCCGGAATAACTGAACCGTCAGGCATAATAATATTAGGTGTACCATTCACCCCAATTTTTTGACCAAAAGCGAATTCCTCGGCGACTTTACTATCACACTTTTTACTAGCAACAGTTCCACCCGCTTTGGCATTATCCATAGCTTCCTGTGGATTTTCAGCACACCATACAGATACCATATCGGTGTATGTACGACTATTAAGACCACCACGAGGGAAGGCAAGATATCGCACTGTTATACCCAAATCATTATATTGAGCCATTTCACCATGGAGTTTTCGGCAATAGCCGCAAGTGATGTCAGTAAATATATTAACTACATATTTTTCTTTATCTGCTTTATATTCGATGACATTATCGCTGAATTTTTCTAAACCGGATAAGCGCATTTCCCCAAGAGCATCCTCGGTAACATTTCGCATACCCTCGTCAATGCTATAAATACGTGCTTGCAATAAATACTTGCCGTCTTCGCTAGTATAAAATAACCCCTTCTCTGTCATCACTTGCAACAAACCAGGCACTGGCGCATCACCTATTGCACTTATTTCCATGCTTAAGGCCTTTTGCAGTTTGGCTTTCACTTGATCCTTGTTTGCTGTCTCACCCGATGCAGATAGGTTAAAACTAAGGATTAGCATGAATCCGCTCACAACAGCGTTGAATTTTGTCCACTTTTTCATAAGTCTTCCAAATAATTACATTACTATTATGACCCTAATTAAGGGAAATAATTTCAAATAGATTTTAGGCTAGTTTAGCTGAACCCAAGATGTAAACCAATGGCATTTATGTATCTATTCCCAAACCCTAGGATTATTATTCGCTATCCCCTTGGATGATGCTCCGCAACAAGCTGCTGTAATCGTTCAGTTGCTACATGAGTATAAATTTGTGTGGTCGATAGGTCGCTATGTCCTAACAACATTTGTACAACACGCAAATCAGCCCCATGATTAAGTAAATGAGTAGCAAAAGCATGGCGCAAAGTATGTGGCGATAAATCAGTTTGAATATTGGCTATCTGGCTGTAGAGCTTTATTCGATGCCAAAATGTTTGTCGGGTCATCGCCACCCCTCGTTTGCTAGGGAAAATAATATCACTTTCGGATTTAAGTAAAGCACCCCGCCCCTGTTTTAGAAATGTCGAAACCCAGTCAACCGCATCTTCTCCTAAGGGCACCAGCCTTTCTTTATTGCCTTTGCCAATGACCCTTACTACACCTTGTTGAATACTCAATTGATCTAATCGTAAACTGACTAATTCTGTCACCCGCAAGCCTGTGGCATACAACACCTCTAACATGGCTTTATCACGTAATTGTATTGGGTCGTCAATATTGGGCGCATTTAATAGCTCTAAGACTTGTGACTCAGTTAAGGTTTTAGGCAGCGATTGAGGAAGCTTGGGGTTTTGCACTAGGCTAGCAGGATCATCACTACGAATTTTTTGTCGAAGCATATATTGGCACAAGCTACGTAGACTGCTTAAAAAACGTGATGTGCTGCGCTCTGATAACCCAGAGTCATAACGGCTAGCTAGATATTGATGTAACACTTCTTTTTCAAAATCAACCAATGTCACTGCGTTGCCGGTGTCACTTTGCAGTGCCAGATAAAGTGCAAACTTAGTTAAATCGGAACGATAGGCACTAAGGGTGTTTTCACTTAACCCCTTTTCGAGCCACATTGCCTCTACAAAATCTTCGATTTGGCCAGAGTCGGCATTATTTAGCGGCATAAAAGTTTGATTTTGTGACGAAAAGAAAAACTCAAGTTATGCACCTCTATCTTCAGCGCACTGCCAACAAAGCTCAAAGTTGGCAGCATTTGTCTCATTACATTTAGTACAAACCCAAGGGGATTGGTCTATAGGTTGAGACTCAAACTCGTCTATAAACTGTTGTGCTTTGGGCAACCACTGAGGATCGCTAATCCACACTTCAGGCAATACATCCATGGGTGATAGTTCGCCCATCGCACCAATGGCAAACTCGTTTTTCACAAAACAGGGAATGCCTTTTTCATCAAGCAGTTGTTTAATTTGAAAAACCATAAATCGGTCAAAATGACTATAAACTTTATTCAAGACTGCCCTTAATCCATATCAATTGAAACATTAGACAGTGATCCCAGTTGATTGCCTTCATCCGAGTCCAATTTAATCATCAAGCGTAAATCATTCGGTGAGTCGGCATGATGGATAGCATGTTCTAAGGTGACCTTGCCAGCTTTGTACAAGTCATATAGGGCCATGTCAAAACTCTGCATGCCCATCTCTTTGCCTTTTTTCATGGCTTCTTTCAAGCCACCAATTTCGTTTCGCTGAATAAGGTCGGTGACCAAAGGTGAGTTAAGCAATATTTCAATAGCGGCCACTCGGCCAGTACCGTCTGGCGTGGGTACTAATTGCTGAGCGACAATAGCACGCATATTCAAACTTAAATCAAAACGTAACTTTTCATGTTGATCTGAAGGTGCCAAATGCATAATACGTTCAATGGCTTGGTTGGCATTATTGGCGTGCAACGTAGCCACACATAAATGCCCAGTATCAGCAAAAGACATGGCGTATTCCATGGTTTCCATGGAGCGGATTTCTCCTATCAAAATCACATCAGGCGCTTGGCGTAATGAACTTTTTAAGGCGTCGTCAAATGACTTAGTGTCTATACCCACTTCTCGCTGGGTAACCACACAATTACCATGCTCATGCACAAACTCTATGGGATCTTCGATAGTAAGAATATGCCCTTTTGAATGTTGATTTCGATGTCCTATCAATGCAGCTAAAGAAGTTGATTTACCTGTACCTGTGGCACCCACAAATAACAACAGTCCACGCTTGGACATGATCACGTCTTTTAAGATTTCTGGTAGACCTAGTTCTGCAACTTGAGGAATTTGCGTAACAATACGCCTCACTACCATACCGGCCATATCTCGCTGCCAAAAGGCACTGCAACGAAAACGGCCTATGCCATCACGAGCGATAGCAAAGTTGCATTCCTTAGTTTGCTCAAACTCTTCCTTTTGTTTGTCGCTCATAGCGTCATGTACTAATGCTAGGGCATCTTCTTCGGTGAGATGACTGCTACCTATAGGTGTCATCTGACCATTCACTTTTGCACTAACTGGAAAACCCACTGTGACAAATATATCTGATGCGCCTAGGCCTTCCATTTCTTCTAAGTAAGGAGTGAGTTCCATAATAAATTCCTAAAAACTAGAGGTTGGTTTTTTATCGATAGATTTTGCCGCTGCATCTTGAGATGTAATAAGACCTTGGGCGACTAACCTCTGCAAACACTGATCCATAGTCTGCATTCCATGGGATTGACCGGTTTGAATAACCGAATACATTTGTGGCACTTTATCTTCACGAATAAGGTTTCTAATAGCCGGAATACCCAACATAATTTCATGTGCGGCTACCCTGCCACCGCCGACTTTTTTCAACAAGGTTTGCGAAATAACCGCACGCAACGACTCTGACAACATAGAGCGTATCATCGATTTTTCGGCTGCTGGAAACACATCAATTAATCTATCAATGGTTTTAGGTGCCGAGTTAGTGTGTAAGGTTCCGAACACTAAATGCCCCGTTTCAGCGGCTGAGATGGCTAAGCGGATAGTTTCTAGATCTCGTAATTCACCTACCAAAATGATATCGGGATCTTCACGTAACGCTGAGCGTAGTGCATTGTTGAAGCTATGGGTGTCTCTATGAACTTCACGCTGATTGAGCAAACAAAGTTTATTTTCATGAACAAATTCGATAGGATCTTCAATGGTTAAAATATGCTCGCGTTTAGTTGAATTTAGATGATCAACCATGGCTGCCAAAGTGGTACTTTTACCCGAACCTGTAGCACCAGTCACCAGTATAATACCTGTGGGTTGATTGATTATTTCTTTGAATATTTGTGGGGCACCTAAATCATCGAGACTTAAAATTTCACTAGGGATGGTTCTTAATACCGCAGCAGCACCACGATTTTGCACAAAAGCATTCACCCTAAAGCGTGACAAGTCTTTTACTTCAAAGGAAAAATCGGTTTCGAGGTTTTCTTCATATTCCTTGCGTTGTTTATCATTCATGATTTCAAAAATCAAAGCGTGCACTTCTTTATGATCAAGGGCAGGTATATTTAATTTTCGCATTTCACCGTCAACACGTATGATTGGCGGCAAACCAGCAGAAAGGTGTAAATCAGAAGCTTTATTTTTAACACTAAAGGCCAAAAGTTCGGTAATATCCAAGCAATATTCTCCGTATATCATGTTGCAATATGGAAACCATAGCAGAACGACTCAAAAGCATACAAATTACTGTCGAGCAATCTACCTTAGACGCCCATCGTCCATCAAATTCGGTAAAATTGCTAGCAGTGAGTAAAACCAAACCCGTATCTGATATCGTGCAAGCGTATGAAGCGGGACAACGTTTATTTGCTGAAAACTACGTTCAAGAAGGCGTAGAAAAAATACAAGGGTTACATACACTTGATGATATTGTGTGGCACTTCATCGGTCCAATACAATCAAATAAGACCCGTTTAGTGGCCGAACATTTTGATTGGGTGCAAACAATTGATAGACTCAAAATAGCGCAACGGCTGAATGATCAAAGCAGCCCAGACAAAAAATTAAATGTGTGTATTCAAGTGAATATAGATAACGACGCTAACAAAGCTGGCATAAGTGCAGAGGATCTTAGTGACTTTGCTAAAGCCATTTCAGAACTGCCTAATTTAACCTTACGTGGACTAATGACTATTCCTAAGGCCAATCAACATCAGGAACAACAAAGCGCCAGCTTTGCACGTATGACAGCACTTTTTAAAGACCTAAAAAAGCACTACCCAGCAGTGGATACGTTATCCATGGGCATGTCGGGAGATATGCAAAACGCTATTAATAACGGTAGTAATATGGTTAGAGTAGGCACAGCCATTTTTGGCGAACGCAATTAGTAAATAACAAAAGGACAATCATGCAACACAGAAAAATAGCCTTTATTGGTGCAGGTAATATGACAAGAAGCATTGTCAGTGGTTTAGTTAATAATGCTTACCCAGCGCATTTAATAACGGCAAGTAACCCATCTATTGGCAAACTAACCGCTCTTCAGACAGATTTTGCCATTAACGTCACCCAAGATAATAAGGAAGCGGTGGATGCAGCGGATGTCATAGTGCTTGCGGTAAAACCGCAATTTATGGAACAAGTATGTCAGGATCTTGCACAGGTTCAGGACTTAAACGACAAACTTTTTGTGTCTATTGCAGCTGGTATTACTACCCCAAGGCTTCAGAAAATGCTTGGCGGAACCTATTCTATTATTCGGACTATGCCCAATACACCTAGTGCTTTAGGCAAGGGTATGACGGGCCTTTTTGCAGATATCAATATCGACAAAAATGATAGACAATATGCGGCAGACTTAATGAGTCAAGTAGGTGAAATTGCTTGGGTCGAAAAAGAGTCTATGATAGACGGTGTCACTGCCGCAGCCGGCAGCAGTCCTGCTTACTTTTATTTATTTTTAGAAGCTATGCAAAAAGAGGCTGAGCAACAAGGATTTGATCATGCAACGGCTCGGTTAATGGTTCAGCAAGCCATGTTAGGTGCCGCTGAAATGGTTTGTCACAATCCTCACCTTGAATTAAGCGAGTTGCGCACCCAAGTTACCTCTAAAGGTGGTACAACTGCCCAAGCTATAGAATCGTTGCAGCAGCAAGGGTTAGAACAAGTAATAGCCAATGCCATGCAGGCAGCGGTGAAACGTGCAGAAGAAATGGCACAGCAATTTTAGATTTCTTATTTTAGACATCTTAGATAGATACCGAGGAATACCCAGCATATGAGTTCAGTTCAGTTTTTGATTGATTTTGTTTTTAACCTTTATTTAATGGTGGTGTTATTACGCCTGTGGTTACAATTTGCTAGAGCAGATTTTTACAATCCCTTTAGCCAATTTGTGGTTAAAGCTACCCAACCTGTAGTGGCCCCATTGCGTAGAATAATTCCTTCCATTGGTCGCTTAGATACTGCGACTTTAGTGCTCGCAATA
>TARA_R110002153_G_scaffold1149_8_pt1 | contig 34477 bp, 14 predicted proteins | sample TARA_R110002153 | Tara Oceans TARA_R110002153 (sample SAMEA4398193) | marine metagenome | biome: Polar Biome; feature: [SRF] surface water layer (ENVO:00010504); material: water (ENVO:00002006), including particulate matter (ENVO:01000060) such as... | depth 5 m | reverse complement strand
GTACTCTACGTTTGGATATATAACCCCTACAAAAAAGACTGTGAATATTGCAATACCGACTAATACTAAACCTAATTCTCTCATACTATTACCTCTTCTGGAATTTTTTGTTGGCATCCAGTCCATAAAAATGTATTCAAATATGATGCCTTTGATTCGTGTACAATTTCTGTAATTAGTTTTTTACAATCTCTATGGCTATTGTTAAACACCATAAATTTATCTAAATACTTTTCGGTATAAGCAACACTATCAACCGAATCAATGTACAATAAACATTGCAATAAGCGGCCTGCATTAGCAAGACCAACGTACCGATCAACATAGATACTTACACCTGAAAAATTATTAATCTCTGGTATACTATATTTAAAATTTGGATTAATAATTTTAATATCAAAATGATCTTTATAATCTTTTTGATCCAAGACATACACCTTGGATAATTCTTTTATAATTTCATTTTTAGTTTCTGTTACTAACTTACTTGATTCTATGCCTATGTAGATTGTTACTTTTTTGCCTGCAAACATTTCTTGTAATGCATATCCATGATTGTATATATGGTCATCATGATGATTCTCATTTTCTGTTACCACAGGGAAGCCATCTGGTTGATCTATTACAAGTTTTCTTTTTTCTCGTATGAATCCATTACTATTTTCTCTAACCCAGTCTTTAAAAGATAACTGTACCATTTCTTGTTGCTGTAATGTTGCAAATATTATCTGAACTTCAGCCATTGCATTAACAATAGATGCATACCATCGATAAGTCCCAGGGTGTGCTATAAACTGAGTATTAGTTAGTTGTCCTTGTATAGGATAACTTATCCCGGTTACTCTGCTATCGGCACACAACCAATGGAGTTTAATTCCGTTAAAAAACGCACTTATTTCGACAGTATCTAAATCTATTTCCTGTTGTGTAGTATGATAGTTAACTGGCATTCGATTGCTAATCATATTAGTTAATAAATTAATTACTGCTTGATCGACTACACCCTTTGTATTGTTGTCGCCATCTAATAGATTATTAATTAACCATTCGCTATCGCATGAATAGTAATAATATTCTGAATTATCAAACATTTCTTTTAGGTGAGAAAACTGATCTGAATCCAGCAAATTATAATTAAAGTCTGGATATATCCAAAACTTATTATTGTCTAAGTCGTTCTCTTGTTGATCTTGCATCTGAGAAATTGATATATTACGATTTTGCATATTCTAATAACTCCTCACTAACTCTGTTTATAGCCCATTTATTCATTACATGTAAGTCAACACCTTGCCATTTTGTTAGCATAAAGTCTCCAGGGCTTCTGGGTTTCTCTAAGTACATCACAATAGTGTTCTCATCCACTGCACTATGTATGTCGTCAGTATCAAAACTTTTATACAAGGTAGTAGGCAACTGTGGAATACCTTTATCTACAAAACCACTCATAACATGTGCGGCAATACTAAAACTAAAATCGTTTCTGTATAGTGTACCTTGCCACTTATATAAGTCTTTATAGTATTGCGGATTGCTTCTAACATGTTTGACTATATTAAAAAAACTTTCTACATACTCTGTCTTGCGGAAGTAAACCACAGTTGCCCAGTACATGGTTATACCCATATCGTATAATCTGGAAAGGCTGGGATCTTTTCTTTCGTACATGATGTCTTGAAATTTCCAATTCATCATAAGTTCATTGTTATGTCCCCAGCAATGATTTAGGGTATCGCTTAATATTAAATAGTCTACATCAATTACAATAGTTTCATCGTAAGGGCTAATGTCATATGCATCACATCTATTAGCATTATAAAATGGTAAATGTTTTGTTGTATGACTTGTATCTTTGTACAAGCGAATATTTTTTTGTTTAAATTCTTTATCTTTTTGAATAACAACTATGTTGTTTATTGCTTTTTTAATTAGACGCTTACCCAAAGTTTTTTCACCTTGTGATAAACTATGAGGATCAGTAACCACAGTGATATTCTTAATGCCCATATTCTTTTGAATAAGTAATGCATTAACTACGGCTAATCTAAAGTAATCTATTTCCTCATTGTTATGAGCAAACATTACTATTCCACGACTGTTACTTTCCTTTTTCATTTAGATCTAATACTTTGTGTACTTTTCTTGACTTACGGAGTTTCTCATATTCAGCATAGTAGTCGTTAGTAACTTCATAATACCTACTAAGTATTTCATCGTAAAATGTGTCTACTTCAATTTTTATAGGATTGTTATAGATGTCAAGGAGTACAACTTCATTTTGATCTTCATTAATAAGTTGCTTACAGAATGTAATCAGTGTTAGATCAATAGTAAATGTACCACCATTGATGCTATAACTTAAAAGACTTTGAGTCTTTGCTTTAAGTTGTGCCTGTTGATTATTAAGTGTAACTCTGTAGTTGGCAAATTCCAGAGCCTTAGTCAAACGTGTACTCATACTACTATTTAACTAAGTACGAAGTGTTTGTTTAAAAGTTCTGAATCTATAGTTGTTATATCGGATAATTCTAATAAACGTTTAATTTCTACTACGTCTAAATCTGCATATTCGGTGTCAATATCTATTTTTTGCCATCCAATGTTATCAGGAAATACACAACACGGCATAGTATTATTTGCACGTTTGTATAAATTAATTCCATTATCTGTCTCAAAGCAATCCATGGGACTGTTACTGTCATGTAACATGTTTCCTAACTCTTCTGGAACTGGTGCTAATACAGTACCGTTATCATTAGATAGAATAAGTGCGGACCGTTGATTTCTGTCTAAGTAATCGCCGTCTTCAGTAATACCCCAATTGCATGATAATGTGCCGTTTGATAAGGCTGTAATTTCTTCTAAGTCGTTGCTATCTAATAATTCATGAAACGTACCTAATGTATCACCGTAGTTATCGGATATCCATAGTTTTTCATCAATCCAATCGTCATAACTTATTGTAGTTTCGTTGCCATTAAATGTTTTTGTATAACCATCTCTGCCGCCTCTGTGTGCAACGTATTTAAGATCGTTATTAATAATACATTCTAAGTGTTGTGCCGGTATATCAAATTTCCATGGAAGTTGTAGCCATGTCATATTAGACCCTTTAACGTGTATAAACAGAAAAATAAACTAAGGAATAAGAAAGCAAACAGCCACCCTATGTGAAACTTAGTGTATAATATTTTATCAAGTAATTTTTTCATATACACATATTTATCAGTCAAAAAAAAGCCAATTACTTGAATTGGCTTCATTTGTTTTTATGTTAACTATTAACTACCGCTTATAGTACCAGATGATGCTGTAGGAGAAGTAAAACTAAATCCTGAACCATTTGCTGTCGGAGCCTTAATTCTACAGCCTAAATTAATTTGTCCATCAATACCATCGTTGTTGTAATCTTCATCGCCTGTGCCTGCAATGCCGTCTGGTCCCAATGCGCCACTGCCTTCAGCATGAGGATCTGACCATGTAGATCTAACTGTAATTACTGTAGGACTTGCAGTTGAGTTTGCTTTTGCTTCCATTTTAAAGAAGTTAGATGAATAACTACCTGATCCAAATTTTGTCCAAATTGTTTGATAACTTGTTGATAATTCGTACAGTCCTACGCCTGCGTTAGTACCTGAACTTCCTGAAGCCGTATCATGTTTTAACAGCACGTCTCCCATTGCACTTAATGTATTTGTCCAGTTAGTATTCTGTGTAGTTGAACTACCACCTGATCTACTTGATGCTACACCAATGTTTCCGCCACCGTTAAAGAAGGCTCTAAGTAATGCTTCACTACTCCAAGTAAATGTTGATGTTGATGACAAACTGTTTGCCCATGCACTTGTATAAGTGTTATTCGATCCTGTACTTATTGATGTTGCGGCTGGTGAAAATCTTGCGTTCCAACAATCCTGAATGTTTAACATTAAGTTAGTCCATGTTGTTGCTGTAATTGAACCGCCGTCTGCAACGTCTGATCCAACTCCTGTTCTAACACTAACTCCTAAAAATGCACACATCGCCTGTACATCATCCTGTAATCTTTTAAAACCACCAGTTGCATTATCGGCATAAATTAATCCACCTGCACTTGCGGCATTAACACCTGCACCGCCTTGACCCCAACCTTTGGTTGAAGAAGCAGTATATGTTCCTAACGTTACATCAGCGGCTGTGCCCATTAATGTATTTACATTAGTTCTTGCATTATTAAAGTCTGCGTCATCTATAACGTCTCCGCCGACAACTCCTACCATTGTAGTACCGCCTGATACTGTGTAACTTGATCCTGATGCCATTTGTTAACTCCTAATTTATACTACTATTTACCTATTTGATTCCAATGATGGCTTCTATTACGCCTTCTTCGAGATCTTCTTTGTCTGCTAACGCTCTTCCGAATACCATTCGTGCGTCGTAATTTTCTTCATCGTATGCTTTTGCTACGCCTGGAATATGACTACTACATAGTCTATTGCCTTTCTCAACAATTCCAACTACTCTAACTGGTACTCGACCTGCTAATGCTACTGGTAATCCTTCTGCCTCGGCATTCATTAAGTATGCTGGATCTGTTGAGATAACACCAAATACACCTAAATCTTCTGGTGCCTGTGTTTGTGTTATTTCAAACTCTCCACCAAGGTTAACTAATGTACCTGCTTCGTAATCTGCATCTGCTTTATATGTTTCTGCCAAATCCGCATACTGAGCCTGTGTTGCTGTTGCTGTAATTGTTCCTGCACTAAAGTTACCACTGCCGTCTCTTGCTACAACTTTACCTGCGGTATTTGTTGTTGTGGCGTCCACCGCTACGTCATTAGCATTAACATTAATGTAACTACCTGCACCAACTGTAAATGTTCTGTCTGCTGACAAATCACCACCGCCTGTAAGACCGCCACCAGCAATCATTTGCCTTGTTGTTAACGGAATAGTTTGGAAACTTAAATTGTTACTACCGTCTGTTAGGATGGCAGTATTAGCCGCCGCTGTTCCTGTAACTGGCATAACATAAGTATTAATTGTTACTGCTTTACTTGAACCACCTATTACAGCATTACCTGTATAAAAGTTTTCAACTGGCGAACCACTTGAACCTAAATTCTGTACACCTGCCGCAAAGGTTACGTCACCACTGACTGTTAAGTCATGGAAGAAACCTGTTTTAAATTGTTTTGTACTACTTCCTAATTCAACAGTTACGTTGCCTGTAGGAACTATAGTACCTGTTGTACCACCTGAGTCACCAATATTAATTTGAGAAACATACTGTGATGCAAATACTTTACTGCTTGTACCAATATCGTATGTGTTATTGGCGGCAGGCTTCAAGTTCTCAATATTACTATAAAAATAGTTATTATCTGCTGGATTGGCTGTAATGTTAACACCCTGACTGCTACTGTAAACAGCATTTGCAGTTGTGGCCAACGTTGCTAAGTCAGATAATGGTACTGATGTCTGTGAGTATTCAGAACGTAAGTTCATACCTTTTTGTATGCTTGTTCCTATACCGTTTGTAGAACTAAATTCAGAATAGTAATTTACTGATTGTCCTTCTGAAACTGATGTTGAATTACCAACTGTAAAGGCATCATCTGAGAAGATAGCCATAATAGTTTCATTTGTATTAAGTCCTGGATGTGCTGTAGTACCTTGATATGATGCGTTTGTACTATCGTTTACAAAAACAAGTGCCAATACTGCTCTTGGTGTTCCTGCACTATCCTTAAGATAGATTGTTTTTAATTTTGTACCATATGAATTCTGTGGCTCACCTAATGTAGAATAACTTGCATAATCGCTACTAATCTCACCTGCATGGTTACTTAATCTAAATGCACTACCTGTATAAGTAAACTCCTGATTATTTTTGGTGTTAAAATATTTAGTGCCTGTTGTTATACTACTTGATGGTGCTGATGTCAGTACCGGAGTATCAATTCTTTTCCATGATGTTCCGTTCCATATTTTTAATATGGTTTCAGTTTTATCATACCAAAGTTGACCTGTTAGTTTACTACCTGGTGCTGGTGCAGTTTCACTTGCAAAATTCTCTAATAGTCTAATGCTGTTTTTGGCAACACTTGGACCGTAATTACTTGCATTCTGTCCAATCAAATCAACGGAATAAGTACTCGAATCAATGACAGAGTCTGCAATTGATATTGCTACCGAACCATCTGAATTTGTTATGCTATACGCCATTTCTAATTTCCTCTAATTTCCTTTAATTAACTAAGTTGAACCCTTACTGTATATATTACTTCTATTACTCTATTTAGTGACTTTTGCACTGGATGGAAAATAACATGTGTAAGCATTCTACTACTGTCGATTGGATCACTCCCGTCTGTTGGTGAAGGCACAGTAGGATAACTAAATAATCCTAATTCATCAAATATATAACTGCCTTCGTTTGTTGTGCTTGAGTCAAATAAGTCTTGATCTGCTGGCTCTGAATAGCCTAACGTACATGTAATTTTTAAATCTGTGTACGAAGTACCAGTTACTACTTCAATCTTATCTGTATCTGTGTTAAGTCCTATAATTTTTTTATAGGTTCTACTATATAAACTTGCTGATGATTCAAATGCTTCACTTACTCTCGGAGTTTTATAAACAATTTTACCGGTAGTATCTACACTGGTGCCACCGTTTCCAAAACCCATATAATACAATCTTGCATTACTATCGTTGTTAAGTGCCTGTGCAACAATTTGTGCCATGTTACCGTAATGAATAGCATTACGTTTATTGATTATCTCTTCGCCTGTCTCTTTATCCCTTACAAGGATATGACCGCTCATCTTTAATCCTGCTGTATCATCAGGTAATTCGTTCTTCATTTTGTCGTCACTCTTTTGATTCTCATCCATAATACTATTTATCATCATTCGTTAACTTAGCACATTATTAAAGATTATGTAAAAACTTCATAATGCTACTGTTATTGCTTACTGATGCGTTCCCTTTGTCTGTTATGCTTACTGCGTTTGTGTCTAACCAAATATTTGCTTCAGGATAGAAAAAGTCTACTGTATTTCCTGGTATTGCTCTGTTAAATATCTGATTAGTTGATCCATCATATGCTTCAACAGTTACATCATCTCCAGTTACTGGGTCTGTGATGTACCAATCTTGTATAGTTGATCCGTCTGTTCCTCTGGTAATATCTCTTAAAGTGTTACCAACTTTTCTGTTATATTCAATTCTTTCTGAGCCAACCCATACTACACCTGGCGTACCTGCCGCAAGTGGTTTAGGTAGTGCGTCTACATTTGCTACACTTATACTATCAGAGTATGTGTACAAGTTTGCAGTTAAGTGTGTATTAGCTGAACCGTCTTGTAGAAGTCTTAAGTAGTTTGTCTTACCAAATAAGTCTAAGTTAATTTGATATTTAACTGTACTTGCATTACTACTTGCAGGAGAACTACTTACATTTGCATTACCGTAAACATTTGATGTTACTCGTATAATTAAGTTCTCTTTAGGATCAAGCATAACCATTTCTTCTGGTCTTTCTTCACCGTACAATACTCTTAGGAATGTTATTCCGTCAAAGCCTTCTGTAATTTGATCATCAACTACTAATGTTGGCAATGCTGTAAATGATCCAATGTAATTTTTAACAATAATGCTTGGGTCAAAACCTGCTGATGCATAAGTCATACTATCGAATCCAAATGCATTTTGATATGTCATTGTGCCATCTGATCCACTAACTACTTTACTGAATACATTACCGTCTACAAGAGTTCCGTTAAATCCTCCGCCTACTTTAGTTTTAATTAATGCTAATGTAGAACTTAAACTTCCATCTTGTACAGCAACATTAATATTACTATAGTTAGAAATAATGTTTACATTTGTTTCAGCATCTGTAATACCAAATTTAGTATTTAGATCAGTATATAATTGTGTTCTAACTGCTGGATCAAACTTAAATATTCTTTCTGCGGCAGTAACATGCGAGTTTGCTATTACTTCTGCATTTGTTTGAGCATTAAGTGTTGCAATGTTAACAGCAATTGATGTATTGCCATCACTTACTGCTGGATTCCAATCATGTGCCGTCATTGCCCAACTAACTCTGTCAAATCTAATCGTTGTATTACCTTTTCTTATTGGAGAGTTTGCTCCAGCCACATTACTGAAACTATAATAATTTGTATATGCATTAGTAGTCTGTATAATGTTTGAATCTGCTTGTAAGAAGTCATCAAGTATTCGAACACTTGCTGTTGTACTGTCAGCATACGGTGGCTTATCAAAATCTGATAAACTATTTGAACCCATAAATTCTATAGGAACTTTTTTGCCATCTTTAAAGTCTCTAATTTTAGAAGTATAAGGTTTAACTTCATCTAAGTATTCTTGTACTTTACTAAAGTTATCTGACTTATACCCTTTAAACTGAACTAAGTCTTCTTCTTCTTTTTCAATGTAAATATAACTTGTTTTGAATGCCCAACTTAATTGTTTTTGTTCAGTATATGCATATTTCATCATTGTAAAGAATAACTTGTTCCATGAGTCTAAATTTGTAAACACATTATCTTTAAGGGCAGTTAAAACAGCTCTTAGTTCAGAACTAAGTGTTGCATTAGTATCATCTGTAAACAATGTATCTTTAAATTTAATAGTCTCATTTTCAATTGTAATTCTGTCAAACTTTTGCGTCTCACCATTCTTCTTCCACAGTTCAAATCTTGCTGTTGGTGATGCTAATACTTGTACAATAGAATCATTTGGAATATTAAATAATGTATCTAACTCATTAGCACTTCCAACTTGATATACTGGTTTAAATGTATTGTCGTATCTAATCTTACTGTTATTAAAATTATTAATTCTGTTAATAGCAAACCAATTAGTGTTTTCAATGTATGAGCGTGAGCTTGGTACTGCTAAATCCCATTGTGGGTATCCGCTATACAATTGTATATCAGCAAGTATATCGTTTAATGTATTCACTGCAAGTCTTCTTGCTTCTTTAACATCTTTAAACATAGTTTGTCTTGGTCTAAATGCTACACCAAGTTTTTCTACTTCGCTTAATAATGGATCTGGTACTGCATTACCTATTGAGTCTTCACTACATAAACTATCAATAAGTTTTAAACTTAAATCTTCAGGTATAATACTATTGTTATCGTTTTCTCTTAATAGTTTCCATGCAGTATGCTTGTTGCCTACAGGGTTTAAGTTTCTACTTAAATTAATCTGTAAGTTTTGTTCATCTTCTCTAAGAAGATGTCCAATATTATGCACTATAAATGATGTATCACTAACATAACTAATCATTGGCAGTCCAGCACCTTGTGGGTCTGCAAGATATTTTGCAAGTGTAACTGTATTATACTGTCTATCTAATTTTTCAGCAACTTCATTATCTAATTCTGCTTTGTTTTGTACCCAGAAGTAGTAATATTTTATATAATTACCTTGACTGTTAGGATAACTTTCTTCTATGTAGAAGTTAGCAGATCTCGGAGTGCCAGTGCCGTTGTAAGTTATTGGAGGAACAGCACTTTCTACCCATTCGAATAATGATACTGCACTACCTGGCATTGTTTTGCCCCAGTTCAACCAACGCTCTCTATTTTTAGGCTTGTTATTACTGTCAACACCTTGCTCATACCAAGTATATGCAATTGTGCTGGTATCCCACCAAACTTTACCAACTTGTGATCTACCAAAGTTTGTTCTCGAGCTGTTATAAACAACAGGATCAGATTCTGTAATGTAATGTATTTCTTGCTCAATGAAGCCTGGTATAACACCTTTGAATGGATCCCATTCAAACAAGTCATATTCTTTTTCGCCTGAGTCTGCATCGTAAATTATTGCGTTTTTAACAAATTTACTATCTACAAGTTTTTCTTGTTTGTATTTAACTGCTCCGCTTTCTAAATACGACCATCCTGTGTTGCTATAATTATCAATCCAAACTTTATCAAAGTTTGCAACTGTTATATTTGCTTCAGTGTCGTAACGTTTGCTGGTATAAATTAATACATCACACTCTTGTTGTGTTTGTAGTGTATTAACTGTATTACCAAATATATCTCTAAGTTCGTATTGATATAAATCAGTTACATAATTAACTGTGCCATCTCCAAAGATACTATTTGGATCATTAACTGTTTTAATGTTATTACCATTAGACTGTCCACCGTTTTGGAAGTCGGATCCTGGGCCTGCGTCGCCAGTTCCACCGGCTGATGTAACACAAATTATTTCAATAACAACAGGATCTGGTGTTTGCGATGCTACAATATTATCATCTATTGCTAATACAGTACCTTCTGCAACTAAACTTAATCGATTGTCTTCGGTATTACTTCCTCTTATTCTCATTTCCATACATAACATATCTGCATTGTATGTTCCGATTGGAATACCTAATTTATCAAGGAACCCTGGAGTTGATTCATCAATGTATACTCCGTCATACCCAGGGAACGATGGTATAATTACGCCAACTTGATCATTTAAGTCTCGGTAATCAATAAATACTTTTTCAGGATCATATCCTGCACCATCTAATGCTTTATTAAAGCATGCCGCCATGTCTTCTGGGAATGATGTGTCAGACACTATAGGAGGTAATCCTAATTTATCAGTTACACCGTTCTTTTCGGTACAGTCAGGTATTTCTCTTGCTGTAATAAACACTCTACAACCTGTTCCGCCACCTGTTAGGCCTGCTAATGGATCGTATGCACCTGGAGATGGTAATTCTTCAAGATCACCATTTGAATTTACAGGATTATATTGTCCTAATCCGGTGCCTTGATAAAAATTAGCATCTTCATCATTGTTCTCATATCCTGTTTCATCACCTAAGTTAATAACATCATACTCAAGTGGTACACCCATTGTTAAATCTGCTGGGAATTGTTTATATATTCCTCTATCAATAACTGCTAAACTGGTTACAGTTCCGTCAGCATCAACACTTGTTACTTCAAATTTTGCAACTCTGGCTGGCACATTATTAATCTCACTGGTGCCAATTTCTGCTGTTGCTGATGCATTTCTAAATCTATATTGTGCGTCTGGATTTCCCATTGCACCTACTCTACCTTTGTCAATAATAGTAACAGTTGGTGCTTGATCTATATGATACCCTGCTCCGCCTACTGTAACATCAATTGATTCAATTCCCATTTCAGCATTTAATCTAATTTGTGCTGGCTTAATAACACATCCTTGTCCAGGAGTTGTGCCATCACCTACTGTGATTACAATATTTGCTTTTGATGAATATCCTGCACCTGGATCGTTAATACAAATAGTTGCAACAGACCCATATGGCATTGCTACTGGTGTACCGCCTACTAATCTTAATCTATCGCCTACTGTATATCCGCTACCACCTGTTGTTCTGCTTGTAGTTCTTGATGTAAGTATTTTACCTTGTGTAGTATTCGTGCTACCACCCGGTAATACACCTGTTACTACGCCTTCAGCATTATACAATGTATAACTTGCAGATGGAGTAACTGATGTTCCTACAGCATCATGGTTTCCGTAACCAAATCCAGTTGTTGCTGGAACAACTGTTGAGTTTGCTGTATCGCTTACAGTTTGTTCAAAGCCTCTAACAACGTGGAAGTCTAATACTTCTTTATATTTTCCGCCTAAACAACCATCTCTGAATGTGATTGGTGCATTAGTACAACTACTAATCCTAATAGCCTTCTGGCCGTTTTTAAATGTATTAATAACAGTAAAGTTATTTTTAATTGCCGCACATCTAATATTATGTAAAATACTTTCTGGTGTGCTTCCTGTAATTCTTACGTCTGTTCCGTTAATGTAAAAATTATCACCTGGAAGAATTGTTGCAATGCCGCCTGCATCAATAGTAATACCTGGTGTAGGTTGATTCAATTGACAAGTTGCTGGAGGATTTCTTGTACTGCCAGTTAATGGCTCTAATATAATTGATGGATTACGATTAAATATAACTGTATCATCAATAATACCTGGATCGGTTATGACTTCAGGTCCAACATCTGGAATTAACATATCATCGCCTATTGGCCATATTACAACACCAGAGCTTGGTTCTGATATTAGTACATCAATATTATTTGTATTTGAGTACAAGTTATAATCTTCTGCTAAAACATTTCTAATCCTGTCATCATACCCACCAATGCCAACTGTTGAACTAATTCGTTTTGGATCAAATAAAACTGTACTTCCAGCTCGTGTTAATCCTCTTGGGCCTGTTCCAAAGTAATTAGTACCAGGGTAGTTTACTACGTCTACTGCTCTTAATGGATTAGGTGAGATAGGAATTCTATTTTCCATAGGCGTTGCCAACGGTATAACAATACCGCCAGTAACTTTTTGTACTGTAGTATTAACATATCTTCCTGAACTTAATGCTCTATAAACACCATAATTATTAGTGCTTACAATTTTTGTTTGAGCTTGGCCTTGAGTACCATCTGGTAATGTAGTAGTTCGAGTATTATTACCTGTTTTTAATCTACTTGGCAACATAAGGTAGCCACCTAACATAGGTCTTCCATAGCCACTATAATTCTGTTTGTATACTGCTTGAAGATGATGATTCGGCATGCTACCGCCACCATAGTTACCCGGATATCCGTAATTGGACCATTGAGTGCCATGCCAATTATTTCCGCTACCACTACTGCCGCCTGTAGGATAAGTTTTTACAGGAGTTGTTTGCCCGTGTCCTAAGAATACTGGAGTTTGTGGCTGGTTATTATTTGATGTATGCCCGTTACCTGATGTATTATTTGGATCGTAAATTGGTATTGTACAATCTTGACTCGGAGCTGGATTCTGCGGTAATGGTGCAGGCGGTGTTTTAGGTAGATCAATAAAGAACCTATAAACAGAACTTGGCTTTCTTACAAATACTTTAATATACTTGCCTTGTGTGGAATCATGATTCCAAGTAATTTTACCAGCAAACTTAACACCAATCTGTTCGCCACCTAAGCCTGTTGCTGTTGGCCCAGACATTTGGAAACCTGTTAAGTTATTAGCATTATGAGTGTAACTTGAATGAGTTGACCCGCTTATTAAATCTGTTTTATCCATTGGAGAAGCCGGATATACATTTCCACTCTTAGTACTTGATAATAATGTATTCTCGGCACCTTTTGTTGTGCCTTGATAAACTTCGAGTCCATCAGCACCACTATACATATCAAATATTAACTGTGCTGGGCCATTGCCCGGTACTTCGAAATACCACGTATCATCAAGTCTTACTGTAGTTGCACTTTGTATTACATATTCTCTATGGGTAGTAGTTGTATCTACTGGTGTATTGCCTGTAGTACCTGCTGAACCACCAGTGTTTGTAACTAATCCATTATCACATTTATTAAAACTATCTGCTCTTGCTGATAGATGCATTGCTATTCCATGCCAGTAATTGCCACCACCTTGAGATTGTCCTGAGAATGTAACTGTTTGTCCTGCTGTTACAGTAAATGCTTGAACATTACCTGCTCTAAAGTTTACAAAGTTTTCGTTCTTACGTCTCCATGCACCTACAACTTGTCCGTTTCCTGATGTTGCACCTGATATATTTACATACGAAGTATTGTATCTTCCTCGACCATACTGCATAGCATGTAGATACCATGTACCGTTATTAACAAATGTTACAGTACCTGTAAAAGATTGTCTTGAGCCGTTATCGGAATATGTTACTGCGCCTAATAATCCTGCTTCATTTAACGTATGGTAGCCACCACCACCGCCTGCAAAACTATAATAGCCGGACCACTTAGAACCCCAACGTCTATCGCCATGGCCTGTGCCATTAATACTTGCCCAGCCACCGCCACTAAATGCAGATGCAGTATAGCATGTTGGTCCTGTTGAACCACCTGATCCGCCTGGTGTTTGTGTTCCGCCACCAGCCGCCGGCACTGGAGGACAATTAGTTGGTCCACAATTTTTTGGTGCCAATCCTGCTACTGCTTTTGTAGGATCAATAATTGGTGCCCCTGTGTTGCCGCCTGATGGAGGAGGAGGGGTTTGTTGAGTTTGTCCAGTACCAGGTATATGTCCTGGTAATATAGTAGGTATAGTAAAGCCTGCTCCGGGGCCTGCTATCGGACCGACTATAGTTGGAAATGGGGTCAGGCGTGGACTACTACCCAGTGCACCAATTCCAATGCCACCGCCGATGCCGTTATATATCTGTTGCATTATCTGTTTAGAGATGGGCAACCCTGAGGTTACACCTGCAATCTGTTGTGGTACAATTGCTGATGTTGGTGTTGTTGGTTTAATAGTTGCTTTTATTGTATTAATTATTGCGCCTTTAATAAATCCTTGAGCACTAATCTTTTTAACAGGAATAGTAAATTGTCCTGCAATTTGTAAATTTTTTGTAATAGCCGGGTCACTTTTTAATTGGTGATTAGATACATATGGTCCAACATGGCTACCGGTTGCATTTAATGAAAAGTTTGTCATGTTCTTTAGCATTGGAAAGTTTAAAGTAAACTGGCTACTAACAGTAAATCCACGTCTAATATTTTGTTGTCTGTTAAAACTTTCTACAACTGCTTCTTCTGAATTTAAGTTGTCCACATTAATAGTTGCATTATTAAGTGTTACTTTATTGTGGTCAATTGTAGTAACAACTGCTTCAGTCATTGTATTGGCCACTGTAGCATACGCAAATGCATTATTAATTACAATAGTATTTGATGCACCACTTGTTACACTACTAACAGAATACACTTGGTTGTACACTCTCGGTTCTGCCATATGTACTGCAACACGTTTGCCGCCAAATGCATAGCCGTCTGTTATACCATGTGCGGCATCTGTTGTTATTGTTATTCCTTTAGTAATTACATTACCTGTAATTGGCATTGATGCAATATATGGTGTATTAATAACAAATGTATTTGCTGATGCGTTTTCAACAAAGTAATATCCTGAATATGCATTAGCAATAACTTGTACCATTTCACCGGAATATAATCCATGACCAGTAACCTCAACTTTTGTTTTACCAAATGTTGTTACTTGTAGCTCACTACTTGACACATTAGCAATTACGTTTGCTTGATTAACTGTAAAGCCTGTAGAAGTTAAGTTTGCTATAGTATGGCTTTGACCATGTAACGGTATATCTTCCAGTACAGTAAACGATGTAATGTTCCAACCACTTGAACCTAATACTACAATGTTGCCGTCATCATTTGTAAAGTCTGCATCAACTGTAATAGTATTATTTGCACTATCAACATTTGATATTGCAGTAATTACATTTGCATAACTTACATTAGATGTATTTAATCTAACTTTTAAGTTTTCTGCAAGTGTTACGTTTGCACTATGTTGATTAATATTACTTGTACTTAATTTAATCTTACCAGTATTAACTCTTTTAAACTCAACTGATTGTGCTGAGCTTGTTAACGATGTTGCCGGTAGTACAATGTTTGCACCATTAATAAATGTTGTTGTAGGATCGCCAGCAATTGCTGTATTTTCTAATCCACGTAAATCAATATTTGCTCCAGCAACTTGTACTTGATAATATATTAAATCATCATTTGCACTAAAGTTTAATGTTCTTGCTGACAGCGAAGTATTATCCAATAATGATGTTTGACTGTCGGTAACATACGCATCACCAGAAAGTGTGTAAGCATGTTCTATTACTGATTGAGACATAAACTGTACAGTATCGCCATTAATTAAATTTCTTGTTAATGTTTTAATTTGTACATCACCGCCAGTTAAAACATTGGCTTGACCAAACACAGTTCTTGTTGGTGCTGGTGTAACGTTAGCAATATCTTTAACTGCTCCGGCAGATGGTCCAATAGAAGTAACATTGGCTTCTATCATAGCAACGCCACCCCAATCACTAATTGTAATTGCTTTTTTGTTTACTACTTGTTCATTAGTCCATATAACATGATTAGTCGATAAGTCTGCATGTTTAATTGCAATGTTATAGTCTAAGTATCTGCTTAAATCGTTTTCTTGTAACTGATTGCTATCTACATAATTAAATAAACTGTAATCAGTATATAAATAACTTGTAACTGCATTATCTGTTTGCTCAACAAAAGATATTGATGCATTTGCTTTTTCTAATTTATAAACATTCCAATCTCTATTCTCACTTCTGCCTACATGAACAAAGTCATTTGCTTGTGGCTTAAATCTTACTGAGTCACTAAACAATACAGGCAAGTCACTTAATCCAAATGCTTGGTAGTCTACGTTTGCTCGGTTAACATAACCAGCATTAGGAATAGGCGTATACTTAGAATCTGTAATTCCAGTATAGTCTACGTTTGCTGTTGTTGGCCATAAATTATGTTCTCTCACGCCTGATGGCTTTTTGAGGAATCTTGCAGTATCGTCAATATCAATTAATATTACTTCGTCATCTTTTGCGTCTGGTGTAATATCGTAAATTCGTTTTTGTCCAAGTTTAATTGCTATAGCATCATTAGTGGCAACTTTAATTGCTACTGATTTACCTGGAATATCTGTTTGTACACTATCTTGTAAGTCAACGGTTGCATGTTCAACTACATAGATATTTGCGCCTGCTTCAATGTTACCGCCGGGTAACTTACCTACGTCTATAAAACTAACTGTAGTACTGTTTGCTGTATATAAACTACTGTCATTAGTTAGTTTATTACCGTTTACATACACATCAACAAAAGAATATTTGCCGTTTGTAGTTACAATATTTTCTGCTAACATTGTAGTACTGCTGTTTACTGTACCAGAGTTTAGTGTATAAACTTGTGTTACATTTCCTGAAATAAATGATGGACTATTAATTTGCCATCTATCACCTACATCAAAATCATAAGCAGTTGTCGAAGTACCGCCAACGGTTACTGTAACATTTGCTTTTATTGTATTGTTTGCTACAGGTATTGCAAAACGTTGCTGTGGCTGAAAATTACCGTATGTTAAATTTAGATTACTTAATGTTACGTTTGAATTATTATCTGTTAATGTAAAGTCTGATCCTGTAATTCTTATAGACTTATATACAGTAAATGTATTTGCAGGATTTGAATTAGAAATCTCATTGCTAATTAAGTGTGCAGTAATTGTTGTATTAATACTTGCATTTTCATTAATTGAAGTTACAACATTTGCAACGTCAGTAATACTACCTAAGTTAAGTGTTGCTGTAGCAGAAGTAATATTATCAGTAATTGTTAAACTACCCAAGTTAGTAATATTTGCTGACCCCGAGTAACTTGCATTAACACTACTGTTACCTGAGAAGTGCTGTACTGAAGTAATAGCGTTTGACGATGTTGCATCTACTGACGTTAATATAGTTGATGTATTAGCAACATACAAATTACCTGCAAGTAAATTTAATCTTATAGAGGCATTATAACTGTATCCACTTCCGCCATCCGTTACTGTAATAGTTGACAGTTCGCCCGAACTATTAAGTGATGTTATTGCTTTTGCTTGTTTGGCTGGTGAGCCTGCAGGCATAGAAATACTAACTTCAGGAATATTAAAATACTGATGCTTAGGAACAAGTATATCAATTTTTTGTACATATCCTGTAGTATCTTGTGGGAAATCTAAAGTAATTAACTGAGGATCTTGAACAATATCTTTTTTCTCAATTTTAAGTTCAACACTTTGTTCGTTTAATACGTCGCCAAAATCTCCAATTCTTAATGCCCATTCGTCATAGATATCCATGGTACCTTGTACAATAGCATTACTTCGACCAATTCTGCTTAAACTTGCAGTTGAACCTTTACTTTGTATCATACCTTTATAAAAATCAAACTGTTGATCATCATTAATATCTAATTCGTTTAAATAGTCTCTTTCAGTATATCCAAATAATTCACGTGACTTAGTGTATACTTGTTTATCAACCGGTATAAATCCAAGTTCGTAATAACGTCCCATTGTTTGTGCAAGGTTGTCTAAGTTAGGAATTAACTCACTACCGTTAATAATAAATCCTTCAGTTAAGAATCTACCATCCCAATTTGCTGATCTACTTGCTTTAATTTTTAATCTTTCTTGTTTATGATTTAATGCAGAATCAAATATTGTGTCTGCAAAATCAGTAACATTGTCAATAACCATTGCATGTTCTGTTTCTCTTGTATGCAATAATAATCCGTAAATTTCTTGTCCTACAGGAGGAATAATTTCAAATGTAGTCCCAACTCTGTTAATTAAACATTCTGCTGGATTTATTGATTTTCCTTCCCTATCTAAAATAGTAAATTGATTGTTGTTAACCTTTTTAAGTTCTGCAACATAACCTAATGCAGGCTTAAATGATATACCTGATGCCGCTGGTGATAATTCAAGTGTGTTACCAACTGACCATGAACCTGTTGTCCAGAATAATAAAGACTCACCGGCAAATTGCCAATCATTTGCTCTATTAATAGTTTTATCAAAATCACCAAAGTCGAAACCTTGCTGAGCATTATATCTTCCTAAACTAATTACAAAGTCATAAAGTGCTTCAATTGATGCATATTCATATCCGTAGTCAACTCTTACAATTGTGCCTGTTGTTTGCTGATAATATGTAGCACTTGCGGCATTAACCATTGGCAATGTAGGCAGTCTGTCCCAAACCTCATTTACAAATGTTGCACTACTTAGCACTGGCCCTTTTGCTTGATAGAACTTATTGTTGTATCTTACAATTGTATTCCTGTCGTATGCTGTACCGGATTTCCATTTTGTAAAACCTGCAGGTTCTCCGCCAACATATACTTTTTCTCTTTTACCAGTTGTGTCACTTTCTAAAATATTAAAGTAGCCTAAGTTAGTGTCGTAACCTTTTACTTTATATCCTGTTGCTGTTTTTTCAATAACTGCACCACTGTAAAAATTTCTTGACTTGTACGGTGAGTTATGTACAATAACATCGATATTATTATCTGGTAAAATTAAGTTAGATGCTGTTCCAGTTGTACTGTATTGATCAAGGCTTAAAATCATTGTGTCTTTATCAATAAAGCCGCCGAATCTATGCCCTAACTTTGTATTAATACTTCTTAAAGGTTTACTGAAGTTTTCAGTAATATCTACACCTTGGTAGTTTAACCAACTCTTAATAAATTGTGTGTAACCAATAGCCGTCTTAATAGTATTAGTTTCTAAATTAGGTTCGCCATGTATAACAAAATCTGTACTACTTGTAAAGTCCCATGATTTTCTTGTTATGGTACTTATAGGTAGTTGTCTATTTGCTGGCGTTGTTGTAATATTAAGTGGGTTAGCAAAAACTGTTGCAAAGTAGCCTGGTCTATTTAATAACAATGCTTCAACAATTGCATACGGATATTGCTCAGAATGTTTCCATGCATTTTCAACCGGAGCACCATCTCCAAATTTCCATTGATTATTAGTTAACAATGAATCTGCTGTTGTTGTAATTGCTGATGTACTTGTTATAGCCGCTGTTGCTGATGCATTTCTATAACCATTACTTGCACCACTGTTAATGCTGTCCGGTGACGAAACAAAGAACATGTTGCCGTATGTTGCTGAAGGATGATATGCTGTTGCGTTAGCACCTCCGCCTACTGCATAAGGGAACATGCCGTGTCCGTGGCTGTCCATTGTTGCAACGTAAAAATATATTGGTGTTGAGGACGACTCTGGAGTCTTGCCGTATCGCATGTTATACTTTGCTAATCCGCCTACGCCTGATGAGCCTGTATATCCTGGCGCACCATTTAGTCCTGAATTGTATGTATAATCTTCTGCATACTGTCCAGTAAATGCTCCACCTGGCCCAGTTTCTCTTGAACCTGATCGTAATTCAAACGCACTTTTAATATTAGTTAAAGTACTATCTGCTATGTTGCCGTTTGATTCATATGATGTATAACCATATGGACCGTAAATTGGTAGTCCGTCAAATGCCCAGCCTATAATTCCGGAATGCTGATTTGTAGTACCCCATATATCGCTTGTAGCCATTGTAACAGTAGGAACACTTGTATGTACCAGACCGTTAACGTCAGTCTTTGCAATAATACCGGATGCTCTATCTGATGCAGTTGCATAGCCTGTGTTATAATGCCAAACATCTTGGCTGGCATAACTTGTTGAATCTTGTGGACTATATAATGGTAAGCCATTTATTAATACAGCAGTTGCAGAAGTTCCCATTTGGCTTGGAGACGCTGTTTGCGTACTTAATGTAATTCTTGGAATTGCATAGTCGTTATTTTGTTGTACAACAGGATATTCATTTGCATTAGTATTAATTGCTGTTGTTACATAATTAGGTATGTTACTACCTCTTACATAAACATTAGAACTATCAAAACTTACATTAAGTCCGTCTGTTAGTAAGAAACTTGTAGTTAGGAAACCGATACTGCTATCTGCTGTTACGTTTGAATATGTAATAGTCTTAGTTGTAGTACCAGTTGTTGTAATATCGTTAGGTGACAGCAACGTACCAGATGAGTTTATAGGCAAGTAATTACTTAATCCTAATCTTCTGTACGGGTTAGAAATTTTATAACTTTTGTCTATATAGTTTTCTCTTTGACCTGATTTAATAATACCGCGTTCTAAATCATACCACATAGTAGTATTAGACAAAGTGTATGTTGTACCGTATGTAGTGTCCCACCATAATGGTTTGTCAACAAATCCTAACATCTCCCATGGATGGGTATGAGGGCGTGTTGTATCGTAATAATATTCAAACCAGCCTTTCCAGTAACCCGGAGTGCTTGTTGTCCCTCTGTAGTTATATGAGAACTCGTCTGCTTCTTTAAAGAACTCATTAACAACATGATCAACTTTATTTTCGGTTGCCCATTGTGAGAAATCAGTATTTAGTAAATCTGTATAATCTCTTTGTGAAACGTTATCTCTAAATGCTCCAGGACGTATATTAAAAATATTTAATATTGGATGCGAGTTTGCATTTCTTAATTCTTTCTTTGCCGCGTTATAAATTCTGTTTTCAAATTCAAGTAATACATTATCACGTTGGTCACCCCATACAGGTGTTTTACTACCGTCATGTCCTATTAGTACTTTCTTTGCTGTTGTAAACGAAGTATCAGTTACAATTGCTGGTTGGTATAAAGGATACATTCCCATGGCACTTGGAGTAGGTGGACACTGAGCACTATCTCTATTTTCGTTATAGAATTTAGCAACAATAGTATCGCCTGCCTTTGGGGCATATGATTCTGTTAATGTTATAGTAATTGGTGTTGTACTTGTAATTGTATAATCTGTATCAACATTAAGTAATGTATTTACAGCACCATTAACATTGTACACTAACATTGAATTTTCTAATGTTGTTACATCAATATTTTTTACAAATGTATAGACTTTTTGTGCAATATCATTAACTGTAATATTTTCAGTCGTATAGTTATCACCAAATGGTAATATATATGTTTGTGTAAATACATTTTTACCAGAACTATATGAGATAATTGTTCTTAGTATTGTTTCTAAAAGTTTTTCAGTTGTATAGTTATTAAAATTAACAACATTAAAATGTTTTGAAATTTCGCTTTTTAATCTTCTTTTATATCTGGTGTATTCGCCACTTACAAAACGTAATGCATGTACTAAGTTATGCGGTTGATCGTCAAGCAAGAATGCACTTAGCATTAGATCATCATTTGATTTAACTAACTTAGTGCCGTGTTTTGATTCTTGTGCAGTATTTGTAAAGTTATTTACATTTAACGCATCGCCTACAAAATTTGTCTGATTCTCTAATAGCTCTTTAAAGTGAGGTAAGAATTCAGGTTCTGCAATAGTAGTAATACCTTTATTAAAAGGATTCTTTTCCCAACTTAATGGTAAAGCAAAATTACTTTTGCTTGTAATAGACGGTGTTTTGCCAATACTACTAAATGCAGATATATCAATAATATCTTTAGCATTTAATTTTGTAAAGTTATTAAATTTAATTTTGCTGTTACTGTAAGCAAAGTCAGTTCTTGTAAGTCCGTTAACAAGTACTTGTAAGTTGTAACCAGTAGCATTGTTAATATCAACATCAACAACACACCCTGTATTAAATTCATCAACAAACGCATCTACGTCTGTTTGCGTATAATTATATCTTGTTACAATTCGTTGAGTTGATTTTGCATTACTGTTTATAAAATTAGTGTGATATTCGTTATCTGTTTTTAATAATTTGTAATAGTAATTACCAATAATGTTACTGGTATTACTGCTTCCAAACGGTGTGTAAGATACTGGTGTAGTATCTATAAAGTTAGTAAACGATATTTCACTACTATTAGCAAATGCTTTATATTCTAACGGTAATTTATATTCTTTATCTTTTGTAATACTTGCAGATTCGGTTAAGCCAAATACTTTATTACCAGTAAATGTTGACTGTGGATATAATACAGTATCGCCTAAATAATTTTTCTTATCGTCATACAGTTTAAATAACGGTGCTTGGTTTGTTGTAATTTTTTCTTGTGCTAATACTAATCCTTCAGCAATACTGTAGTAATATTCTTTACCAATTCCAAGAGAACCAGTTTTAATTGCAATTGTATCACCGTCAGCAAATGTAAAGTTTTTTGTAGAATCAATTGGGTCCGGTAAAGGTGTTATTGCAATTATACTGTTACCAGTATCAACTGTAATTTGGTATACATACTGAGATTTAGTAATAGTTTCTGCTGGAAAAACAATTGTTGTTCCGCTGGTTATTGCTGATCCGTCAATGAATACGTTACTGCTTTGCCCGTTAAGATCTGATATTAAATTTGTCCCTGCACTAAGTAAAACTGTTCCTCTACTTTTTGTACCATGATTAATTAGTTCAATATCTTTATTAAATTCAAAAATTGGTCGTGATGCTCTTTTTGTTTTTACTGGTAAAGGTGATCCAGCATCGAGGTAGTTATTTTTATGATACCAAAAGTTAACTCTACTCCAAACATTTTTATTTGCCGAGCCTCTTGCTAATGTGGTATAGTCTTTAGTTTTTTGACTTAATGTTCCGCCCCATACAGAATCACCAATATCATCACCATCTGTGTCTTTATCAAAACTGTATACGCCACCTGTTAAATAATAATCAGTTGCGTCGTTAGGGTTAATACCCGAAATAGCCTGAGAGTTTGTAATTGTAACTGCTACATCACCGTCTGCATCTTGTGTAAACGAATATGAGTCTGTATTTATTCTTGCACTAAAACCTGCACCTACAAAACTTGTTGTTAAGTCTGCATTACTTAATGTTATGCTATCTGCAAGTGTGATAGAATCTGATACTGTGACTACATCAAATGTTAATACGTTTGCTAATGAGCCTCCTAAAACTGTATCTGCAATAGTAATAGTGTCACTTGCGGCATAACCCGATCCTGGAGTATTAACTGTTACATTAGTAACATTTCCTGTTAATGTTGCAACGTTAAATGTAAGATCCCCGGACTGTTCTGCTGTACCACCTAAGGAAGTAATATCAATATTAACTCTTTCGCTAACATTATAGTTATTACCAGTTACGTTTGCTGTAACACCTGTTGCCGTACCTGAGCCATTAATAACAATATCAAATGTTGCACCAGTTCCACTACTTGGAATAACATGAGGAACCAATTGCCAATATGATGTAGATTTTACATCACTAACTGGACGTACTGGCCAGTCTGCATTGCTACTACTGTAATCACTTCTTAGCATTCTGTAGTAATAACTATTGTGGGTTACAATATCTCTGACACCGTAACTTACAGTAGAGCTATTAAACGCACCAATAATAGTACCGTTAACACTTGCTTCTATTTCTGATGTTGTTAAAACATCTTCGACTACTTGAGGAGAAACATTACTATATGTTCCTGCTACTCTATTTGTGTTTGCACCGCTTATGCTATTAACCGTTGCAATACCTGAATCAATAATTACATCAAATGTTGCACCTGTACCTGAACCTGTTGTTGAGATTGTTACACCTCTGTATTCGCCTGGTGTTCTTGTAAACGAATCTGATGCAAAGTCATGTGTTGCAACACCGTTATTGCTAATACTTGAAACTGTTGCTGTACCTGTTGAAAAAGTTACATGTTGTCCTGCTTTAACATTAGTTAATGCACTTAATGTTACAATTTTTGTTGAAACTTCATCTTGCCCTGATGGGAATGTTGTTGCTTCTACTATGCTTGGTGCAACGGCTGTATCACTAATTGTAAGTCCAATTTGTCCTGTATACGAATGAGTTGTACCAGTGTTAGTTGCTGTAACGGCTGTAATAGAGCCTTGTGCGTTTGCTGTTGCTGTTGCTGTTGCAATATTACTGTAGTTACCAGTTACATTAGCAACTGTTACAGTAGGATTAATATATCCTAAGCCTGGTGTTAATACGGTAACTGATGTAACACTACTTGCACTATGTACAACAGAAGTGTTTGACAAACTAAATGCTGTGCCGTCCCATTGCCCAAATTCTGCAGTAGCAAAACGTGTGTTAAAGTTATCGTCTTTAGGTACAAGCGAAATACTTTCACCTACGCCTTCGACAATATATTCTGTTCCAACGTATGATGCTGGCACTACATATTCACCAGTAAATTTAATTACCATGCCGTTTTTAAATTGTTTGCCACCAGCTGGTGTGAAAGTTGTTTTGCCAATAACATCGATTGAAACATCAATTGCGTTAGTTACTGAGCCAACAATACTAATTGCATTTGGTCCGTCTGGATCCCAATAGTACTCTTGAAAGTTAATTAATTTATCAACATCTAATGGCGGAATAAATGTAGTAAAATCTTCTGAAAATGTTAAGTTCTGATCAGTAGTATTTACGCCATAATCATTTAATACTGATACAAATTCATCATAGAATACAAAATTCTCGCTAACACCTGAATTAGAATTAATTGTGTTTACTACTGGAGACAGCGAATACTCATCTCTAACAGAATTTAAATGCGGCACCCATGCACCGGATAGATCGCTATCGTAAGATGTTCTTGTTCCAATGTATCCTTTAATTACTTCAACATTCGACTCACTGTAAAGTTGTTCTACAGTACTTTCGAAGAAGTTTTTTACTGCATTAGTCTGCAGAACTTCCGGTAACTTTTTATAAAGTTTATCAGCCATTTTAGATATCAGTCCTTAGTGTTTGAGAAGTTAGTTTTTCTACAATTTCAATGTCAGTTACAGTAGCAGTATTAATAAACAGTTCGTCTGGATCTGCTTTAATCTGGAATAAGTCGCCAAATGTTCCTGCACTGGTATTAGGTAATATTACAATACTACCAATGTTACTACCTAACTGCTGATGTACATATGAGCTAAGTTCTGTGAAATAAAATGTTTCACCAAATTCCCAATTGTCTACATCAAAGTATTTGTTAAACGCATTTATAATCTGTGTTTTAATTTCGTTGTTTGTTAGAGTGCTACCGTTAAGTTTTACAACTCTAAATTTTGCCTGGCTTGTTGCTTCAGCGTCGTTTCCAAATAATCTTTTAAACTTTGCACTTCGATAAACAATAGTATCACTTGCACTCTTAAATGATTCAAGACTGTTAAATTCGGTTGCTAATTGGTTTGCTGTTGGTGACAGCGGATATGCTGTACCTGGTACATTAATATATTTTTGTACTTCAGTATAATATGTGTTAGTTAATACTAAAATTTCAACCACATTACTAATACTTGGATCAATTCTAATATCGTTAGGTGCTTTATGATTCCACTTAATTACACATGGTTGTGGTGCAACTCCTCTTGTATCCTGAGTTGCTCCTCTTCCTTTTCTAACAATGTAATCAGCTGATGCATCAACAAGTGTAACTGTTTGCGTATCTGTACTACTTGCAGTTAAGCAATAAACTTTTTCATCAGCAACAACATATACTTTAATACCGCTGTAGTTTGATGTTACGTTTTCTAATGTTTGTGCAATAGCATAAGTATCAACTAAAATAAAGTCTACTGTATTCCATGCAACAATGTCATTCCAACTTTTTGGAGATATATTAGTTCCTAATTGCTGAATTCCTAATTCAGTTCTATAATCAAGTATCACACCACTTACTGGCCTATCATATTTGTAACCATCAAAGTCTGTGTAGTATTCAAAAATTACAAAGTCTGCTGTATCGGCAAACTCGTTAAACTGTAATGGTCTATCTGGTACCTGGTCGTTATTGCTGTCTATTGGAATAACTTTAACTTTTCTTGGATCGGTAAATCCATCGTTATATTTAAAACTATCTACGACTTCCCAAACTATATCTTTTTCTAATCTGGCTCTGTCTTTTTTATACTCAACTAAAATTCTATCTACTGATAGTCCTGCAAGGTCACGAGCATATAAGTAATTGTTGTCTTCGAGATTGGTATACGTTAATGTACCTGTTTGTGCTGTTGAATTAGCATTGCTTAATACAATGGCTCCGTTTGCAGTTGCGTTTGCAGTTGAGCCGTCTGCACTATATGTAAATATTGATGCATTACCGTGATACATTTCTACAGTATTTGTATTAGCATTTAAGGCCTTGTATGTAATGTTTCCGTTATTATCAAAAATGTTAAATCCAAAGGTAGTGCTATCAAAGTTAAAACTAAAGTTGTAAGGTATAAAAGATATTCTTCCATCATTGTTAGAAATTCTAACATTACTTGTACTTGCATCACCATCATTAAAATAAGTGTTAAGAGTTACATTTGCTGAATTAACAAATCTATTTTTAACAAGTATGTTTGCAGGTGTATGGTTGTCTGTGATGCCATCGTTTCTCATCAAGCCAAATGTACTTTTCCATTTAACTCCTACGTCATACCATTTTTGATCTCGTGTTCTTAAAGGTATCTGGGATATCACTCCCATTGGGTCATGGAATGCACCAGTTTCAACACTTTGCCATGCATCAGCAATACCGTCTGTATTAGTATCTGCCCATGTAAATTGTTCTGTTACGCCTGGCTTATTATTTAATGTTGTAATACTGATTGTATCTTGTACTGCCTGAGTAGTGTAATCAACTACTTTACTACTTTTAATATTATAGAATTTTAAATCTGCTTTACTTTGTATAACGTACTCAAGGCCTCTAACAGTAGTAGAATATTTCCAACTAATATTATCAACAGGTGAGTATTTCATTAACAATAACCAACTGGCGTCATTGCTTAAACCAGCACCTGCTCTTGCATGAATTATTTCAAAGTTACCAGTTGCCTGTAAATTCTCATTGGCAATAATATAGTATCCATCGAGCTGAACATCATATCCAACACCGAATGTTTTTTTGCTGTTAATAGCATCTTGTATTGCTAAACTCTCAGATGCTGTAAATGATTTTCTGAGCCCAACAATAACTTCTACTGCTTTCCAACCGTCATCTATTTTTTCACTAAGTGTAAACGGTCCAACTGATGTACTTAATCCGCTTGATAAAGCACCATTGGCGGCAACACTTACAATTCTTACCCATTTATATTGTGACTTGTCTGTTGATTTAACAAACTTAATAAAGTTATTTTCTTGGAATACTCTTGTTCTTTCAGTGTTGTTTTTTAACACTACTGTAGTACCATCTAATGTACTAAATGTTTCAGTGATATATCCAGTTGTTGACTGAGATTCTACTGGAAGTGTTTTCCAAATAGCATTTAAATCTTGTGTTTCAAACTTTGACGGTACATAGTTAGCCCATATACGTCTCATTTCGTCATACACAAAGTTATTCATTGCAGGCTGTTTTAAGTATAATGGTAATACATTTGTTACTATATCAGCCGCTGTGTTATTTTGATCAATTACAATGTTGTATGCAAGGTTAGATATTTCTTTTGTTAAGAATCCGTCTTCAGCATACGTTTCAACACTTTGGAATGTACTTGTAGGGTCGTTAATATCAATAAACCTACTATGCCCAGCATGTGTTCTATTAGTTGCTTTTAATTTTCTAACGTTACTGCTTTGACTCTGAGGGAATACGTTGTAGTCCTGAGCCGACACCATTCTATTTTGCGTGTAAAACGTTTGCGGTGCTCTTGTTTTAATATTTTGTAATGTTTCGCTTGGCAAACTGTTACTAACTGATGACTGTAAAGAAAACGTCAATGTTAAACTATAGTTTTCGCCGGCGGCATTTGTATACGGCAATGAGATTGAAGCATTTTGAATATTAGCTGGCTTGATCGAATATCTTTCGTTATCACTTTGTCTGTGCCATATTCTAAACACACCGTTTGGTATATTACCAAAGTTACCGTCTGGGAATTTTATTCTAATTCCTTCGTTGTTTAAGTTTTCAACAGCATATAAATTTCTTGTACCTAAATTTTGACTGTTGTAGTTTAATGTTTGTCCTACTGTGTTAGGAATCTTAGTCCACTGATTTAGTACTGTACCTTGGGTAGTAACTTCTTGTACAAAAACATCAGTTTCATTAATATTAGGTAGTGGAATATCTTGTATTCTACTTTCAGCAGGTGAAGTATAATCTGCATCTGTAAATGATAGTTCACCTTGTTTGAACAACATGAAGAATCCAGTATCAGCACTTGAAAATCCTAAACCATCATTTCTGTAAAACATACCAAATGGGTTAATTGGATTTGGCGTTTCTTCAAAGAAAAATTTGTTATCAGTGAAGTTACCGTTACATACTTGGAACGTTTTTCTTCCTGTAGTTGTTTGTCCAGCAAAGTTATAACTTATTGGGGAACCAATAGTGGTATTAATATTATATTTTTCAGTATTAATGCCGCCTACTTTGCCTGTCTTAACTGGTGCAGTAAATCTATTTGTTCCTGCAAATGCACTATTAATAATTGTAACAAATTGTTCAAAACTATCAGGATTATTTGCATCGTCCCAAAATACTTTAGTATTCTGTAAAGACAAATTTTGACTGTCTATTAACGGTTCAGTAGTTTGTACTGATGTTAATTTAACCAGCCCACTTGCTGTAATATTTCTACGTGGATTATATCCAAGCATTCTTGCAAGTTTAAATACTGAGTCTCTTCTTTCAGCAGTTTCTAAAAAGTTTTCTCTGCTGTTAAGATCCATTCTAAATGCAAGTGATGTAGACAGATATGCAAGTAATTCAATAATTGCAACAAATTCTGAACTTTCAATAAAGTCATTAAAATTTTCTGGGTAGTTAATTCTTACATAATCAACCATTGCTTTACGCATACTATTAAAGTCGTATGCCTGGAAGTTTATTTTACTAAATGCCTTGTAGGCAACTTTCCAGTCTTCCGCCGCAAATAAATTATTCTGTCTTTCTACAATTGCCATCTCTAAATCGCCTCGTTATATTCTTGGAAGTCTAAGTACAGTACTTCTGCACTATTGAGCATGATGTATCTTAAGTCAATTTCTGCTCTTATTGAATGATCGCCTTTAAATATGTTTATGTTGTTAACTGCTATTCTCGGATCGCGGTTACATATTCGTTCTAAGTCTTCTCTTACCATTTCCTCTAATTGAGGAGTGTCTTGTTCCATCAGTAAATCCCAAACTATACAACCAAATGTTGGTCGCATAACTCGTTCACCTTTTTTGGTGTAAATTTCGTTTAAAAGGTCACGTTTAACTAATTCGGAATCAACCAGAGTGTACGGTGCTGATACCTTGTCTACTGTGCTCATTCCTTTAAATTGTGCCATACAAGTATTTATCATAATCATTAAAACATGTTATAATTCGCTTGACAAATAGACTGTTCTAATGTATACTATGGTTATGAAGAATGTAATCTACATACATGGTGCTAATGCCAGCCCAGATAATTTTAATTATTATACAATAAAATTACCCGAGCATCGTTATATTGCACCTGAATACCACATGGAAGACGATCCGTACGACTTAGTTGAGCTGTTAAACCTAAAAAAACAAAGAGAATTTGGGAATGAGCCAGTAATTCTTATAGGACATAGTTTTGGCGGCTTGTTAGCAAGTTGGTATGCAAGTGTGTACCCTAAAAATGTAGAACACTTAGTTACTATAGCAACACCTTATCAAGGAACGCCTGTTGCAAGGGTGTTATCAATGATATTTAGAAATAAAAAAGTGTTTGAAAACACTAAACCTGGTGCGCCAGTATTAGAATTATTGCAAGAAAAGACGTTTAGTGGTCCGCACACTAATATAGTATGTACATCAGGCTCGAACCCACTTGCAGGGTTAGGCGGAAAAGCAAATGACGGCATGGTATCAGTAGAAAGTCAAAGTTCACCACCACCTGGTTTTATAAACACGCAAAATTCCTTTATAGAAGCCGGTCATAGCGGGGTTCTGTTAAATAACATTGTAACAGAAATGTTGAGCGAAATAATAAATTCATAATCGAGGTTAATATGTCCGAAGCACTTAAAAAACAATTTACAAATGACACTCTTGAAGAAGAGCTAAGAGTCATGCTTGTTGATAAAAACAATGAATGTAATGCATTAAGGCAAAGAGTTAGTATTTTAGAGCAAACAGTTGCTGAAGAACAAGAAGCAAAATATAGAGCGTATATTAGGGTTGCTGATTTACAAAAAGAGGCTAAGTCGACCCAAGTCCACCCGACGCAATAAAGTCTAAATTTCTTTTTCTTAATCTTGTAGCCATTTGAGCAAATGTAGTGTTTGATTGATTAACAAATAACTGGCCAATATCACAATTGTCAGGCGTGTTAAATAATATGCCTTCATACAATCTTCTATCAACGTAATCTTGTCTTACTTTAACTTTTTTACTATTGCCTACAGTTCCAGTTCTCCATCTTTTCATGTGTGCAGGAACTTTAAAATAAGCAGGCGGCGTTTCATTAAGATCTTCAAAAACTTTAGATTTAACAAAATTATCAATGCCAATATGCTGAGCAAAACTTGTTAAAGCGGCCATTTGATTATCACTGAGTACAACCTTTGGTAATGCCTGTGCTATTTGTTCTCCAACTTCGGTAAGATCGCCATTAAGTGCTAATGCTGTGCCTATTGCTCCTAAGCCGTTTTTAAAGTCAACAACCTTAATACCAGATTTTCTGTCTATATAGATATACGAAGTACCATCTACAATTAAATCAATGCCCTTAGCATCAAGTTTTTCTGCAATTAGCTCTAATAAGTTGCTATTGCGGTTGTCCATTATTACTGTCATGTTATCTCTATTATCCTTTTGGTGCCGGAGGTGGGGGTGTTGCTGAAGATTTTATTTCATCGACGGCTTCTTTAACTGCCGCATCAACTTTGCCAGTTACAGCACCTACTAATTCGTCTTGTAACCCTAATGTTTTGTTTTGAATATCAAGTGCAAATGCACTCATTTCTGCTTCAAGTTCTTTTAATTTTTTAACTTGTCCAATAATTTTTTGTGACAATGCATTTGAGGTAGGAAACCGTAATGGAGGAATTACAATGCCTAACTGATTCATCATATTCTTCATACCATCGATGCTTTGAAGATTTTTTAGAGATGCCATATCAAAGTTTGATAGTTGCTCTGGTAATAAGTTTTTTAAGCCAGAAAGTTGATCGGTAACTTCTGCTTTTGCTTTGTCAATAGCGTCAGTGGCCGCATCAGTGATGCCTGCAGGATCAACACTTGCTAATCCTTGCTGTTCCGGACTTTCTTCACCATCTGCTGATACATCTTCTTCTAATGTTTCAGGGTTCTCTGATGCAGGGTCAAATTGAGCATGGCCTTGATATGGTTCTGCTGTTAGCATTGTGCCTACAATACTTTTAATACTGTCTCCTGATTCTGGACGTTGTCCGCCGTTAGGTAAAACTACTTCTTCGTCTGCTTTATATTCTGGTGGCACAGATGACTGATCTTGATGATCACTTGCACCTATTTGTGGAGCCGGTATTGCCGGTATTGCCGGTATTGGAACTGGTCCACTGCCACTGTTAAGTAAAATAAGAGAACCAGTTGAAGCAATAGGTCCGGCCGAAACATGTGATGTACCGGTTGCTGATATAGTGCTTATAGCACCCATTGTTACTGAGCTCATACCTAATATTCCAGCTGTTTGATCAATTTTATTTGCACTACTTCTAAAACTTCCAGCGGCATTTAAGTCAATGTCTCCACCACTTGCTGTAATGGCCGCGTTCATATTTGCATGTATACTTGTATCTGCAACAGATTCTAATCGAATGTTGCCACCAACACCAAGTGGCGGTATTGCAAGGATGCCGAGATCAGGAATACCCATGTATTTGCCTCCCATGTTATCACCAGCGGCTTTAAGATGTAAATCCTGTCCTGCTTCAATGTTAATATTCTTATCTGCTCTTAAATTAAAATTCTTTTTTGCCCTAAAGCTAATATCGCCTTCACCAAAGAAGTTAATATTACCCAGCATGTCTAATTCTACCCATGCTTTGCCGTCTTTGTTTATTAAATAAATTATACCATTAGTATCATCAAGTAATATTTGGTTTCCGCCACCTGTTCTAAGTCTAATATTTTTACTATCAGCATTATCATCCATAATAAACTGATGACCTGCTTGAATCATTTTTGCTTTGTTGTCTGGGTCTCTAATACCTTTGGTTAATATACCAAATACGTCACTGGGCGATTCTCTTTTTGCACCGGAGTCTGAAATACCTCGTACAGGATCATTAATAAGACCTTGTTTAGTAATTGCTTCTGCAAAAGGATGATGAGCTGGACGCATAGGATTAGTTAACTTAGTGTCACTTGAAAGTTTATTCTTTTCTGCTGTTGGAAGCCTAAAGGATTTTCCTTGATAACTATCTCCCGAAGGCATACCAGGAAGCATTGAGTTATACTGATCCGGCAATGTCATACTAAGAACATAACAGTCAACGGTTTTGTTTGGAAAACATACTAATACTAAGTTACCAATGTCAGGTGGTTGCGTCCACATGCCATAAGTTTTCATTGTTTCATCAAAACTTTCTATTGTTGGGCCAAGTAACTCTGGATTAGTTGAACCTGCAAATGGTGATGTCCATCTTGCATGAAAATTTTCGTTTATTTTAGTATCGTAATGTAGATCTGGTATAGTTACCAGCAGTCGTCCGGATTTATTAGCATCGTCGTTGTCGATTACTTTTGCAATATAAATACCGTGAAGTCTACTTCCAGATTCTTGCTGTAATGCTTTTTTAAAAGCACTTGTGGTACCAATTGTATTAACTTTTCCGTTCATGAAATATTATTAACCTGTGTTATTGTGCCGCTCGCCACGCTCGCCATGCCGTGGCCTGAGATGAATTTATTTTACCATCGGCTTGCAGTTTATTAACTATCTGACTGTCAGTTAAGCCGCCAAATCCGCCACCGCTGATTTGTCCATTAATATACCCAACTGGGTCGGTAAACGCCATAGGGTCTATTCCGGATCCATCTGCATCACCAAGGCCTTTGTCTGCTAAGTCACCGGCATTTTGGTTTGATGTTATGTTATAGTTAGCCAAATCTTCTGGTGAAACCTTGGATAAATCGACTCCAGTTTCCTTGACCGCTACAATGGATGTTGTAAACATACCATTATTAAAATTATTTTGTGCTGATACAAGGCGATAAATTCCAGACATAGTCCATGAAGTATTAAACTTATTCCATTCACCAGTATTATTGTCCTCTTCGTCTATGTCCATGTCAAACCGTCTTGGATTGTTTAACATAAAAAGGAAAAAATTATCACCGTCTGTGTCAAATCTAAAATCACCTAAACTACTTTCAGAATCGCCTAAGTAGTATGGATCACCTCTTATTTCAAAATCCAATTGTTTCATTATGCTGGGCTCTTCGTTTTGGTTATATAGAAAATTAAACACACTTGTTTGAGCACCAGCGTATGTGTTTGCAGGGCCTTCTCCCGCTTTGGAAGTTGTGTCTATTTCTGCGGTATCAGATTGATTCTGTGCTTCATTAGATGCATCCTCTTCTGCTGTAGTTTCTTTAACTTCAAAATTTAAAAGATCTGCAGAGTATTCATATCCGGATGGTTGTGCTTTATACTCGCCAAGTGCATAATATTGATCAATTTGTTTTTGTCTTTCGTCGTCACTTTCAGTAGGCGAATTAGCTGATCCAAAAACTTGGTCTTTGATTAATCTTTTAATTTCATCATCACCTGTTACTGCACCTGCTAATGCGTTTGCCAAATCTTGTGCGGCCTGGCCTGCTGTATCAGATATTAGATCTTTAATTTTATCAGAACTAAATCCAGCATTGGCCGCCATATCTTTTAAAGTATCTGAATCAAAGTTTTTAAGTGTGTCAAATATCTTTTTACCTTTTTTAAACAAATCAAATAAGTCACCAATATTTGTTACATCTTCTGCGGCAAGTGGGTCTGCTTGTTGAACCGCGTACAAGTTCGACGCTGATGATCCCCCCATACCTTTGTTCTTTGGTACTAATAGTGCAACACCAAATTGATGAGATATGTTTAGATTTAATATTTGATCATTTCTACCTGTGTAT
>TARA_R110002153_G_scaffold34611_4_pt1 | contig 34556 bp, 11 predicted proteins | sample TARA_R110002153 | Tara Oceans TARA_R110002153 (sample SAMEA4398193) | marine metagenome | biome: Polar Biome; feature: [SRF] surface water layer (ENVO:00010504); material: water (ENVO:00002006), including particulate matter (ENVO:01000060) such as... | depth 5 m | reverse complement strand
TTGGATCCGCAGATAATAATGTAGGAACTACGTTTACAGCAACTGGCGTAGGTACCGGAACAGGTACAGCATTAACAGATGTAGTAGATGGCGACGCATTATTCAAACCATTTACTTTTGCAAAAAATGATCTAATACAAATACAATCTGGTACATTTGGTGTTGGTAAAGAATATATATGGTCAGGTATTAAGTGGACATTAGCACAAGAAAAAACACAAGTCAACCAAGCACCATTATTTAATTTATACGATACAGATGGTAATTATTTAGGTGACGAAGGATTGTTCCCAGAAAATAATTTTGCTGGTAATAAGATTTTTGGTTTTGCTACAGAGGCTAAGATTGCAAGTTCAACATTAGCCACAGCAAACGACACTGAGCTTGGCTTTAAACTGGTTTACAAACAGTATGTTGCTGGCAGTGAAATAGTTTTACAAAATTATCAGTACACAGACTCATATAGTTACACTGTGTTAGGAAGTAGTACACCTACTTCAGTTATTGGATACCACTATTATAAATTACTTAAGGCTAAGCCTGAGTACCATGCATACATGAGAGTGTCAGATAAACTCAGTGAGCAACGAATTGTAAGCACATATAATTTTTCACAGTTTAATTTTGATGCGTCTGAAAAACATTTTTGGATTGGTTGTGTCCCAGATGTTAACACATCTAAAGCAAGCGGGTACGACATTGAAGTTAAAGTAAACAATGTTATAAGAACAGATTTTACATACGGTAGATTAGAAGCAGGCTATATAGACTTTGATGCTAACAATATTAACGTTGGTGAGTTTATTGAAATTACTGCTCGCAGTGAATCAGGTTTATTGAAAGAAGGCACTGTTAGTAATTTTGAAATTCCACTTAGTTGGGATAGAAACTGGTTGAACGACGATATTAGTTATATCACAGAACCAGAGTACTTACCTCACTTTAAACAATACATCGAAACACAAGACGGATTTGTGGGCGAGCCACTGGGTTCTAATAATTTTGCAAATAGCAAACGTGATAATGCATTTGCCACAGATATTGTACAAACAAATCAAGATATTATATTAGGTTCGTTTTTAATTGACGATCAGTCACATAACTTAGTAGACGCTATGCGTTTTTGTGGAACTGAATACAGCAAGTATAAAAACAGATTAAAAAGCGAAGTAAACAAATACTACGAACAACTTCCTACAGACGGATTAAGTAAAGAATATATTTTAGAGTCAGTGTTAAGAAACTTACTGGCATATAAAGTAGGCAGAGAAGTATTTAACAGAACTTATATTGTGCCGTTTGGCGACAACTACACAGAAGAACTATTTGCAGTGCCTAATCAAATTAGAGCAAGCGACAGAACTTTTGTCAGCACCAGTGTTGCAGACTTAGATAAACTTGAAAACAGTTTGTTAGTTTATAACGACACAGTATTATTAACTGTAGACAGCGATTATACTATAAGTTCGTTCAATCCGTTAACAGTTGTACTTGCAGAGACTTACACAGTCGAAGCTGGAAGTAATATTGTACTAAAAATTTATAATGCAGAGCGAGATAGTGCTCAGTGTCCACCTACTCCGAGCACAATGGGATTATACCCGTTGTTCCAGCCAGAAATTACAATGGACAACAGTTATGCAACTCCTATTAAAGTTGTTGTAGGACATGATGGCAGTAAAACAATGGCAGTTGGCGATCTACGTGATGACGTGCTGTTAGAATTTGAAAAGAGAGTTTACAATGCCGCTAAAGCAGAATTCCGCCAAGCAAACAGTGTAGCAGAGTACAGTTTACACAATGTTCGTAACGGTGCATTTAGACAAACAAAATATTCATATAACGAATTCCATGACTTAATGCGTTACTACTTTAACAACTGGACAACAATTAATGAATTAGATCCTGCTATTAATGAGTTCTACGATGTTAACGACGAGTGGACATGGAACGTAGGCGACAAAGATTTACCAGGTGGATGGAGAGGGTGGTACGAGTATCATTATGATACAATCAAACCGCACACGCATCCATGGGAAATGCTTGGTTTTACAGAAAAGCCAACATGGTGGGATGAAGAATATTCTTACTATGCAGAAAGCGATATTACTAAAACAACAAAATTAGTTGGCAACTATTTGCCAGCAAACAAACAATTATGGTCTGATATTGAAAACGGTATTATACGTAAAGGCAATAGAGAAAATGTCAACGATAACCGTTACTTAACAGACAACCCGTTTAGACGAATAGGGTTAAGCGACATATTACCAATTGATACCACTGGTAATAAACGTGCGCCAAGTGTGATACAAAACACTGCCACAACAACAATTACAAATACATGGACAACTGTAGTTGGAACTCATGCTGGATTACAAACAACTTCGTTCAGAGACATTAACGGACTATCTATTAGACATAGTGCCGATGATGTGTTTGTTGAAAACTTAAACAACAAAACACAAACTGCATATACTGTGCCTAAAAGAGATTTAACAACAGTTACATTAAGTGGTTCAACAATGAAGGACAATGCTGTAGCAGTTATGGTTAACGGCAGACCTTTATATAATCCACGTAGTGAATTAAGTTACAACAACGAAAATGTTTGGCACTACAATAGAATTGCTAAAGGGCATGTTCATTCAATTGATATTAATCATTACGAACTCCCTACACCAGAGTCAATTGGTGCCACTGAGTGGAACACAACTGAACACTCGCCTATAATTGGTTGGGCATTTGATGGTCTACCAATTTACGGACCATACGGCTACACAGAGTTAGCGGCCAATGGTGACATTGTTGATTCAGCAATTACAAATATTAAAAGTTCTTTTAAAATTAAAACTGGTTTACGTGAGTCAGGCCCAGGTGGCGCATTCACAGGTTCGTTTGTAGAAGATTACGATTGGGATAGTGCATTATCATCGGCACCAGGATACGCAAATAAATTTAACATGCGTTATGGAAAGACCCCAGAGTCTCCAACTAATGCAATTAGATATTACGTTGCAACTATTGATGACAGCGGAACTCCAATGTTCCCTTACGCAGTTGGTGGTGATACTACTACTGTAGGAACAAACAGTGTAACATGGGCAAATAAATACTACCAAGCAGGACCAAATGTAAACGGTATTGATAAAATTACTGTTACAGAAAAAGGTGGCCAATATACTACAGCAACAGTTAACATTGCTGATGAAACAGGCACTGGTGCAACAGCAACAGCAGTTATCACAAACGGTGCTGTAACAAGTATAACTATAACAGCGTCTGGACAAAAGTATACTAATCCTATAATAACAATTACTGGTGACGGTGTTAGAGCAAAAGCATCAGGTTTTGTTTTAAACAGTGACAGCAGTAACCATACAGCAGTTATTCCTACAACAGGTTTAACAAATGCAAGCATAAGCACACTAACTAAAACATATACGCAACCAGGTCATGTAGATGGTATTTGGAAATTTGGTGATAACGCACCTGTAGAATATGTGTGGAAGTCGAGTGAACTATATGCGTTTGCACAAGCCGAAGCATTATTAGTTGCTAAGCCAGGTAGATTTGCTACAATATTCTCAGACCCAACAGCACTTGTTAGGCATAAAATAAACAAGAAGCAGTTGTTTAATAAAACCACATTAAAGCGTTGGAAGTTTAACAACGAAGCACAATTTACTATCCATGGTGATATAGATGCCGATGGTACTTTCTTAACAAACATTGGTTATACACAATTTATAAACAGTTGGTTACAGTTCCAAGGTTTAACAATAGAAACTGACTTTGTAGAAAAACTAAGAAGTCTAAATATGAAACTTGCTCATAGAATGAGTGGCTTTATTGATCGTGACACAATGGTTGCACGTACAGACCAATATAGCACAACTGGTAACGCAACAAGTTTAATTATTCCAAAAGAAAATATTAATGTATCACTGCATAGTTCAAACTATAAAACCCGTGCAAACTACAGTGGCGTTATAGTTGAGAAAACAAAATACGGATACAGAGTAAGAGGCTATGATAAAAACACAGGCTTCTTTAATGTCCTTGAAAGTGATAAAAACGGACAACGACAGCGAGTAGAAGTTGGTGGTGAACCAGCGTCTTACACATTTTGGGAACCTAACATTACATACAAGAAAGGCATTATTGTAGAAAGAGGTGGTAGATACTACCAGGCTCCACTTACATTAAGCCAGGGCGATGTATTCACCCAATCACTGTGGACAGCACTTCCAAGTCTACCACAGATTGGTGCTGTAAGAGGAACACTATACCAAGAAACAACTGGCATAGAATCACGTGTTCATTATAACACAGAATTTAAACATGACCCTGCTTCAGATACAACAGCAGAAGAATTACTGTATGACTTCTTTACAAGTTTAGGCAGATACCAACAATCACAAGGATTTACATTTGGTGAATTCGACAGCAGTATTGGTGAACTAAGAGATTGGGCATACGCAGGTAAGCAAGCATTATTTTGGACCTCAGGTAAATGGGAAATAGGTAACACAATTGAACTATCACCAAGTGCAAGAAAAGTAATATTTAATGCACCACGTGGATTTATTGCTAAAATTAACAGAAGTGACAGAGAGCAATTCAGCATAGTAGACCAAACTGGTGCTGTTATTGATCCGTCAACATGTGCAATAGTCAGAGAAGATAATACTATCGAAGTTTCTCCTCCAGCTGGTGTAGACATATACGGTTGTGTATTATACACCAAAGAGATAGAACATGCTATTGTGTTTGATAATACCACAGCGTTCAGCGACACACTGTATAACCCACTGTATAATCAAAAGCAACACAGAATTAAAATTAAGGCTAACAGAGCCGCTAACTGGAAAGGACGTTTTGTAACTGAAGGATTTATCATTGACGGTAACGAGCTAAAGCCTAACTTAGATAACATGGCAGAAAGTTTAGGCCGTTATCATGAGTTTGGTTTTATTCCAGTTGAGAAACAAGTTTATGAGGCAAGTAGAGCACTATTTGGCTACACTGAAAAAGAGTACCTACGAGAGTTAGATGTACTCGACGAGCAACAATACGAATTTTACAGAGGCATGGTACAAAGTAAAGGTACTGCAGAAGCACTAAGCAGAATTGGTAGAAGTAGTGCTATTGTTCAAGGTAACGTTAGTGTCTATGATGAATGGGCTCTTAAGGTTGGCGACTTCGGTGATACTGACAGTAATCAAAACATAGAATTAAAATTAGAAAAAGTTGACTTTATTCAGAATCCTCAGCAATTAACATTAGGCTTTCCTGAAGATGTTACTAATATTGTTGACACTATTACAATTTACGAAGCAAGACAAACATATATTACAACACCAATTATTGAAATAACTTCTCCTACGGATGTTAACGGTGTGCAAGCAACAGCAGTAGCAACAATTGATCCTGCTACTAAGAAATTAAATAAGATCACAGTTACTAATGCAGGTAGCGGTTATAGCTCGGGTGATGCAACTACAAGAATTATTTCAAGTAATGTTCTTGTAAGCACAAACGACTATACATTTAATGTACCAAGTGCAGACAACCTAAGTGGTGCAAGCAGTCATATTACTTTTGCTACAACTAACACCATTACATTAACAGACAACCAAAGTGCCAATGGTGCTATTGTTGTTAGTGTTACTGGTGAATCAGGAAATGTAACACCCACTGAACTTGTTACAGCAATTAATGAAAAAGCAGAACTTGGTGGTAACATTAGTGCAAGAGTAGATGCAGAGCACACAGGCACTGCAATTAACCACACATTATTAGTGTCGGGTAAAGACTTTACAGTAGCAAACGGTTCAGCCTTAGGTGTTGTTGATGGAACATATCAACCAACACAGAGATTTGCTGTTCAGGGAACTGCGGCAAGTAGTTTAAATCCAACAACAGAAGATTCATGTGTTATCACTGTAAACGATAATGTGCTGGCAAGTTCTTACTATAGTTTTGATGCTGGTGCAGACCAAACATTTAGTCCTGCACAAAATTGTCCTCAATTAGATTTAACCAGTAGAGATATGTCTGCAGGCGACTACACATTTGATACAGTTGCAGGCAGTGAACAACTTGTGCATACTTTTACCACAGCAATTGACACAAATAATCTTGCTAAAGACCCAAATGGCAAATATAAATTTGTGGATGTATTTATTAACGACATCAAAGTAGAAAACACTACAACAGATTATTTCTCTGAAGCAGGCGTATCTGGAAGTATTTCAGGAACACTGTTTACAGTAACAGCAACTAATATTACATTCCATGACGTAACTAAATTACCGCAAGCAGTTGTAACAGCATTGCAAAATCCACCAGAACCACATGAAATGGTTGATGGCAAGCAACGTGAAACATACTTTGGACTAACAGCAAACGATGTAATTAGAATTGTTGAAAAAGCAACAATTCAGTTAGACAGCACGTTTAAAGATGATTTACCAAATTCAGATATCAACATAAGAGTGATATCAAACGAGGGTGTAATAACAAATGTTAGAGCGTCAAGAAACTATGAGATAACAGCAGACGCCAAAGACGATGATGTTATTTTTATTGACATTGATGACTCAACAAGATTCCTCAAAAAGCCAACCGGTGTAAGACAACACAAGTTATGGCCTACTATAGCAGATGTAAATGCAACAGGATTAAACACTGAAAAGTATCCTACACTACTTAATGCAGGATATGTTAATTCTGCAAACGTAGATTTTAAAGCATTCAATGTTGGCAGTTTACCTGACTTGTTTGATAGTCAATTTGTTGTTAAACCAAGACAAGATAGTTTAGTGCATGTTGCTGTAAGTGAAAACTCAGATTGGAATGTTTATAAATTACAAAACATAAATGCTGGAACAAGTTACATAGGTAAAAATAATGCAGGGCAAACAAAACTGTTTACCGATACCAGTTTATTTAATTTCTTAGACACAAATCAGATAGGTTTAGATAACACTGGGCAGTATTTAGATTACTACCTAACATTAGAAAATGCAAAAAGCGTTGACAATGTTGTTGTTTGGACAAACGAAAATATTTCACAAGAAAACATAAGTAAAATTAGTGACTTTGAAGCACCGCGTTTAATTGAATCAAATATTAAAAACGTTGGACCATTAAATAAATTTAGTATATCGTCAGTAGTGCCGACCATAGGTAGAACAGTTGCTGGCTTAACAGTTACTGATTTAGCAGATGGTAGCGACACTGTAATGATAGAAGGCAGTAGCACCAGAATGCGTAACTTTGTTGACGGTGACCTAATCAAACTAACAGACAATGTAGGCACAGTAACAACTAAGCCTTTAGCATACGGCTCATTAGCAGGGCAAGTGTTAACAGTTAGTCCAGGATCAGTATCTGCAATAGCAGTTAATACTGCAGGATCAGGCTACACAACTACACCAGCAGTTACAGTAACAGCACCAAGCGGTAGTTTCGCAGGTGGCATAACAGCAACAGCAACAGCAGTTATTAGTGGACCAGTTACTGGTATAACAGTTACTAACTCACATGATTTCTTTAATGCACAAATAAACATTAGCAACGAGTATGCTACAACTGAAGCAACATTCACAACTGATATTGTGGGCGGTGTAGATAGTTTAGACATAGTACATACAGGTCTTGGTTATAGTTCAAGCACAGTAACTCCAACTATCACACACAATGGTGGTAGTGGATTAACAGTTTCTATGGTAGGTGCAGATGATGTATCTGAAGCAGGAGAAGTAGTACGTGTAAGAGTGTTAACACCAGGTACAGGATACTCTAAACTTACACCTCCAGTAATAACTTTTGCGGCACCATCCGGTGGTGATGCTGTAGTTGTAGAAGCAGTGATTAAAGGAACACCTACTGTTACTATGTTAACTGGCGGAGTATACACGCAACAACCTACTGTTAAAATAGCAGGAGAGGGTATAATAACCACAGCAACAGTATCTGCAGTATCAGTTATGAACGGTACTGTTACAGGTATTACAGTTACTAAAGAAGGCCAAGGTTACGACTCAACTCCAGTTGTTAGTATAGCGGCGCCTATAAGCGGCGTAACAGCAACAGCGACGGCGACAACAGCTACAAACACTACTGAGCTTGGCAACGTTATAACAGCGGCAGGTGGCTATACAAATGTTAAAGTAAAAATTAACGGAATTATAGACCCAGAACTATTATACCAGTCCAACCCAACAGCGGCAGAACTGCAAACAATTAACCAGTTAAATTCAATCATTGGTAAGTACCATAGATTACAATCATTTACTCCTTCTACAGGAACATTTAGTATTAAAAATGCTGGGTTTAATGCAACGTCATTAGCAAAATTACAGAATATGGATTACAGTGTAATAACATATAATGATTACAGCACAGGTGGTGCAACTCCGTACTATGCAATTAGTAACGTAACCGCAGGGTCATTCACCATAGAAAGATCAAACTCTGCAAGTTCGTACCCAGTGTCTGCTCAACATTATAACACAGCAAAAATTATATTAGATCGTAATCATGCATTAGAAGAAGCTGATAGTATTAGAGTATTTACACCTAAATTTAGCGGCATGTTCTCAATTGATTCTACACCAGAAGCAAATTCAATTGTAATTAAGGCTCCGTATATAAGCGGTATTACATCAGGTAATGTTGTAACGCAAGGTATATTGATCAATACAATTGAACCACATGGTATATCACCATTGTATGCATTGAAAGACAAACGAATTGCGTTACACTTTAATAATCCATTATACTACAACAAAGTATATGCTGTGTCAAGTGTAACACCTGACAGTATTATAATTAATAACCATTGGCCAGTAGACGATAGAACTATTCATTACTACGAGCATCGTACAGCAACACTAAGTGGTGCTACACCGTATGCAAATGGTGGAGATACTAATGCTTCTACAAACGCAATACATCTACTAAAAAATGCACCTAAACTTAACCAGTTAGTTGTAACTTATAAGAGTAATGCAGAAATTGTTCCAGCACAGTTTGTAACAATGGATTCTGCAAATGTTATTCTGTCAATTGACACAGCGGCATTACCAAGTAACACATCTATTAGTGCTGACTTTGTAATACAACGACAAGTTACACGAAACGATAATAGATTGCCAGTTGTTACAACAGTAGATCACAATAAAGTTGAACTTAACGGTGTATCAATTGCATCTGACAACTATAATAATCCACAAGCACTTGTTAAAAGTATTAATAGGGCAATGGATTTAAGACGTTCAATGACCAAAGCAAATACTCGTAAGGGACTTGGACTACAGTTTTCATTCCTCAAAGATTATAGAACTCCAGTAATAGGAAACATTCCTGCTTCAGCAGTACCTAACTACGGACCGTATGTAAGAGATGCAAGATTAATTAGTAATCTAAGTAACGGTGAGTTAACACAGACATCGCAACTAACATTGTCCGATTCATCAGAAAAAATATTAGATCCTGCGTTTAATAAAGGACCATTAAAATCAGGTCCATCTAAAGGATTAGTTTATGCAGATACTAAAACAAATATTGAGTATTCATACAGACCAGATCTAAGAGCATATTTGCCAAGTAAACATGATGTAGATGGTGCCTATGTAGATGTCAAACTATCAGCCGTAACTGATTTTAAATTATTAGTACCTGAATTTCATACACCAATAAGATTAAGAGAACTGCCAGCAGTGTGGAAAGCATCACCTGATGTTGCAGACACTTACGGTGACCAAGTTTATAGTGGCGGCCAAGTTGTAAAATATAATAGTAATTACTACCAAGCAATTGGCGGCATAAACGTTGAATACAACTTAACGTTTACAACAACTGTTGGTGGACAATTAAAATGGAAAGATCTCGGTGTTAACCCAGACCCAACATTACACGAAATAAATCAAGGCTTAATACTTACACATGTGCCAGGAAACGGCAGATATGGTTCACGTGTGGCTCATCCAATGTTTAAATTAAAAACATATGACATGTTGCAAACACGTACAGTTACTAACCCTGCAGGCGGAAGTGATATAACATTAAAGGCATACAGATTAATGCCTAATAGAGAAAATGTATTTGAAGTTTACCAACTTGTACAAAATGATGATAACGATATTTATTACACATTAGTTGATAAATCTTATCCACCATTAATACCGCATGATTATTTTGAAACTGTTAATTCATATACTGATATGCAAGGATATCCGCACAATGATTATTGGTATACAAATGATATGTTACCATCAGTTGACGGTACTGGCAAAATAACAAACGTTAGAGATCCGCTAAAAGCAAGATCAATATCATCTAATGTGCAATTACCTCCAGTTGAACCAGCACTGTACTTTGGCCCTACAATAATATCAGAGCCGTATGCTGTAAGTGGCGGCAATAGCAGTGACCCTGAGCAAAATGTTGAGGGCTTACCTAAATTTAAAGTATCATCAAAAGTTGGCGCATACGGCAACACTGTATACTTTGAAGTCTTTAAGCCAGGCTACAATGACTTCTTTATGTGGACAGCAGGACTAACCCCAGGTGAGTACAAACCTAATGTAGAAGGTCCAGGTAGACTTATAGGACGTAATACTAACTTAACAGATGTAGGTTACGGTAGAGGATATTATGCGGCAGACGATGTACATTTATCAAGTCATTACCCAGTAGAAAAGAGATTGCGTTGGGATAGACCAATGCCAAGATTCTTATACAGCAAAAACTTTGAAGTAGTACCAGAGTTTACAAACTATGCATACACTTATTATTTAGATAATTTAGGCAACCCAGTTTCCAGTGATAAATCTGGTGATGAAGGCGTGACAGCATATAACTATATACCGTCAGACAATTATGTTAGTTCGACAGATGAAAACGTAATTAATACTAAGTTTAGACCTGAAGAAATATTTGTTGCTTGTTTTTGGACTGAAGCACATACATATAAAAATCAGTTAACTGGATACGCTCAAGGCAATTTAAGTAATGCGTTGTCAGGCTCAACATATCCTAAACCTGTGTATCAGGACTATGACGGTACTGTAACAAGAGTAAAATATATTAGACTCTCTGAGTTACCTAAAGATGCACAAACAAGAAGAATTATACCCGACACAGGATGGGGCGGCAAAGAATGGAACAACATACGAGTTGATGATGTTAGGCCAACATTCAGTGGCACATCAGAAGATGATATATGGAACATATTCTCACCAGTATCTACAACGTCTGGTAGTACCGGTGATGATTTTGAAAGTAGACCAGTTGTCGGCGGCAAGATAGACTTAGTAAACCAAAATGATAACAATGTTGTTGTTAATAATACTGGTGTGCTTGCAGGTGAGAATGTTGATAGAGTACCAGTTACATCAAATGGACCTATCATGACAGGTGCGGCTTTAGAGTCGTTAGCAAGTTCATGTGAACCATTGCCAGGACCAGACAGTGTACCACCAACACCGATAGATGGTGATAGTTGTTCACGTAATACTACACCAGTGCATAAGCAAGTATTGTTAGATAACAATTCAGATGATTGGCAGACATTTAACATGCCAGTACATTTACACCATGCAGATGATTCCGATAGATTTAATTACGATGCAGATATTACTGGTACAGAATACGGACCAAAAGTATGGGCAAACACATTTAAAATATTCAATGATGCATCAACTAATGCATTAAATAACGGACACACGTTCCGTGTAATATTTAATTTCTTAGCAGGACAAGATCTATTTAATTACGGTAGTGTATTTATTGTTCAAAGTAATAGAGTATTAGAGGATACAACAGACGAAGGCATACAAAACTTCTTCTTAGATCCTGATACTACAGTTAGAGACTCGACTATCAGTAGCGGCAAAGATCCGTTTAATAACGGTAGGCAAATTGGTAGGTACGGTGTTGATAATTTATCACCAGTTAGAGGCACACAAGTTAGTAAAATTCTTGTTAACAATAATGCCATTAATCAAGAGTCGCAATATGATTTACACGCATCATTAGTTGGAACAGTAATAGAAAATGATCAATCGTTTGAACCTCTTAATTTAGAATGGGATATTGGCACTGTAAAAGAAAGCAATACTATGCGGGTTGATACTAACCATATTGCAACCAGTTCTTATAATTATACTCCAAGTGACAGCAATGTATTTGATATTGCTGACGTTACGTTACAAACACATCCAGATACAGGTGTTAAAGGTATTGGATTTATTGAAGAAAGACTATCATGTGAGAATGGTCAATATGTAACAGTGTTTATTAGATTAGACAGAGATGCAAATGATGTGGCAGGAAAAACAGCATTCCAGGTAGTAGCAGAATATATTACAGATTATAATGATGTATTTAATGGCCCAATTAATGACCCAGAAGAAGGCCCAGACTGTGTAGGCACAAGTAGAGCGTATGCCAGTGGCGCAGTTGTAAATACGTGGACAGGCAGAAACAGTTTTGGATACTTTGGTCAGCATCATGCTAAGTACGAAGATGTACCGTTTGACGGTTCTTCCGCGGGCGGCAGTAAACATCCGTCAGTTGATAATATTTATTTCCCATATGGTTCACTGCCAAAGAAAGGCCCTACAGGTGTTGCGTATGGTCGAGGGTATACTCAATATGCTAAAGCAGATTACCCAACAAGCATGTCAAGTAGACGAGAGCATAGTACAGAATCAGAAAAACGTGCTTCATACTATAAAAATACAAAAGCAAGTTCAAGACAAGTAACAACGATAGCACGTGATGAGACCATGCAGTCTTACTCTACAAAAGAATGGAAGGGCTATTTTAAAGCTCCGTACACAGGTGTGTACACATTTAAAGGATACTCAGATGATGGGTTATTTGTATGGATATCAAGTAGACCTGGTGCATCAAATGATCAAAATGATCTAAATTTACCAGCAAATTATAACACAGGCGGTTACAATTTCAGAGTAGGAATGGATGATGTTAGTGGTGATGAGTACTTTGTTGAAGATGGCTATAGAGGTTCTGTTAACGGTTCAATATTATCTGAAAATGATTTTAACATAAGCAAAAATTATCATAGAGGTAATTATGCATTGCGTACAGGATGGAAAACTAACAACTTCAGACAAAATAAAGGTTCTACAACATTACAAATATCTGATACACAAGTATACCTTGTTAAAGATTCGTATTACTTTTCAAGAATTATTGCCGGCAATAACAAAGGCCCAGGATTCCTAAATTTACAGTACAATGTTAAAGTAACTGACAGCTCAGTAACAGGCACAACAATATCAGGCTTTATGAACTTTGGTGGTAGAGTTTGCCAAAACGAAGCGGCTGATCCAGGCACAGGTACTACTACTGGTGGTGGTGTTACTGGTGGTGGTGACAACACTGATACAAACGTTACATTATTTGGCTTTGCATCTGAACCACAAGCCATTGGATTCTTACAATGCAAAGGCTTAACAATACAACAGTGGATCACAACACGTGGCGCAGGCTCTTCAGCAACAAAATGGACAGCTGATGATTTGCGTTGTTGGTCATTGCAAGGGTTATGCCCTCCAGGCACAGGTCGAGTTGCATCAGCATGCCAAGGCTCTTCTAATACAGGTGGCGGTGGCGACACATCAATATGGAACCCTGCACCAGGTAATAATTTTGATGTATGGGATTATCGCGATCAATGGCAACAACCATTCGATCAAATATTAACAAAACAACCATACCTCGATGAGCTCATGTATGTTATGGGTAACAGTGTATCTGCAGGCCAACAGCCAATGACTGGTTTTAACTTTATGCCATCTTCGTTTAAGTTAGTAGAGAAGAAGAAAATTGTTAATCCTTCTAAGTTTGGTTTTAGCGAAAACATCGATCCTAACAGATATGTAAGTGCTACGCATCAGCGTATAAGTGGCGGCTTTGTTGTACCACTTGCAAAAAAATTACAAGTTAGACCACAACAGTCAAGAGCATTAGAAAGCTCTCAGATAAAAGATCAACCATGGGCAAGAAACATACAAAATTTAGATGGTTTAAATAAAACTACAAGATATGTAGACTATGATCCTATTAAAGTTGGTAGCACAATTTATGTTAATGGTAAGAAAGTTAGTAACGTAGTTAACAAACAGATACCAAATGTTAATGCAACATCAGATAACAACCGAGCAACACCTACAGGATTAGTAGGCGGATTATATAACGGACAACAAATTGTACGTGGACAATCAGCAGGCGGTATGTCTTCTATTCCTAACACAGGTGGCACACCAGGTGATATAGTGGGAACTATGCAATCAGGCGTTCCGTTTATAAGTGGAGACACTATATCTCCAACTGTACGAACAGCAAATAATAATAATGATACAGTAACATTTAATCCGCCAGCATTTGACGAACCGAGTATAAGTTCAGCAATTGATTCAAATGCAGTATCAAATAACTTTGCAGAAACACTTGTTGAAATGGATATACCAGAACAATACGCTACATTTGATAGTCAAAATATTAGATATCCAAATGAGGCAATAATAGATATAACGCCAAAAGTACTTGATCCTGCAGGCAGACTTGTTCCAGCTGGTCCAGTTGCCAGAGCTTATATCAGAAAGCCGACCCCGTCTATTACACTTCAAAGTGAAGATTTAATAGGCATACCAAATGGATCAGAAATATACTTTAATAATAAAAAGATAACTATTAGAGGAAATGACCCGGTAGACATTAAATCACAAATTAATTGTGCAGACAACGGCATGATAGCAGACATAGTCCCTGGTAGAGGCGGCTTAGGTGACTTGTTAATTAAAAGTTGTAGTTCAGCAGGTTTCTCTGTTGCTAATGGTTGCGGTGGCGGAACATTTAAACAAGTTGGTGACTTCCATGTAAACAGAGGTTTTGAACAGCAACGAAATGTGAACACAACAAAATCTGTTGCCAATAATGCAACTATTATACCGCATTCATTAAGTAACAAAGAAAGATTAACTCAGTTAACAACTGCAAACAGCAATGATCAACTAAAATCAATTAAAACAAATGTTGAAAGATTCTCTGTTCCTACTATTATATACGATGAAAATAACAACTTGCGAGCTAAAACAGATGCCGCAGGCAACCCAACTTCAGAGTTCTTATACAACTTTGATGATGTTGCAATTAATGGATTAAGTGCTTCAGAGCCTAAAAATGTTATGTTACCAGTTGTTACAGAAACAACGTCAAACATATCTGTGTACTCATTAGGCGGCAGTGATTATAGAATAGGTGATAGATTAAGATTGGTGGGTGGTACTCCGGTTACTAATACTAAAGCACCAGTTACAAGAATTTGTATTGAAAGTGCAGGTGCAGGATTTACTAATCCATCTAACTTACAAGTAATATTCAATGAAAATCAAACTAATGCTAAAAGTACAGGCATAGGCGCCGCAGGTGTTGTTGAATCATTAGACGAGAACGGTGGTATAGCAGAAATAACATTATTAAACGGTGGTGCAGGATATGATATAGAAAATCCGCCTACTGTAACAGTATACGATAGAAGTCCAGCACAGTTTATAAACATGCCTATAGTTGATGCTCAATACCCTGCTTACTCAGTGGTTGCGCCTGATACTATGATTTCTATCAAGCACACTGAACCAGGTGTAAATGCAAGTGGCATACCAACTGAGCAAGTAACAGTTAGTACTGCTTACTATAGAACAACAGCTGAAACAACATTCGGTCAATCATCTAACGTAGATATAAATGTTGCGGACTTTACTTTTAATGCAACTAAGCCACAGCAATTAACAGTTAGTTATGCAGGAACAACACTTAATGAAGGATGGTTACAGGAGAATACTTACGTAGAATTTAACTGGTCTGGAAGAACTATGCAGTTCTACATACCTATAGACAACGAGAGATTGCAAGGCGAAGCACTTGCTGATGCTCCTAAAGTAATTAATACTGCAACCAGTACATTCACTGTATTTGATCAACGATTTACAGATGCATCAGCAATAGCAACATTATTTAATTCCTCAACTGTTGAAATTAAAGTTAAGAAGCCATGGTCCTTGTCAACAAGTGCTACAGCGAGTGATAATAACAGAGCAACACTACAGCCTGTTCCTAACCCAACGTTACAAAAAATAGTACCAGTATTATCTGCTAAAATTGGCATAAATGACGAGGGTGGATTTGCTGACGGATATGAAGGATTAGGCGGCCCATTACGTGTAGCGAAATTTATTGTTACTGGCGTAGATTCAGTTGGTGCAATCACAACATTAAAAATTATCGATAGAGGCTTATACGAAATATTCCCAAGTGATTTAACTTACGGTCTACCACTTGAATACGATCATGCCCCAATAGGCACATTGGCCTACCGTGCTACAAATAACTCAGATCCGTTATCAATAAATGATGATGTACGTAAAGCATTACTTGGCGTAGGTGACCCGTTTAGAAATAATATTAATTACGGTCCTAACCATCCAGAGTACCAACTTAAACCATTCAGTGAAGTGGTAAGTGGCGGCTCATTCTTTGTTGCTAAGAAACACCCAGACTGGAATGACTTCCCTGAGTTTTACTTTGACGGTGTCAAATATCAGTACTATGCGGGTTCACCAGGTGCATACGATCCTGACAGTTATGTAATTGTAGACTATAAAGACTTAGGCACAATAGCAGATTGGACTGGACCAAATGCGGCAGACAACTTAGCAAGATTAGCCAGTAGCAAGGGTGTATTACTTAAGAAACAGTTTGCTATTGATACAACTAATTCGTCAAATGCCGATACATACGGAAAATATATTACACCACTTACAGTACCGGGCGGAACTGGTGCTAAGGTATTCCTAACAGCACAAGATGTACCATCATGTACTGAAAAGGGCAGAGCACAAGAAACTCTCGGATTACCAGACTTTGTACAAGAACTAAACGTACCTGAGTTTTTAGCAGGTGCATTAAATGATGCATTAGTAGGTGCAGGTTACAAACCAGAAGATTTAAACTTCAACCCAACACTAATCGGTGATATAGGTACAATCAGTCTTGACACTGATTTACCTGGTATTGAATTCTCTACACCTACGCCAGGATTGCTTGAAAAAATAGGTATACCTGAAGGTGACTTTAATTTAGCATCTCTATGTATTGAAGCAGAGTTAGAAAATAACAACGCAGACTTCTCATCATTGAACCAAACGCAACAAGCGGAAGCAACACAGTCATTAATAGACTCTGGTGCTTTTGGCACATTCACAAAAGATAATTTACCTCCAGGGTTTGAAGGCAACGCAGAAGACATTCCAGATAATTATGGTGTTATGGTACTTGCATGTGTTACAGATGTAGGCGCACTACCGTGGTCCAGACTTTCAGAAACTGAACCATACACGCCACCACCACCCGGTAATGGATATAACAATTCGTTCCCTTATGTTCCACCTACCAGCGGACATGGCGGAGATACACCAGGCAACATACCTGGCTTCACACCTGGTAGTGATCCAACTAATCCTGTTGGCCAGACCAGAAATCAGAAGCCAAGAAATAATTCAAGGTTAGTGGCACCAGCTCCTAACTTTGCTAACATGCCATTAAATGACAATAACAGTTTATTTGGGCCTGGTAAGATAACAACTATTAGAGAACTATACGAATACGATCTTGCTACAGTATACGGCAATCCAGTATCATTACCGCAAGCAGTTGTATCAGAACCAACAAACGTACTTGTGTTTGAAAGTAAACGTTACAATAATTCAAATCCTGTACAACCCGAACAGATAGACGTAACGTTAGGTACAGTGGGACTTGAGTTAGAAGGTAATGCGTGGGTAGATGATTACAACGATACAGGCAAGTGGGCATACTTAGAAAATGGTGTTGTTAAAGCACAACAAGAAAACTTAGTTGATGTTAACAGTATTAACAATGCTATTTTGTATAACAATGAAACTGGTAATGATATTAAAGACTTATATAAATGGGATCCGTTTAAAGGCGTGGTACCATCTATTGTTAGTAACGAACTTGATTATATTACCGAAACAGATCCTGTAAGTTACAATAATGCAAGAACTATGTTTGGTCAAACCATGATAGGTAAAGTATGGTGGGATACCAGTAGTGTACGTTACGAGTGGTACGAACAAGGTACGAATAAAGAACGTGCAGAAAATTGGGGTAAGGCATTCCCAGGTAGTTCTATTACAGTTTGCGAGTGGATAGAAAGTACAGCAACACCAGTTAACTGGTCAGGCGCTGGCGCTCCACGTTGGACTGATAGATATGTTACCGAACGTAGACAAGATCCGCAAACAGGTGAATACAAATTATACTACTACTACTGGATACAAAATAGAAATACAGTAGATCAAAGGGTTACAAACTTAACAGGTAGAACATTATCTACTGAAACACTTGCAAAGTATATTTCTAACCCACGTGGTTACGGACTGAACTTAATTAGTTTCATAAGTGATGAAAGTTTAACTCTTACAAATGTTGATCAGACCATGGACGTTGAAAATAATCTACAAATTAACTTTAGTAGAAATGTTTTACCGTCAAGTATAAATCATAAGGCATGGAAACTATTAAGAGAAGGCGATAATAACAGTGCGTTACCAGAGCATATTACAGATAAGTTAATTGATAGTTTATCAGGTGAGAATGCAATTGGGCAAGCAGTGCCTGATGTAAGACTCAGTGAAATTGAACGTTACGGTATTGCATTCCGTCCAAGACAAACAATGTTTAAGGATATAGCAGAAGCACGTAGAGTAATGGTTAATGTTTTAAATACCACTCTTGCTAAGTTTAAACTTAATACACAGTATAACGGATGGGATAGTTTATTGCCTACAAGCAGGACTTATATTGAAACTACTAACTGGTATGCAGTTGATAGAATTGATCCTGTAACTAATATAGAAATTAGATATAATGAAAGTTACAAGCCTGTATTTAATGTAAGCAGTGTTTCTGAACTTTACAGATTAAATAATCTAACTGACGGTACAGTGGTGCAAGTTAAGACCAAACAAAATCCTGCATCGCAACTTTGGTTATACCAAGCAAGTAAGGCAGACTTTAAATTAATTGCAAGTATAAATGATACAATTAAAATTAAGGCAACAGCTCACACTGATGCACAAAATAGTACATTAGCAAACGAATTAAGATTATTACTAACAGCACTAAAAGATATTGTGTTTGTTAATACTGCAAACTGGAATAATTTATTCTTTGAATTACTAAAGTATGCTTACATGGAGCAACGTCAATTAAATTGGGCATTCAAAACTTCTTACTTGTATATTGAGAAAGAAGAAGATGATTTAATTCAGTTCACAGGATTTAGACCAGACAACTTCCAGAAAGTACTTGACTACATGAACGAAGTCAAACCGTATAGCAGTAAAATACGAGAGTACAAAGATGGCAAACGTACACCTATAGAAACTATAGGCTCTCAAACAATTAGTGATTTTGATAAAGCACCTTATGTAGATAAAGTAACAGGTACTGTTAGAATACTTGATGACTTCTTACAATCAGATGCTAACATATTAGCAAATGACTCACAGTATAAAAACTATTACAGTATTAGTAATAAGTCTCAAGATCCAATACGTAAAGGTAATACTAAAATTGTATTTGATAGAACTAAATGGCAATTAACAAAGTACGATTGGAATCCTACAACAACACCAACAAACAATAGTATTGGTGATAACATTGCTATGCTTACGCAAATGACTAAGTTATCAGTGTCAAGTAATACAGATATTACAGCAACAGATAGAATATTTAAATTCGACCAGGCAGTTCAAGCATTGTTTGTTGCGGAAGTAAACACTTATAAGAATGATATCACTGCCAGTGCAAATGCAAGTATTGTAGGTAACGCAACAGTAGTAACAGCAATGGTTACAGCAGGCGCTCTTGATAGAACTATTGCACTTGTAAAAGATAAAGCAGGCGGCAACTTCAATGGTGAACTACTTGACGGCAAGGTATTTACAACTGCATTAGCAGACACAGAATACTTTAGCAAGATAGAATCAGACTTTGGCTTTGACACAATACCATGGGATGAAAATACAAGTAACGATTCTACAGTAACAACTGACTCAACTTATGGTGATGTAAAAACTGTTGGTACAGGTGATGTAGAATGGGATAGTGTAACACAACTTGTAAGTTATGAGGGTGTGTTTGATACTATTAAACAAGGTAATGTAACACTACGTAGAAATAACGAAAGTTATGAAGGATTTGATGGGGTTACATTCCAAAGAGTACTATATGGTGAAGAAAGACCAGAAGAACTGGCATTACTTGATCCATTAGAAAGTGTAATACTTACAGTTACAACGCATCCACATGCAAACGGTGATGTAAGTAATGCTAAAGTATCTCCAAGTGCAAGAGAAGTTACATATAGAACGCACATGAACTTATTTGGTGATACAAGTCATACACGTATTATTGACAGAACAACATCAACATTAAGTAAAGAATTTGCATTGTTTGGTGATAGCATTACATTAGTAGATGCATCGTTCTTACCACAAGTAACAACAATTACACCAGGTAAGGTTTGGGTAGGACACGAATTAGTATACTATGGTAAGAAAAATGGTAACGAGTTAAGTGCATTAGTACGTGGCGCAGAAGGTACAACAATTGAATCTCACGCAGTAGGTACTAACGTGTATAGCTCAGAAACACTGGATCAATTCGACGGTCTAAACCCGCAAGGAAATATATGGTTAGACTTAGGTGCAGTATACTCTACTCCTGCAACATGGGACGAAGCAGTAGATAACACGCCGAGTGATGTAACTGATAATTCATGGACACCAAGTGGAGCATGGGACGAAATAGAAGCAGGACAACTAACAATTAGCAATGCATACGCAACAGTTAGTAACGTTACAAGCACAACTGCTGATGTTACACTTGCAAGCAATTTAAGTCTTGCAGTTAACGAAGGTATAAAGATCACAAACGTCAGTAATGCAAGTTACAATGATGTACTTAAAGTGTCAGCAATTAATGGCAGTGTTATATCATTAACAAGTAGTTTTGCATACGGCACAGCGGGTAATTTAGATAGTACTAACTTGTTTGTGGATACTGCTAACGTACAAGTAAGTTCGTTTGATTATGCCAGCCAGTTAACTTCAGACAATTGGGATGCCGCAACACAGTTAACAGATAGTGCATTAAGTTTATCTGATAGAGCAAATGCTGACTTTACATCAGCATCAAGCATAATGAGATTCTTACATGAACTATAAAACTATAATATAAACACAGTATATAAAAAGGTGATAAATAACAGCATGAGCGATGAAAAGGACAAAGAGAACAACGATATGAAAAACGTAGAAAAACCAGATGACAACATGGGATTAAATGTTTCAGGACATATTGTTATTCGAGACAAAGAAACAGGCCAAGAGATTGTAAATAAACGCAATGCAATTCATTATGGTAATATGGCTTACATTGTTGGACAAGCATTAAATAATAATGCAGATGCTTTTATTCACTACATGGCATTCGGCAACGGTGCAACCAGTGTTGATACAACAGGTAAAGTTGCATACAAAACTCCTCGAGTAACAGAAGCGTACGAATCAGGCGCAAATTTATACAGTAGAACATATTGGAAGCCAGTAAGTAGCCACAGTGCTAACACGGATACTGCAAACAATAATGTTCAAATTATTAATGGTGTAAGTTACACTGATATTAAAATTACATGCACATTAAATTATGGCGAACCAGGCGACCAGGATGTGTTTGATAGTAGCACAACCAACGAAGGTGATTACATTTTTGATGAACTTGCATTATTCAGTTATCCTACAAACGATACACTGGCAACACCAGAAGCAATAATTAACACCAGCACAATGCTAACGCACGTGATATTTCATCCAGTGCAAAAAAGTGCAAACAGAATCATTGAAGTGATTTATACTGTCCGTGTACAACTAAGTTAAGAGGAATAGATAGTGCCATACGTAATTGACAACAGCAACTCGCAACAGATAGTTATACCTGACGGTGGACTTAACAGTGATTACTCCATTGATCTTGTCGGACGTAATTACGCAAACTATGGTGAAAAAATTGCAAAAACTCAAATTGATCTATTAGATAATTTTGCAAGTACAACACCTCCAGCAAGACCTACAAATGGTCAACTATGGTTTGACGGTACTGAGTTTAGATTAAGAGCATTTAGAAGTGCAACAAATTCGTGGCAACCACTAAGTCCGCTAATTTCAGAATCAACAGTTCCGGCAAACACTAATGCACAAAACATCGAAGGTACAATGTACTATAATAAAAACATTGGCCAATTGTTTATACATGACGGTACTAATTATCTAAGAACAAATACACCAGGTGAAGTAAGCGATGACTATAGTGCTGAAGCAGGCGTTGGCTCTTTGTATGGTACTAAATTAAGAACTATATTTTTAAAAGATAACACTTCTCCTACAGCATTAACAAAAGCAGTTATGGCATTAGTAGAAGTTAATGGCACAACTAACCTCCCAGATTCAGAAACTATAATAGCAATATTCAGTAACCACGCAGAGTTCACAATAGGTGACGTATTAAGTAAAACAGAAGGCTTTTCGTGGAATTATTACACTGAGCTTAGTAATGCTACCAGCATAGGTACAAAGATATTACCAGGTGCTAATTATAGACAAGACAATAAAACAAGAGTTGAAGTAGCAAATGTATCAGACAGAGCTAATACATCGTATGCACTTAACCTTGGAAGTTACGGCTCCGATGCCGCTAACATATCAGCAAGTCAAGTATTTTATGACAGTGCTGACAGTGTACCAGCAACAGACGATACACACGACTTAGGTTCGTCTGCATCTAACTTTGCAGAAATACACGGAACAAGTTTTTTAGTAGGTAACGGAACCACAGGTAGTATAGCAATTAAAACAGGCAGTAGTGTTGACTTAGGCACAACTGCTAATCCGTTAAATGCTGGATTCTTTAACAACTTAACAATTAATTCAAGTTTAACTTTAGGCGGAACATTTGAAATTGGTTCAAATGCAGAAAGAGTTGATAACATTTTTGCTGATAATATTAATACAACTGCTCTAACAGTAGATGGTTATCAGTTACCAACCTCAGCAGGCACCACCGGACAAGTAATGTACTCCGATGGTACAGGTGGTATGTTCTATCAAGAACCAGCAAGTGATATTGCTGATATTGTTTCAGGCAATGGATTAAGTTCAATAGTCAGTAGTAATCCAAACATAGGACCAAGCGGTGAAGTATCGAGACGTGTACTAACACTTGATGTTGGACAAGGCACAGGTATACTTGTAAATGCTAATAACGTTGCAGTTGATATAAGTCAGTTTAGCACAAGTGATATCACGCAAGGAACAAATTTATATTTTACTGATGCAAAAGCAAGAGCGGCAGTGAGTGCAAGCACATCAGGTATTGGTTCATTATCGTACAGTAATGCAACTGGTGTAATCAGTTATGCAGGACCAAGTGCAAGTCAAGTAAGAGCATTAATTAGTGCAAGTGGCGACTTAGCATACGACAACGCAACTGGTATAGTCAGTTTTACCCAAAGAACTAATTCCCAAGTTAGAAGTTTGATAAGTGCCACTTCACCCATAACGTATAATAGTTCAACTGGCGTGATCGGCCTCAATTCAAGTGTTAACGCAGATTTACTTGATGGTATAGACAGCTCCGGGTTTGTTAAAACATCAACAGCACAAAGTATTGCTGGTATTAAAACGTTTTCTACTAAACCAGTATTTAACGATGGTATAAAATTTGGCGCAAGCAACCACGAAATACAATGGACAGGAAACCTTGGCTTCTCTACAAATGGTTCTACTAACTTATTCACAATGAGTAGCACTGGAACATTTACTGCAACACAAGATATAACAGTAACATCAGATGAACGTGTAAAAACAAATATTAAAACAATTGAAAATGCATTAGACAAAGTTGATGAACTCACAGGTGTTATATACGATCGTACAGATATAAAAGCTACACAGACTGGTTTGTTAGCACAGCAAGTACAAAAAGTATTACCAGAAGCAGTTCATGAAAATGAAGATGGCATGCTAAGTGTTGCATACGGTAACATGGTAGGACTGCTGGTAGAAGCCGTTAAAGAATTAAGGACAGAAGTAAAAGATTTAAAAAGACAATTAGGTAACGGCTAATGGCACTACCAACAAACGGACCACTCAGTCTAACACAAATTAATGCAGAACTTGGCGGTGGTTTCCAACTAACGTCTTATAGGGGCATGGATGTTATTGACTTTGGTGGCGTTGCACGTAGATTACCCAGTGGCACAATTGATTACTCTGACTTTTTAGGTGTAGCCAAAAAGCCCGATGAAGAGTACAATACCTCAGCAATACAGTTCAACTCCTTACAAAGTTCATATAATGGCTACTATAATGCATCAAACATACTCATAAATGCCTCTGTTACTGTTACGTTACCTTCATATCCTGTGTATAGACCTAAGCCTTCATCATATGCGTTAAATAGAACATGGTACAAATACACCGGCGGCAGTTGGGTAGACCTTGCACATGCAAGCGACCAATTAGAATTAGCACCAACTGATGACAATGCCGGCACATATAAAGTAATAGTTACGCACACTGCTTACGCACCCAGTGACTTAAACCCTTATCAATTTACTAATCCTGGGCCAGCCGTTCCTGTTGTAGTATCTATACACCAACAACAATTTACATTAAGTGTAGCAGAGTTCAGTGTTGCTAATCCAGTTATAACAATAGATCCTGCTGGTGCATCACCACAAAGCATTTTACAAGTAGTAGATTATGAGGATAGCTCAAATATTGATACATCAGGTGCTCTTACTCATGCCGCTACCATCAGCATACAATATGCCAATGGTGCAGTATATGGCAGACCTTTTACAAGTTTACCAGATGCAACAATATCTTTCCAGTATAGTGCAGACAACAGCACATGGACCACAATGAAAACAGCAATAAGTTCGAGGACTGGTGATACAGTGACGACTGATGCGGCCATGCCCGGTCCTTATTTTACTCGTTATCGTAATACAAATGCCACTCCAGCGGCAACTCCTGGAGCGTCAATTGGTTCGGCAACAACCCACACATGGCAGTGTAACTCAGAGTTTAGCATGAAAAACTTTGCATACGATACTACTAAAACTCCTAATCCTTGGTGGGATGGCTATTACTTTAGGATACATGTGTCTGCTACAGCAACATATGATATAGCAGGAACGCCAACTACTAAAACAGCAACAGCGGCAACACCAGGGAAAAAATTATCATTAGTACGATCATTCTTGCAAACAGATAATCAAGCACCAGAGAGCCAAAACATAACTATAGCACTGCCTGTTAACGGTTCTAAAGCAATTGATATAACAGACTATGTTAGTGACCCAGATGGTGAAACAATAACTATAACGGACGTTACATACAGCGGAGCGGGTACATTCACCTACGTCGGTGGCGGCGTTATAACATTAGACTTAGCAGGAACTAATGTAAGGCAAAACCAAACAATGTTAGTTACTGTCACTGACAGTAGCTCTCGTCCAGGTGGGCCAGCCACTTCAACAAGTACCATAACATGGGCTCCGGGTAACCAGCCTCCAATAAATGGTGGGTACGCAGTTACTTTAGATTGGTTCCCACCGGATACATCTATACCTACGTTTGCAAGAAATTTTAGTTTACTGCGTAATTCATTTGATCCAAACGGTGACGGTATTGTAATAGATCCAGATAGTTTGCCAAGAAGTATTACTGGTGTTAAACAAGGCTTTGCTATAGTAGAATCCGGGCAAAAGTTAGCAATGGAATTTAATCGAGAATACTCGGGTAAAACACAATTTAACTATAAAGTAAAAGATTCACAAGGCGCACTAAGTGACTTCAATACTGCAACCGTAAATATTAAAAAAACAAACGTAGCACCATTTATTAGTGACGCTGAAATCTTTATTACAGCCTCTACTACTAACACTGTAGAATTATTTAACATAATGTCTATGAGCGATTTTGAAGGCAGTACTGTTACTATATCTGCAATTAATGGAGTGGCAGTAAATGGTTCAACAATAACACTTAATAACAATACCACAATTGACATTGATGCATCATCATCAACATCAGGTCAATCAAGTACATATGATATCACTATTCAAGACAATAGACAAGATTCAAGAACAGCAAGACTAACAGTATCCACAGTGGCAGAAGCATGTCCGGCTGTGTCTGTTAGCAACATAGCACTGGGTACAATATTCTCAGATCAAAATGTAGAATTAGAAGCAAGTATAATAGCCGCCGCAACAAACGGGGCAAGCATAGAAACATACGCATTGGAATTGTTTGATGTGGAAGTTACAAATGACAAAGGTATCATAAATGCAAATAATGTATTTAATGGCCAAGGGGCTCTGGGTGCAGTAGCAATTCGTTTCAGAGTTAAAAACAGTTGTGGCTCAGTGAGTGCTTATGGTAGTATTGCAGGCATAATGGTTGCAAGAAATACTGCGCCTGTTGCCAATGACTTTACTAAGAAATCAAATTACAATACAGCCGTAACAATAAACGTAGCAGACTATGGTACTGATGTTGATAACGACAGTTTAAGTTTACACGATGTTAAATTCTCTGGTATAGATATAACAACAAGTGGTAATAACGTTACAGCAACTCCATCACCTAAAAGAACTGTTGCCCATTCGTTAATATTCCAATATAGATTAACTGATGGTACAGATATAAGTAATTGGGCCACAGGCAGAGTAAATGTAAGTGCTAAACCAATACCTCCGCCAGAGTTTACTGTGTCGTCAGCAAATATCACAGAAGGTGGTCAGGCTACAATAACAATTACATTGCTGGGAGCCAATGTGCATTCAAGAACATTTGCATTAGGCATAACTGAAACTAATGCTTCTAAAAACTTTGGAACTCCCCCGCCTGATATCACAAGCAACAAAAGAGCAACGGCGGGCGATACATTAACGTTCATGATAAGATCATCTGCTTCTAATTATTTACATGCGGATAATACAGTAACATTTACTGTAACTTCAAGTGGTTTTGGCACAAACACCAAAAGTACTAATATAACAGTTACTAATAAATCATCTACATTGTTTAACCACTTTGCAGATATTGTTGTTGACGAAGGTAGTAACACACCAACAATGGCCATGGGTGGCACTAACCTTACTTCTGCAGAAGCAACAGGCTGGACATGGGCAACTGACTTAACTAATGCATCCGCATCATCGGGTTCATTTAACTTAACATGGAATAGCACATTACAAACATACTTTGGTACTTTTAACTTTGGCACAAATGCTGAGTCAACTCGCTATACGGATAGGTCAGGAACAATAACTGTTTCTTATCCAAATGGTACAGCATATAAAACATATAATATAATATCTAAAAATACTAACACAGTGACAATACCTACCATTGTCGGTGTGTCGAAAAGCATTTTCTTCAGTGAAGACAGCTCTATAACTGGTGTGATGGAAAAAGTTAACCTTGCTATGAGTACAAACGGCACGTACCGAAACGCCACAGGTATAGTTAATTGGACAAACACTGCTGGTACGCACAGTGGCTGGTCAATAGAACTTGGGCAAAATGATACAACGCATGGTGGCGATTCCAATCCACCAGTCGTGTCAGCAAGGGCAATGTCGTTTAACATGATACTTGAACACGAGCCTCAGTACAGAACCTGGACATGGGCAGAACGAAAACTTGGTCGAAGAACAACCATGAATGGACAATGGTCCGGACAATTTAGATTAGCGTTTAACGGCGACACCAGTATTAAAACTAACTGGGCATCGTTTGATTTATCATTGAGTGTTACTGGCGAGCATGGCGACGGTCCAACAAATCCACCTGCACCAACGCCTGTACCAAATCCACAACCTGTGCCTATACCTGTTATAGATGATGAAGTAACAGTAATAAACAGTTTCTGTATAGAAGGTGCAAATGGCAATACTGGTTATTTAAAAACTATTTACTCAGACGGAACAGAATCTGTTGCGTTCAACAATAATGTTTGCCCAGTTACAGTGATAGTTGGCCCAGATCCAGTTGTAAATCCTGCACCTGCGCCAAATGTAGGACCTTCTATAATAAATTCGAATAATGTGAACTCAGATAGCGTGAAAGACGCAATTGCAAAAAATAATTTGTATACAAATTTCAATTTTAGATAATAAATAATAGTAGTAGTTAATAGAAGTGATAAATATAAGAAAGAAGAACATAAAGGATATAGTTTAAAACATGCCATATATTATTAACAATAGCGATAACAGTCTGTCTGTTACAGTGCAAGATCAAGTAGTTGATACAACTAACTACTCGCTGGCTCTTGTTGGCCGTCAAGTTTCAAACTATGGACAGTATTTTGCACAAAATACACTAAGACATTTAGAAAACTTTGCAAGTGTGTCAGCACCAACTCCAGCAACTAAATTAATTGGACAAATATGGTTTGATAAAACTGAAAACTTGCTTAAAGTATACGACGGAGTAGGTTGGAAACGTGCAACAAATATTGTAGTAGGATCAGCAAGCGAAAGACCATCTACTTCAGACGCTGGAGAGCATCTGGTATCTGGTACTGCTTTTTATAATACTACAAATAACAAATTAGAAATTTATAACGGTTCTGTATTTAAAGATGCAGGATACCCAGGTGAGATTACCAGTGCATACAGCAGTGATGTAGCACAAGACAGTCCTACATTTTATGGTACAAGATTAAGAACATTATTTCTCACTGATTCAGCTGGCAAAGTAAGACCTTGTTTAGCAGTGTGTTATGTTAAATCAACAGCACAGACTTCTGCAAACAGAGGTACAACACAAGTAGGCGATCAGTATGAGACTATTATGTCTCTGTTCTCAGATGAAGAATTTAATATTGCTACCAATACAGCAACACCAGTAGACGGTGTAACAGTTAATTATTATGATGAATTAACACAGTCAGGTGTAGGTATTGCTACAGCAAGAGCAGGTAGAGTAGCAGGTCAAATACTAAAAGGTCAAAACTTACGTGCAGAATACGAAGCGTCAAGTGTTACATCAGTAACAACATTATTTGCTACCACAATTGGTAGTGCTTCAAGTCCAGTTAGCACAATGCATGTTAATGAATTAACAGTTGCAAATGATTTTACATTTGCATCTGGTACAGTAACAAATGATTTTGCTATTGGTGGAGACTTAACATTAACAGCAGGTGATATCAATGCCAGTAATGGCATAGGCACCTTTGCAAACTTAGTAGTTACTGCTAACACAACATTAAGCGGTCATACCACAATAGACGGCAACTTAACACTAAACGGTGTTAATACTCAGTCGCTTGGTACAGACGCAGAAAAAGTTGAAACAATATTTGGTGATGCAATAGACACACAAAGTATTGTAGTTGATGGAACAGCAACTATTGCCACAGGTGCAATAACTAACTTAGCAGTAAGCGGCACAACAACACTTAGCCAATTATCTGTTACCTCTGGTAGTGTTACACTATCTAATACAACGGTACAGCGTTTAACAGTAACATCAGTTGCTGACTTTGACAGTACATTAAACGTTGACGGAACAGCAGTTTTTCAAAGTGATGTAACAGTTGCTGGTAGTTCTAATATTAGTTTAGGTACAGGTGTACTTGTTGGTGCGGCAACAGAAGGATTTGTTACTGCTAATGCCAATGAAGCAACCAGTATGTTTATAACATTCGTGGATGGTGCAACTGGAAAACAAGAACTTGAATCTCATCAAGTACTAAGATATAATCCAAGCACAGAAGAATTATCTGCTACAGGATTTACAGGTTGGTCTAATCAATTAAAAACACAAAGTAGATCAACAAACGCAAGTCATTATTTGACTTTTGTTGATAGCGATAATGCATCAGCTGGTGCCGAAACAGTATACACTGACGCAGGCATAACATACAACCCAAGCACAAACAAATTAACAAGTACTGGTCCGGCACAATTTGGCGGCACAGTAACATTAACAACAGGTGACTTAGTATTAACAACAGGTGACGTAAATGCCAGCAGTGGTACAGTTTACTTTAATGCACTAAGTGATGGCAGTATAACTCCAACAGGATTTACAAATACTGTCACAGCATCAAATACAATTATACCTACATCAGGTGCTGTTAAAACGTACACAGATACTGCAAATACAAATATGCAGGCATACGTTGATGCACAAGTTACAGCACAAGATTTAGACTTCCAAGCCGATACAGGTTCAGTACTTGCTATTGATTTAGACAGCGAAACGTTAACAATTGCAGGTGGTACAAACATATCAACTGTTGGTGCAGGCAATGGCATAACAGTTAATCTTAACCCAACCTTAACAGGGTTAACAAGTATTGGTACTGGTTCGTTAACAGCAACTGGTAGTATATCAGATGGTGTTGCAACAATGAACGGTGGTGGCCTAACTGGTGTTACAAGTATATCGGCATCAGGTACAGTGAGTGCCGCTACTATTAATGGTACAAACATTGCGGCAACATCAAATATTACTGGTACAAATGCAACAGTAACAGGAACTGTTACAGGTTCAGTGTTAACAGACGGTACAGCACAATTAACAAGTGGTGCTTTAACTGGTGCAACTACAGGTGACTTTAGTGGTACAGTAACAGCAAGTATCTTTAGTGGTGTAGCAACACAGGCACGTTATGCGGATTTGGCTGAAATATATTCAGCAGATGCAGACTACGAAGCAGGCACAGTTGTGAAACTGGGCGGAAGTGAAGAGATAACAATGACTGTGTCAAGTAATGACACAGATGTATTTGGGGTTATATCAACAGACCCAGCATTTTTAATGAACAAAGATGCACAAGGATTACCAGTAGCATTAACAGGTCGTGTACCAGTTAAGGTGATGGGACAAATAAACAAAGGTGACAGATTGGTATCAAGTGATATACCAGGTGTTGCAATGGCATTAACAAATAATTACGATGCACGTGCTGTGATAGGACGAGCATTAGAAAATAAAGACACTGACTCAGAAAGTATTATAGAAGCAGTCGTTGGTGTTAAATAGGTAAATAGTACTATAATTAGTTTAGGAGATTATAATGGCATCAGGTAGTTCAGTAACAGCATCAGGCATGCAAACGATGACGCAAACAGTAGCAGGAGATGTTATTGATGATGCGGACTTCAATAATGCCCGCGAAAACGTATCAAGATTGATGGGTACAGCACAAGATGTAACACTCGGAACATACACCGCGGCTTCAACATATGGTTGGGGGCAAGGTGGTGCAGGTGTAACTACTGTAGCGGCTGGCGAACTTGTTTATGCAAGCACAGCCTCAAAAGGATTTAAAGACTTACAGGATGATGTACAGGCAATGTGTGCATTTTTAGGAGTCAGTCTTAGAACAGGAGTTGGCTCAGACGTAACAACAAGTGTAACTATTACAGCGTCAACTTGGGCAAACTTGATGTTAAACATACAAGATTGTTGGAATGCAAGATTTAGTCCAGCAGGTAGAACAATTTCAACAGATGGTAGTGCAACTCGTACAGCATCATGGACTGGAACATTAAACCAAGAAACTACATGGACATTTGCAAGCGAAGCCGTTGCAAGAGGCTTCTTTAACGGTGGCGGAACACTTGGAGTATCAGGTTCATACACAGGTTCCTCAGGTGATCAGTTTACAGCACACGCGGCTCGATTGAGTGGCATGGGAGACTTTTACATTGACTCAAGTGGTGCAAGTGCAAGTGCAGGAACATCGCAAGGCAAAGGTTTTTACGAACTAACAACAAGTTTTGCAGAACTTTGGTCATACTACGGTGCAAGCTCACCTTATTCAAATGACTATATTAAAGTGTTTGGCAAAATAAATTCCACAACTAATCCAACTGTGGTAACATTGAAAACAACATTAGTTGATGCAACAGATAACGTTATTGATGCACCAGCAACAGGTACACTTACTATTAACGCTCGCAGACGTCAACCAAATGCAAGTGGTTCAGGATTTAGTTTTGCTGTTCCAACAGATAGCGTTGGAGCTGTATCAGGATCGTAATACATAGATCTTATATAAAAAGCCAGTTCACAGTAACTGGCTTTTTTTTGACTTATAAATATATATGTAAACAAATATAGAGGAATGAGATATGGTAAATCCAGTAGGGAAAGACCCCGGACAAAAACATTTTATATTAAGCATGGCTAAGAGCGGCCTAAGAATAGCAGGTTGCGTAGGAGTACTACTACAAGTAGTACCAGTTAGTGTATTCATTGGCGCATTTTTAGTTGCAGAAATAATAGGCATTGCTGAAGAATTATAAATAGAATTTCTACGGCCAGTATCTTCGGGTGCTGGCGTTTTTTTGGCTTAAATATCTGTATAAATAAGAGGTTTAAAATATGTCTGCAAAACTATCTAAAGCACTTGAATATGCAAATTATCGTGTAACTCTAAATAATCAACACGATGCATTAAAGGCCAAAGTACAAAGTTTACTAAGTTACAGTATCAACGGTGGTACATTTACAATTGACAGAGAGTTGATTACTTTCTGTAGTGCGTTACTTTCGGATAAAGTAAAAGACGCAGTTTTATTAGACATCTACAACAACCCTATACGTATAGACCTCAAGAAATTTTACACTGAAATAAAAAGCAGATATTTTGAGGCTACAAATGAATACTATGCTGAGTATGAAAAATTAAGAAAAGCAAGAAGTGTTCACAAGGTTGTAGATTTTAATGATTTCTAAAACACCAACTAAGGGCATCATAATGTTTGCCCACAACAATGATGAGATTGATTATTTAAAATTAGCAGTTATGAACGCAATGCTAATACAAAAGAATCTCGGATTGTCAAAAGATCAAATTGCTATTGTAACTGACAAGCCCAGCATGGAATGGACTGCTGGCGATATAGGCAAAGCACTGATCAATAAAGCATGTAAGCACTACATATACAAAGAAAAAGATAGAGATTTTAAATATGCAAACATGCGATTATATAAAGATACAAGCCTCTCGCCTAAAAGATTAAGTTTTTATAACTTAGACAGGTGCGATGCGTATGAACTATCTCCGTTTGACGAAACCATAGTTATTGATGCTGATTACTTAATTTTAAGCAACAAGCTCAATGGGTGTTGGGGACATAACGAAGACCTCATGATGAACTGGCACTACGAAGATATAATGACCGATAGGACTTATGAAAGTCTCGATCGCATTACACCGTTGGGCATAACAATGTATTGGGCTACTGTGGTGTATTTTAAGAAGTGTGATTATGCTGAAACTTTTTTTAATTTTGTAAAGCATGTAAAGGACAACAGGCAATACTATATTGATCTGTATAAAATACCCGGTGCATTATATAGAAACGATTACAGTTTTAGTATTGCGGCACATATGATGTCAGGTCTCAAAGACAAAGGTCTTCCACAATTACCTTTCCCGTTATATAAAAGTTTTGACACAGATGATTTACACAGTGCCGAATCACATAATAGCATGATACTGTTTCTTGAAAAAACAAGAAGCCCAGGTGATTTTATTTTAACTAAATGGAAAGATGTCGACTTACACATAATGAATAAGTGGGCCATAAATAGAATAAGCAAGGAAATGTTACGCCATGTTACAACAACAAAGGCTAAGGCAAAAGCAAAGGCTAAGCCTAAAAAAACAAAAACAATAACAAAAAGAACTAAAAAAACAACAGCAGGATCGAAGTAATGGCTAATAAAGCACCAAAGTTAAACGAAGTAATTGTACACCACGAGCCTGCATTTAATAGAACTAATCAGGGTAAAGTCGTACAAATATTAGCCTCACAGTTTGTATACAAAACAGACAAGGGTGAGACAAGATTCTGTTTGTTTAAAGAAGATTGGAAATATGTAAAATGACTACAAAAAACGATATATTAAAAGGTCCAAATAAAACTCTGCCACATTTGGAAGATGACTGGAAGCACATAAATTGGGATATTATACAACGTATGCGGTTTATGAATGCTGATGCAGAAATACCACCAGAAGATAGTATAACATTTAAAAAAAGAGATGAAAGGGATAACACATAATTTAGACTTACACGGTGTTAGGCACCACGAAGTAGACGATCTTGTTGAAAATTTTATACTAATGAATCAAGATAAGATCCCGTTGAAAATAGTTTGTGGAAACAGTAAACGCATGATAGACTTAACGTATGATGTTATAAATAGAATAGACTGCAAGACAGTTGTAATGGATCAATTTGGTATTATAACAATTAGAGAAATATGATGGAATTAGATATTTACGGAAATCCGGTAGGAACTAAGTATCCAGGAGATGGAA
>TARA_R110002153_G_scaffold13189_1_pt1 | contig 34633 bp, 28 predicted proteins | sample TARA_R110002153 | Tara Oceans TARA_R110002153 (sample SAMEA4398193) | marine metagenome | biome: Polar Biome; feature: [SRF] surface water layer (ENVO:00010504); material: water (ENVO:00002006), including particulate matter (ENVO:01000060) such as... | depth 5 m | reverse complement strand
AAAAAAAAATCAAAGTATTAATTGGCCGTGAAAATCATTCACTATATTAGCAAAGTGATCGGGGCGAAAAAAAGGCGAACCATGCCCTGTCATCTCCATTAGTTCGAATTTTCCACCAGGAATGACCTTAGCAATACGTTGCGCTTCATTTAAATTCATATCCTGTTTACCACAAGCAACCAATACTGGTACTTTAAGATGCCCCATCATGTTAGATGTATCGGGTTCATGTTGATGGGCAGTGTGTGCTTTAAGCGCCGCATCTCTGTTTTCATAAAACCGCCATGATTTCTTAAACTCTATCTCTGGCTCTGAGGCCTCTTTTAATAACTCTCGCGCTTTAGCTGCTAGGATTTTTTGTTGTGACTGTTCGACCGGAGGTGTCAACGCCACGTCAAACAAAGCTAAACCAGTCAGCTTATTTTCATGACGTAATGCAAACTGAGCTGCTGTTCTGGCGCCATAAGCCACACCCAGTACAAACGCTTTAGGAATATTCAAAACGTCCATTATAGCTGCTAAATCATCTGCATACTGGGAGAAAGTAAATTCGTCATCTGTTCCCCAAGTACTTTTCCCCGTTCCTCGAATATCAAAACGTAAAATACGATATGACTTCAATAGCGTTACCATCACCGGTTCCCAAGCGGTTAAGTTAACACTTGCCATATTTACTAAGGCCAACACTGGCTTAGAAACGTCCCCCTCAAGGGCATAATGAAAATCCACGCCGTTAGCGGTAAGGGTTTTATTACTTTGTTGGTAAGACAAACACATAAGACTTCCTGATGTAGTGAATTTAGCTAAGGGCTATAATTGTAAAATCGATACATAAAATAAGAGTAAACACTGCAGCCGCTGTAAGCAATGCACAACAGCCTAGAATGATACAACTAGGTTTCAAATTCGAAACTGCTATAATACTGGTATTGATAGATTGAGAATATACAAATGAACAGACGTAAAAAAGGTAATCAAATTTTAAAAGCACGAGCCAAAAAGGCCAATGCTAAATTGTCCTCCAATAATAAGCCTAAATACATTAGTAAAGCCGACCGAGAAACAATAACCACTGAGCTTACACAAGACACAAGTGTCATTGTAGATGAGTAAGCTCGGCTATAATTGCTTTTGATAAAAAACTCATCCTGAAATTCTAGAAGAGAGTCATGGATAAGCCAGCCAATGCCAGACCCAAAATAGATCCCATGTGAATTAGAAATTCACACATAGCTAGTTAATTTTTTAAACTCACAGTTAGCCTAAAAAATAAAATGTCGCAACTTTGAAACACTTTAGTAAAGTTTTCACTCTGTAGAATAAAAAATACACTTACAAAATTCATAACACATTGATTTATAAAGCTATAGTAATCTTGGAACAATATCTGCTACCCCTCACTTAAATTAATAAAAATAAGCACCTAGATACCTAGCGGTGTTTTTATCTAAAGTGAGTAAATTCCATGTTTGAGCAAACTTCTACCTATTCAACAGATTACCAATCCCAAAGACTAGAGCATAACCAAGCGACCGAAACCAACCTTTACGGTTTGAATAAAATAATAGCGGTTGGATACGATCAAAACAAAAGTCAGCGTTTACCCATTAGCCGCTATAGTTTAAAAATCAGTATGATAGGACTAGGTACAACAGGCGTGGCGTCGGGAATAGGATTAGCCGCCTTGGGTCACAAAGTGGTGGCAGTTGATCACGATCAACGTAAGGTCAATGCATTAAACCAAGGACGCGTCTCATCAGTTGACTTAAAGCTAAAAGCGCTTGTAAAACAAGTGCGTAGACTAAACAATTTAGTGGCGTCATGTGATTTACATCACGCTATATTAAGTACTGATTTAACTATGATCTGCATAGGCAACAGTAGTATTCAAAAAACGACAGCTGACACAAGTATTATGACCTCTGTCATAGAACAAATATCTGCTACTTTACAATCCAAGCGAGACTTCCATCTGATCGTTATTTGCCAACCAACAGCTAGTGCAGATATTCAAAATTTTATCGGCTCAGACATTGAACAAAGAACAGGTAAAACACTAGGCAAAGACTTTGGTTTGTGTTTTGTTCCTCTAGTACTCAAAGAACATCAAGAATTAGGTGACTTTTATACCTTGCCTAACATGAGTATTACCGCAAGCGATACAAGGAGTGAGATCTTAATAGGGAAACTTTTTAATGGATTTAAGAATAAAATAAAATTCAACAGATATATAAAAATGTAGTACAGACCGATTAATGGCCTGTACTATTTTCTCAAGGCGTTAAGTGAACAATCTCCAAAACCAACCTTTAGAAAGCTCTTCTTCACAGGTTTTTAACTGAGTCGCATACCTTAAAGCACGAGCATTTACGGTTTTAGCCACATCTTTTAGCCATGATTTTTTATTATGGCTGCCACGGCTATAACCGCCCCACCCCTCATGATAATTAAGATACTGCAATTCAGCATCCCATTTTGACACAGCGTTCAATTCGTTAGTTTTATTAATAAACCAGCCCATAAAATCCATAGCGTCACTAAAATCTGAACGGTCAGCCCAGGAGTTGTCTGTTTCCCGTTTGTAATCATCCCAAGTAGGCGTTTTGGCCTGAGAATAACCATAGGCACTACTGACTCGCCCCCAAGGGATCAGTCCAAAAAAGAAATAGTCTTTTGGAGGCCGGGCTTTCGCTTTAAACGAACTTTCCTGATACATGATCGACATAGGTACATGAATGGGTACACCCCACTTCTCTTTCATGTCGTTTGCCGTTTCAAACCAATCTCGTTTTTCAGTAAAAATATCGCAAATATTACTAATGTTTTGTGGTGGTGTGGTAGTACAAGCCGCTAAAAATAAGGTGCTAGCCATGGTGATTAAAATAACATTAATAATTTTATGCGTTTTTGTGAACTTTTGATACATAACCTACTCTTAATTAGCGTGTTCTAGTTATTATGTGTTTTCCCTAGTAGTAGCTTTGAAGCCTGATATATGTCAGGCTTTTTTTTTGCCTTAAATTAATCGGTTACCGAAAAATAACTACTTAGAAAATCATCGAAAGAAATATTATCCTGCTGCTCAATAACACGCTGCTTTTCAATGGATAGCCTCGCGTGTTCTGCCAAATCCTCAGCATTCATAAATTCATAATCAGAATCTATCAATTGTTGTTTGTAATCTTCTGCCAACATTAACCCTAATGTGCCATTGTCACATTGTTGGCTGATTAATCGTTGCAAAACCTTAGCTGAGGGAGTCAAACTAGGATCCAATATTTTTTGTTTTTCCAGTTCTAACGCAGTTGAATAATGTGTTGTGTCATTTGCCTGATCGAGTACCAAAGCCACTTGTTGCATATCAGAAAATAGTTGCAATGCCCAAGCAGTTAAACTTATGGATTGTTGCTCATTTAAGAGCATTATCTCTGGGTCTCTACCATGATCCACAACTGCACGCAAATTGACTTCGGTTTCATTATATTGCGGTGCATCCATCATTGCACTTGGGTGAGTGACACAGTACAACAAAAACACATCAAGAAAATAAAACTGATTTTCCTCAATGCCAATTGCACTAAATGGATTAACATCAAGCGCCCGCACCTCTATGTAGCTCACGCCTCTTTGATCTAATGCCTCTGAGGGTTTTTCTAACGGCAAAGTTGGCTGTTTGGGTCTAATTGGTGAATACAGCTCATTCTCAATTTGCAAAACGTTGGCATTTAACTGTTGATACTCGCCCTGTTTTTTTCCGGCATATTTTTGGAAAACCGTAGATGGCTGGCTAATTGCAGCTCTTAACGATGCAATGTAGGTGTCAACCTTGTTATAACAAATATTTAAACCAGACTGGGCACTATTGGTATAGCCCAAATCACTCATTCTAAGAGACGTTGCATAAGGTAGGTAATAAGTGCCCTTGCCCAACTTTTTAAAAGGCAAATTAGTTTCTTTACCTTTGATAAACGAACTACAAATTGCTGGAGATGAACCATATAGATAGGGAATTAGCCAACAGAAACGGCGGTAGTTTCTGATCAGAGCAAAATATCCAGCAGAGATCGTATCTTTGTCAGCATTCTCTGCAGATGTTTTATCTAACCACTGTTGCCAGAACTCATCAGGAAGAGAAAAATTAAAATGCACCCCCGAGATGGCTTGCATCATACTTCCGTAGCGGTTTTTTAAGCCAACTCGATACAAGGTTTTCATTTTACCAACATTAGACGAACCAAAGTTGGCGATTGGAATGGCATCTTGATTTTCAATAAAACAAGGCATACTCATAGGCCAAAGACGTTCATCACCTATATTTGAAACCGTAAATTTATGCACATCATTCAACTGTGCAATCGTTTTTTTCACGGACACTTCAGGTGGTGTGATAAATTCTAGTAAAGACTCAGAAAAATCAGTAGTGATAAACTCATGAGTCAAAGCTGCCCCTAAGGCCTCTTGATGAGGGCTCTGTGCCAAACCACCGTCGGGATTAATACGCAAAGTCTCACGCTCGACTCCATGACGTATTCCAGTTAAGGTTTGTGAAACTGCTTGGTCTCGTAATACATTTAAACGCTCTGCAAAAGATTTCTGTTTTACTTGCAAAATTACATCCAACTAAAAATAAAAACTACTTATGGGTTGTAGTCTACCTGCAGTTTATAAATAAAGTAACTAGGGTCTGTTTATATCAGAAAATTACTTGGTGTATCAAATACACTAATTTGTTTGCTAGAATATGAAAAACGAAGACTCAGCAACCTTTTCAATACGCTATCACATCAAAGGAACGCTATTTTGCCTAGCTCTGATTTAAACATTTTTGATACCCAATTTGCTTTAAACCAATTTAGTGGTAATCAATCGTTATTGGTGCAAATTTTAGAAAAATTTTCCCAACAATATCAACATTTTGATACTTCTCTAACAGAGCACTTACAGCAAGAAAATATCAATTCTGCCAAACAAGAAATCCATACTATAAAAGGCGTCAGCGGAAATTTAGGTATGCAGGCCTTACACCATGCCTGTAAAGAATTTGAAGAAAATTTAGCTCAGCAAACAACTGAGAATGCATTAAAAGAATTTTTGAATGTTTTTAGGCAAACCTTAGCCTTAGTACAAAACTTTTCTACAGAAAATGGGGTTAATGCAAGCCCTGAAGTTGCTCCTCAACAAGACGATAAAGCAGCGCTAATCGCAGCGTTGAAGCGCAGTGAGTTTATTTCTGAGAGTAAGATGCAAAGTTATGGGCAATCTTTAAATTTGTCTCCTGAAAAACTAAATGAACTGAAACTGGCAATTGATAATTTAGATTATGTCTGTGCCATTCAGTTACTGGAGTAACAACTCGTTTTGTTAGATTCGATAGACGTTTTGTTTGATCACCCAGATTTTGTGGTAGTTAACAAACCTAGCAATATTGCGGTGCAAAATGAGTCTCACCAATCCGGTATTTTGCCAATACTTTGTCAACAACTTAAGGTTGAAAAATTATGGTTGGTGCATAGATTAGACAAGATCACTTCTGGTATTTTAATTCTGGCTAAAAATGCACAAGCTGCCGCTGTGTTTGGCCAGTTATTTGAGCAAAAAGAAATAGAAAAGTACTATCTAGCCATTTCAGCGAAAAAACCCAAGAAAAAGCAAGGTGCCATCAAAGGCGGCATGAAAAAAGTTCGAGACGGTAAGTGGATGTTAGATAGTAGTAATATTGCTGTTGCCATCAGTCAATTCTTTAGCTTCTCTATTTCCCCTGGCCTTCGATTATTTTTGATTAAACCTCTTACGGGTAAAACACATCAAATTCGGGTGGCATTGAAAAGTATCGGCAGCCCAATTTTAGGTGACGACTTATACAAAGGCGAAAACGCTGACCGCACTTATCTTCATGCTTATTGCATTCGTTTTAGCTATCAACAGCAACCTTTTTGTATCATCTGCCCGCCCAATAAAGGTGAGATGTTTTTATCTGATAATACCAAGCAACAAGTTGCCAATCTAACAACACCTTGGACACTAGCATGGCCAAGCATCAAATCGACTCAAGTAAAAGATGCAGGATAAGGCACCAATTGGTTTCCCTAAATTAGCTATTGTTGGTAAAGGTGCCATAGGTGGATTAATCGGTTTTAAGTGTCATCAGCTTGGTTATAATTATCAGCACTTAATAAAAATACAACAGCAGCAAGCAGTTACTGTTACTGTTACTGATATATCTGGGGTGTCACATAATTTGACTCCCCACACATCAGTCATCGCTGAGCCAGACCAATTTGATTTGTTGATATTGCCTGTCAAAGCTTACCAAGTGTTGCCAGTGCTGGTGCAGTTACAACCTTTCATTCAACCACAGCATATAATAATGCTGCTACACAATGGTATGGGCACTATCGAACAAGTTAGAAAACAGCTACCCAATAATCCATTGATCGCTGCGACCACCAGTTACGGGGCATTTAAACCCGATGTGAACAGGCTGATAGAAACAGGTTTGGGACAGACGCATATGGGCTGGTTAGCCAATGTTGATACAGCGTTAAAACAATCAATTGAACCAATACTTTCAAAACTATTACCACCTAGTAAATGGCATCAAGATATCAATTTGGCATTGTGGAAGAAGTTAGCGATCAATGCAGTGATTAATCCACTTAGCGCCATTCACAACCTAAAAAATGGCGAGCTTGCAGATATCAAATACAGTACCAGTATCTCTAATATTTGTGATGAAATTGCAAAAGTAATGAGAGCTCTAGGTTACTTAGTTGACAGTGCTGAACTAGTTGAAAACGTGCAACAAGTGATAACAGCCACAGCTAATAACTACTCATCAATGCATCAAGATATAAAGTTCAAACGCCAAACTGAAATCGCCTTTATAAATGGTTATGTCACCTCTAAGGCAACTGAGTTAAATATTAATGTTCCACATAACCTTCGATTAGTTGAACAAGTAAGACGGCTAGAATAAGCACATAGGCTTGTCTTTATTTCTACTCAACTACAACTTTTATTGACTCCTAGAGAAGATAAAAAAATAACTCAGAGTTGCACACTCTCTTAATCAGGCTCTAGCTAGGCCTATATAAATTGGCCATTCATCCAGATCAAAAAAGGACACCTAAATGTAATGCCACTCACCTTAACTGAACGGCATTATCTATTGGTGGTTGTTTTGTTTTTTAAGTTTAAAAATCATAAAACGTCTTTGCTATTTCTGTTAACAGATTGCGGTGTAACTGCCCAAAGGATATTCATTCCTTTATAGATAGTTTCCTAATATTAACAATTACCATCGAGCTCTTCGATTACAAAAAATTACAAGATGTATAAATTTGGCTCTATTTTGGAGTGTGTTTTTTATACAGGATAATGTCTGCTCTAAACCTAATAATAATATGATGAGAATGGATGATGGATCAGTCAAAAAATGTCTTACTAAGCTTTCTTTTATGCTTAATTAGTTTTATTTATTATGTCCCTGATGTCGCCGCGCAAAATAATTCACAGAAATCAGATGATTATCAAGATGATTTGCGTCCAGCCAAAATTAGTAAGATATCCCAATCACATCAAGCAACTTTACTAAGTGAAACAGACAAACAAGCGGCTCTAAAAAATAAGTTATCACTTTACAAGGCATCATCTTCCCATCCAGTAGTCAAAGATCTTGAAAATCGTTATATCGTTAAACTCCATTCTGCTCCTTTAAGCAAACAGATAAATAACCTCTACACCTTAGGCAGTGCAACACGCGGTAAAACTTCTAGCTCTGCAAGCCTCAATAGTGCAGCCGCGAAGTCGTATCAATCCAAGCTACAACATGATCAAAATCAATTTAAGGCAAAACTAAGCGGCCAACTAAGTACTGTCAAAACACTTAGACATTTTGATACTTTGTTGAACGGCATGGAAATTAGCGCAAACGCTAAACAAGTCGCGATTATTCGGGCCATGCCCGAAGTTGCAAAAGTCTATCCTGTGAAAATGCGTTACGTGAACTTAGATGCCAGCCATAACACTATTCAATTACAAGCTGCCTGGGAAGCCGTTGGAGGACAATATGAAGCAGGAAAAGGTATTAAAATTGCCATAGTAGATACCGGTATTCGCAACAATAATCCTATGTTTAGTGACAACGGAATGCAGCCACCTGATTTATCAGATAATAATTTTCTGGCTAACAATCCTGATTATTGTCGCGATCCTCAAGGAGATGCCAGTTTCTGCAATAACAAATTGATTGTCGCCCGCTGGATGGATCCTGCAGCCTATGATTTTAACGTATACCAAAACGAACATCTTAGCCCACTTGATTTTGATGGTCACGGCAGCCACGTAGCGGGCATTGCCACAGGTACACAAGTCAATATCAATTATGCGGATAGCGATGTCACTATAGGCGGCGTCGCCCCCGCCAGTTATTTAATGGTCTACAAAGCGTTATTTGCAGCCCCCGATGGCCAAGCACAGGCCCCTGATACCATGTTATTAGACGCTCTTGAATATGCCGTCAAAGATGGCGCTGATGTCATTAATAACTCATGGGGAGCAGGCAATGGCGCCAATCCAAACGACTCCATTTATAAAGAGGTATTCGAAAATGCCGAAGAACTGGGGATCATAGTAGTAAGTGCTTCAGGTAACGACTTACATGCTGGTCGGGGACAAACCATTAGCTGTCCCTCCTGCATTGAATCAGGAATTTCTGTCGCCAATACAACAACAGGTCGTTACTTTGGCAACACCATTGAAGTAGCAGGACAAAACTACTTTGCATACCAAGGTGATAATCGTCAGTTTAATCAACAAACGACCTTTCCGTTACGTGCTTTAAATGCAGCTTCCCCTACTGCTGATGACGGATGCCAGCCTTTAGAAGATGGCTTTGGGAATTTTGCAGGCAGTCTGGTACTGATCGACTATCGTCACACTTGCTCTCATGAAGAAATTGCAGAAAATATGCGTCAGGGTGGGGCCGCAGGCGTATTGCTTTATTCTTCTGGCGCTTTTGGTTTAGCCACTATTGAGCCTGTGATCCCATTTATAGGTGATTATGTGATCCCTGTTCTAGGTTTATCACGTGATACAGGTTTGGCTATTTTCGAACAAGCTTACAGCGCTAACAACAGCATAACGATAAACCCTGAAATTGTGGCGGCAATTGAACCCCAATATGTGGATATGATGCATCCATTTAGCTCAACAGGGCCCAATGGTGATCCCCATATACTAAAACCTGATATGGCAGCTCCAGGTACAGATATACTTTCTGCCTATTCACCGGATATATTTGAATCCTCGCCCTTCCCTATTGGCTTTTCTGGAACCGTAAATGCGAGCAAAGCTAGCACTGACACGGCAACATTCGCCAAACTTACTGGCACCAGTATGGCTTCCCCACACGTGGCTGGTGCAGCTGCGCTAATGCGTCAATCCCACCCTGATTGGAGTGCTAAACAAATAAAATCGGCCTTAGTCAGTTCTAGTAATTCAAACGTGCTTTTAGGTATGGATCATGCCAGACCTTTTGATATGGGCGCTGGAAGGTTAGATGCGACAAAAGCTTTAAACACCACACTCACCACCGATAAAGTGTCCTATGCCGACCCTGCTTGTATCGGCCAATGTAGTTTCGACAACATCATTAGCAATCTAGATGATCAAGATGCACAAGTGAGTTTTTCTGTTAGTTTCGATGATGGCATCACCCAAGGCGAAATGAATATTTCTGAACACACACTAACAGCACAGGGCACAGAGGGCTCATCTTTACCTTTAACTCTTACAGTAGACATTGCTCGAGCACCAGCAGGAGAATGGATATACGGCGACCTGTATATTTATCACAATAGCTCAACCCAGCAACTACCAATAGCACTATATGCCAATGATACTAGTGACGCTGGGGTACTAACAGTGGATACAACTGATAGCAATACCGACACCACTCAACCTATTACTTTTACTACTACGGTGCGAAATAAAAATGTCGGTGAAACCTTTTCGCTAACACTACCAATGCCAAACAATGCCGAATTTATACCTGGCAGCGAAATCGCAGTGGTAGAAGCAGGCGAAAGTACTCTTCTGGAATTCGACGCAGCCCAGAAAAACTTAATTTGGCAAGGAAAGTTACAACAGGGCAAAATGGCGTTTGAAAGAAACAACATCCCCTTCAATCGCAGTTTGGCCCAAGCTGAAATAACACCTATTGCCTGCTCTCAGGGGTGTACTAATATTTCAGCTGTGGTTGATTTTAATTTTTACTTTAATGGTGAAAATTATGATGCATTGACCTTATCAGACAATGGCTTTGTAATAGCGGGGGCTACTGAGATTGATAGGTTTTCTGCGCTATTTAACCAAGAATTACCCCACCCATCCCCACTAAACAGAGTTATTGCACCCTTGTGGGCCGAATATGACTTACATGATCCATTAGATGATGAAGATGTAGGAGGTGGTTATCTGCGCTCCGCAATTCATGAAAATGCTGGCCGCACATTTTTGATTGTAGAATGGGATCGAGTTGAGGTTTATGCTAATGACGACTTGGAAGAGCAACCTAGCTCACAGCAAAAGCCAAGCCCTTACACCTTTCAACTGATTATCGAAGAAAATACCGATAATATTTGGTTCAATTATGTTGATGTAGAGGGGCTCCCAGACGAAGCCACTATTGGTGCCGAAAACAAAGATGGCAGCATAGGAAAAAGCCTTTATTTTGATGGGCAACGTGACACTTTTCTCACAGAAGATAGCTTAACCGGCACTAGTTTACAGCTACTTACAGAAACCGAAGGTGTGGCACAGATCAGCTATTCAATTGAATTAGCCTCAGAACAGGGGTTTGCCCAAACTGACGAATTTGAGCTACAAGAGGATAACGCACTAAACTTTGATGTTTTATATAATGACCTAACAGATACCTTTGTCACTGCTTTTTCTACGCTGCAAGTTAACAACATGGAACACAAGGCAATACGTAATGTAAAAGTGACCGCCAATGGTGGCCTGAACCCTGACAGCTTGGAAATAATACAAGCACCTAGCAACGGAACAGCCAAAATTGAAAATGCTCAAATTAAATATCAGCCAAATAGTCACTTTAATGGCGTAGACACATTCAGTTATCGCGTGGCAGATAGTGCTGGTAAATATTCCAAAGCCACTACTGTAGGGGTAACTGTGATAGCAGTGAATGACCAACCTAGCCTACAAGCAGATGAAAACATCAAAGTTGAGGAAGGACAAAGCGTCACCCTAAAAGTCACAGCAACCGATGTAGATAACGACTCGCTGACCTACTCTTGGACCCAAACTGCAGGAGAAGTTGTATCTTTTACTCAATCAGATAACAGCATCACTTTCACTGCTCCTGAGGTATCAAAAAACAAACTGTTTAGCTTTTCAGTGGTAGCAAGTGACAGCCAAACTAGCAGCGAAGCGGTTACCAGCCAAGTCATGATCACTAATAAAAACAAAAGTGGTGGTGCATTAACATACACATTATTGATAATGCTAGGATTGCTGGCAATCAATCGCTACCGTCTTAAATTTAGATTTAAATACATCTAGCTTTCAGGAATATCTCTGATAAGTAGCCTCCTCCTGAGAAGGCTACTTATCGTTAAACTGTTAAATATCAGTTAGATCAAAAAAGCCGTCATTTAACAATGACGGCTTTAAATTTTTAGCAGTGGTAACTAAACCACTTGTTTACCCGAACTTACCAACCAGTAATTTCGCGCAAACCTTTACCAATATCAGCCAAAGAACGTACAGTTTTAACACCTGCCGCTTCTAACGCTTTAAACTTCTCATCAGCTGTTCCTTTACCACCGGCGATAATTGCGCCAGCGTGACCCATACGTTTGCCTTCAGGTGCAGTTACACCGGCAATGTATGAAACAACAGGTTTAGTGACGTTAGCTTTAATAAATTCAGCTGCTTCTTCTTCAGCAGAACCACCAATTTCACCAATCATAACGATAGCTTCAGTTTCAGGATCTTCTTGGAATAATTTCAAGATATCAATGAAGTTTGAACCTGGGATAGGGTCGCCGCCAATACCTACACAAGTAGATTGACCAAAACCTTCATCCGTAGTTTGTTTAACCGCTTCGTAAGTCAAAGTACCTGAACGAGAAACAATACCAACTTTACCTGGCTTATGGATATGGCCAGGCATGATACCGATTTTACATTCACCAGGAGTGATAACACCTGGGCAGTTAGGACCGATCATACGAACGCCTTTCACAGTCAAGTATTCTTTTACAAACAACATATCGATTGTTGGAATACCTTCAGTGATACAAATGATCAATTCAATACCGGCATCAGCCGCTTCAACAATTGAATCTTTACAAAATGGTGCTGGTACATAGATCACAGATGCTGTTGCGCCAGTTTGCTCAACCGCTTCACGTACTGTGTTAAACACAGGCAGATCTAAGTGAGTTGTACCGCCTTTACCAGGTGTTACACCACCAACCATTTGAGTACCATATGCAATAGCTTGCTCAGAGTGGAAAGTACCTTGTCCACCAGTAAAACCCTGACAGATAACTTTAGTATGCTTATTTATTAATATAGACATTATTTGCCCTCCGCAGCTTTAACAACTAACTTAGCAGCATCAGTTAAACTACTTGCAGCAATGATATCAAGACCAGACTTAGCCAATACTTCGCGGCCTAATTCTGCATTAGTACCTTCAAGACGTACAACAACAGGAACATTAACACCGACTTCTTTAACCGCGCCAATAATACCTTCAGCAATCATGTCACAACGTACAATGCCACCAAAAATATTAACTAATACAGCGCTAACGTTACTGTCAGAAAGAATGATTTTGAATGCTTCTGCAACACGTTCTTTAGTTGCACCGCCCCCAACATCAAGGAAGTTAGCTGGTTTGCCGCCGTGTAGGTTAACTATATCCATAGTTCCCATAGCAAGACCTGCACCGTTAACCATGCAACCAACGTTTCCGTCTAGTGCTACGTAGTTAAGTTCCCATTTAGCTGCTTCTGCTTCACGTGCATCATCTTGTGATGGATCGTGCATAGCTGCAACTTTAGGTTGACGATATACAGCATTACCATCGATTGCCAATTTAGCATCTAGACAGTGAATATCACCGTCAGCTTTAATTACTAGAGGGTTGATTTCGATAAGGGCGATATCTAGATCAACAAACATTTTTGCTAAACCAAGGAATATCTTAGTGAATTGTTTAACTTGTACGCCTTTAAGGCCCAATTTAAACGCCATTTCACGGGCTTGGTAAGGTTGTGCACCAACAATAGGATCGATTTCAGCTTTTAAAATCTTTTCAGGTGTTTCGTGAGCAACGGTTTCAATTTCAACACCGCCTTCAGTAGACGCCATAAAAACAATACGACGAGAAGTACGGTCAACTACAGCGCCTAAATACAACTCATCAGCGATGTCAGTACATGTTTCAACTAAAATTTTAGTTACTGGCTGGCCATGTTCGTCAGTCTGGAAAGTCACTAAATTTTGACCTAACCACTTTTCAGCGAAGGCTTTGATTTCATCTTTAGTTTTAACCAATTTTACGCCGCCAGCCTTACCACGGCCACCTGCGTGAACTTGGCATTTGACTACCCACTCACTGCCGCCAATTTTATCAGCTGCCGCTACAGCTTCTTCTGGAGAGGAAGCGGCTATCCCGTCAGAGACAGGCAAGCCGTACTCTTTGAATAACTGCTTGCCTTGATATTCATGCAAATTCATGGTTTTTCTACCCGTTTAATTTAAGAAAAAAGCCGCTAATAAGCCGCTTTATTTTGAAAGCCGTCAACTTAAAAGTAACGACTAAGACGCAGGCGAGGATTTCCTCACCCGCCTCGATTAGTTACACATCTAATAATAGACGTGTTGGATCTTCTAACATTTCTTTGATAGTTACTAAAAAGCCAACAGACTCTTTACCATCGATAATGCGGTGATCATAAGACAATGCTAAATACATCATTGGCAAAATTTCTACTTTTCCGTTCACTGCCATAGGTCTATCTTGGATTTTATGCATACCCAAAATGGCACTTTGTGGAAGGTTTAAAATAGGTGTCGACAACAACGAACCAAACACTCCGCCATTAGTAATAGTGAAATTACCGCCCTGCATCTCAGCCATGGTCAATTTACCATCACGGCCTTTAAGTGCTAGTGCTCTGATACCGCCTTCAATTCCTGCCATACCTAATGAATCAGTGTCTTTAAGCACTGGCGTCACCAATCCGCGAGGAGTGGATACAGCAATAGATATATCGAAATAGTTGTGATAACAAATATCATCACCATCGATAGAGGCATTCACTTCTGGAAAGCGTTTAAGTGCTTCAGTCACAGCTTTCACATAGAAAGACATAAACCCAAGACGAATACCGTGACGTTTTTCAAAACTTTCTTGGTACTGTTTACGCAAGTCCATGATTGGTTTCATGTTTACTTCGTTAAAAGTAGTCAACATAGCCGTGCTGTTTTTCGCTTCTAACAAACGAGTAGCAATGGTTTTACGCAAACGTGTCATAGGCACACGTTTTTCAGTGCGGTTACCTAAAGCAACAACAGGTGCAGCTTCTGAAGATGCTGCTGTTTTAGCTGCTGGAGCCTGCAAAGACTTTTCAACGTCTTCTTTAGTGACTCGACCACCTTTGCCTGTACCTTTGATATTAGCCGCATCTAAGCCTTTTTCCGCTAACAATCTACGTACTGAAGGGCTAAGAGCATCATTTTCTTCAGACGATGCTTCGGCCGCTGGAGCTGCAGGAGCTGCACTGGCACCACTACCTGCAACAAAATTAGCAATGACTTGCTCACCCGTTACAGTTTCGCCTTCCGGAGCTAAAATTTCACTTAGCGAACCGTCTGCTGGTGCCACAACTTCTAACACAACTTTATCGGTCTCGATATCAACTAAATTCTGATCACGAGAAATGGCTTCACCTGGCTTTACATGCCAAGTTGCAATTGTTGCATCTGCCACTGATTCTGGCAGAACAGGTACCTTAATTTCCACTGACTCACCTTTATTACCGGATGGTTGATTTGATTTTTCACTGGTTTGAGCTGGAGCTGCAGTTGCTGCGCCCTCACCTTCCTCAAAATTAGCAATAGTTTGTTCGCCTAACACAGTTTCGCCTTCAGCTTGAAAGATCTCGCTTATGACTCCGTCTGCAGGTGCAACAACTTCTAACACTACTTTATCTGTTTCAATATCTACAAGATTTTGATCGCGACTAACTTTGTCGCCTACCTTTACGTGCCAGGTAGCGATGGATGCATCTGCCACTGATTCAGGCAATACCGGTACTTTTATTTCTATTGTCATACTGGTTCCTTATTTAATTGTTAATGCATCATCAACCAAGTCTTTTTGCTGTTGGTTGTGAACTGAAATATAGCCTACCGCAGGAGAAGCAGAGGCTTTTCGACCGGCATAAGTTAATGTAGCTGGAACAGGTAATGAAGACCAAAAATGATGTTGGCTACAATACCAAGCGCCTTGGTTTTGTGGTTCTTCTTGACACCAGACCCAATCTTTAACGTGTTTAAATTTACTGACTACTTTACCAATTTCCTCATGGGGGAAAGGATAAAGTTGTTCGATACGAATAATCGCCACGTCAAGTTGTTCATTTTTACGACGCTGCTCTAACAAGTCGTAATAAACTTTACCTGAACACATCACCACACGTTTAACTTTGCTTGGGTCAATATCATCAATTTCATCGATAACATTATGGAACACACCCTCAGATAACTCTTCAATGCTAGAAACAGCCAATGGATGACGTAACAAAGATTTAGGTGACATAACAATCAGCGGTTTACGCATAGGACGTAGCGCTTGACGACGTAACATATTAAATACTTGAGCAGGCGTTGAAGGGATGCATACTTGCCAATTATGATCAGCACACATCTGTAAGAAACGTTCTAACCTTGCCGAACTATGCTCCGGCCCTTGTCCTTCATAACCATGAGGTAACAGCATGGTTAATCCACATAAACGTCCCCACTTGGCTTCGCCAGAGCTTAAGAACTGATCTATTACAACTTGCGCACCATTTGCAAAGTCACCAAATTGGGCTTCCCAAATAGTTAAAGTACCCGGTTCCGCTGTGGCGTATCCAAACTCAAAGGCTAGCACTGCAGCTTCAGACAAAACAGAATCATATATTTCCATTTTCCCTTGGTCAGCATGCAAATTAGCTAAAGGCATATAGGCAGAACCATCAGTTTGGTTATGCAGCACTGCATGGCGATGGAAAAAAGTACCACGACCAGAATCTTGGCCAGTCATACGGATATGACTACCTCCGTCTACAATAGCAGCGTAAGCTAAGTTTTCTGCCATGCCCCAATCTAATGCTTTTTCGCCATTAACCATAGATACACGGTCTGCATACAGTTTAGCAACACGTGACTGCAGCTCGTATTCGGCTGGGAAAGTACAAAGCTTTTCACCTAATTCTTTAATTTTTTCAACACTGATGGCACTGTCAAATTTGACGTCCCAATCGTGTCCAAGATATGGAGACCAATCTACTGAATGTTCAGTCATTGGACGCCATTCTTCCACCACACAAGCACCATGATCTAGTGCTGCGCGATAATCACTCACCAATTTTTCAACTTCGTGAGCTTCAATACTGCCTTCAGCGATAAGTTGATCAGCGTATATTTTACGAGGAACAGGATGCACTTTAATTTTTTGATACATCAAAGGTTGAGTGGCATTCGGTTCATCAGCTTCGTTGTGACCGTGACGACGATAACAAACTAAATCAATCACCACGTCACGTTTAAATTGATTGCGATAATCTAACGCCAGTTTAGTGACAAACATAACCGCTTCAGGATCATCGGAATTCACGTGAAATATAGGCGCCTGAACCATCTTGGCAATGTCAGTACAGTATTGCGTTGAACGCGCGTCTTCTATTTTAGACGTGGTAAAACCCACCTGATTATTAATCACGATACGTACTGTGCCGCCCACTTGGAAACCACGGGTTTGCGACATGTTAAAGGTTTCTTGTACCACACCTTGGCCTGCAATGGCCGAATCACCATGAATGGTAATAGGCAATACTAAGGAACCATCGGTACAACCACGCCTGTCTAATCGAGCTCGTACCGAACCAATAACCACTGGGTTAACAATTTCAAGATGTGAGGGGTTAAAGGCTAAGGCTAAATGCAAGTTACCGCCGGGTGTGGCGAAATCAGAAGAATAACCTGCGTGATATTTAACATCACCAGCACCTAGAGAATCGTCATGTTTACCAGAAAACTCATCAAACAGCACCGATGGATTTTTACCCAATACATTCACTAAGGTATTAATTCGCCCTCTGTGTGCCATGCCGATAACAACTTCTTTAGTCCCCTTACTGCCAGCATGATTGATCAAACTTTTCAGCATAGGTACTAATGCATCACCGCCTTCCAGAGAAAAACGTTTCGCACCTGGGAATTTAGCGCCGAGGTATTTTTCCATACCGTCTGCCGCCACTAATCCTTTGAGAATACTGATTTTTTCTTCCCGCGAGATTTCAGGCTTTGCTTGCACCGACTCGATGTGATGCTGCAACCAGCGTTTCTGCTCAGTATCGGTAATATGCATGTACTCAGTACCGATAGAGCCACAATATGTACGATTGAGAGATGCAAACAACTCACCTAGAGGCATAGATTCTTTACCAATAGCGTAAGAACCTACATTGTAGGTGGTATCAAAATCTTGCTCAGTAAGGTTGTGGTGAGACAGTTCTAAATCTCTGACTCTTGGTTGTTTCCACAACTCTAAGGGATCAAGATTGGCATGTTGATGACCTCTAAATCGAAAGGCATTAATCAACTGCAAAACTTTAACTTGTTTGTCGTCACCGCCACTTACATTTGACTGGGTGGAACCAGAACCAACTCGAGCAGCAGGACCAAGCGCTGCTAAGGCTCGAAATTGATCACGAACAATACTGTGTTTGCTTTCAACTTCTACCCCATCAAGTTTAGGTAGATTTTCAAAAATGCCTCGCCATTCATCAGATACGCTTTGCGCATCGTCTAAATACGCTTCATACATTTCTTCTATATAAGTAGCGTTGCCACCAGCCATGTGAGAGGAGTCCCACCATGCTTTCATCACGCTTTGTTGCATTGAAGTACCTTGCTTTAATCAGACTTGCAATTATGTGTGCTTACGCACACGGGATTTAATTCTTGGTAAAATCTATACCGCTCGTTTCAACAGCATGGATTTAATATGACCAATCGCTTTAGTAGGGTTTAATCCTTTAGGACAAACACTGACACAATTCATGATGCCGTGACACCTAAACACACTAAAGGCATCATCTAAATCACTTAAACGCTCATCTGCGGCTGTATCTCGGCTATCGGCTAAAAAGCGATAAGCATGCAACAAACCAGCAGGGCCAATAAACTTGTCGGGATTCCACCAGAAAGACGGACAAGAACTAGAACAACAAGCGCATAAAATACACTCGTACAAACCGTCTAGTTTCTCCCTTTCTTCAGGCGACTGCAAGAATTCACGAGCTGGAGCATGATTATCATCATTAATAAGAAACGGCTTAATTTTTTCATACTGAGTATAAAATTGCGTCATATCTGTGACCAAGTCACGCACTACTGGCATGCCAGGTAATGGACGAACCACTATCTTAGACCCTTTAAGTGCTGATAGTGGCGTGATACAGGCTAAACCATTTTTACCATTCATGTTGACGCCATCAGAGCCACATACACCTTCACGGCATGAACGACGAAATGACAAAGTAGGATCTTTTTCTTTTAGTGCTATCAAGGCGTCCAATACCATCATGTCTTGGCCTTCTTCGACCTCCAACTGATAATCTTGCATACGAGGAGCGTCATCAACATCAGGGTTGTAACGGTAAATAGAGAAATTTAATTGCATGGTCATTACTCCTAGTACGTTCTTGCTTTAGGCGGAAAGGCTTCACGCAATTTAGGTGACATATTCACCTCACGTTTTATCATTGATTTTGTTTCAGGTAAATAAACAGAATGACATAACCAATTAGCATCATCTCTATCAGGGAAATCGAAACGACTATGAGCGCCACGACTCTCTGTCCTGAAGTTAGCGGCTACAGCAGTGGTGTACGCCGTTTCCATCAAATTATCTAATTCAAGACATTCAATACGCATAGTATTAAAGTCGTTACTTTTATCGTCTAAACGAGCATTTTCTAATCTTTCGCGGATATCGCCCAATTCTTTCAAGCCAGATGCCATTGAGTCACCTTCGCGGAATACCGAGAAGTTTAATTGCATACACTGCTGCAAATCTTTCTTGATTTGTACTGGATCTTCGCCTTTTCCTACAGTTGAATTTTCCCAGCGGTTAAAGCGCACCATAGCGGCATCAACATCGTCGCTTGACGCTTCACGAGCATCAATACCATCAATCGCTTTACCAAGATGTAAGCCTGTTGCACGGCCAAACACCACTAAATCTAACAGTGAATTACCACCTAATCGGTTGGCACCATGTACAGATACACAAGCAATTTCACCACAAGCAAATAAACCTTTAATAGGTGATGTTTTACCGTTGGCATCAATGCTCAGGGCTTGTCCGTCAACATTAGTCGGCACACCACCCATCATATAATGACAAGTTGGAATAACGGGAATGGGCTCTTTAACTGGGTCGACATGAGCGAAAGTACGAGATAACTCTAAGATACCAGGCAATCGAGACTCAAGTACGTCTTTACCTAAATGGTCAAGTTTCAACTTACAATGTGGTCCTAGTGGGCCGTCAAAACCACGGCCTTCACGAATTTCAGTCATCATAGATCGGGCTACTACGTCACGACCTGCTAAATCTTTAGCATTCGGCGCATAACGTTCCATAAAACGCTCACCGTCTTTATTCAGAAGATAACCACCTTCACCACGACAGCCTTCAGTTACCAGTGTACCGGCACCTGCAATACCCGTTGGGTGAAACTGCCACATTTCCATATCTTGCATTGGAACACCAGCGCGTAGCGCCATTCCTAGGCCGTCACCAGTGTTGATGTGTGCATTAGTAGTAGAAGCATAGATACGCCCTGCACCACCAGTTGCTAAAACAACCGCTTTAGACTTGAAATAAACCACTTCGCCAGACTCGATATCAATGGCAGTACAACCAACAACATCACCATCTTGGTTTTTAACTAAATCGAGTGCATACCACTCACTAAATACTTTTGTCTTATTTTTAACATTTTGCTGATATAGCAAATGTAATAATGCGTGACCTGTTCTATCTGCCGCGGCTGCAGTACGAGCGCCTTGCTCACCACCGAAGTTTTGCGATTGGCCGCCGAAAGGACGCTGATAAATTTTTCCGTTTTCGAAACGTGAAAAAGGTAGTCCCATATTTTCCATTTCGATAATGGCTTCTGGGCCTGTTTTACACATATATTCTATGGCGTCTTGGTCACCGATATAATCAGAACCTTTGACCGTATCGTACATGTGCCATTCCCAATTATCTTCATGGGCATTACCCAGAGCAACGGTAATACCACCTTGGGCAGAAACTGTGTGTGAACGTGTAGGAAATACTTTTGATAAAAGAGCACAAGATTTACCAGACTCTGAAATTTGTAATGCTGCGCGCATACCCGCGCCACCAGCACCAATTACGACCGCATCATACTCATGAACAGGAATACTCATTTACACACCCCACAAAACAAATAAACCAACAACTACATAAACAAATGCAATTAGGTTAAGAACAAATTGAATAAACGCACGCAAACCCGGTGCTTTTACATAGTCGGTTAAGACTTGCCACATGCCAATACGCACATGAAACATAATTGAAACCAAAGTCAGAAACGTGAAAACTTTCATCGCTAGACCAGAAAACAAATCATGCCAAATGGCATAGGTCACTTCTGGAGTGCAGATAAAAAACCACCCCATGAACAATGAAAACGCAGTCATAATGATTGCAGTGGCACGAATGGTCACAAAATCTTGTACACCATTTCGTTTTAAACTTGCTTGACCCGTTACCATAATACAACTCCTACTAAGATGGTTAAGATGATCCATGCGACAATAATGGCTTTTGCACTGATGTCTCCTGATTGAAGCTCTTCCCAATACCCCAGATCCATAATCATGTGCCGCACACCGCCTAATACATGGTAAGTCAAGGCAGAAATGGTGCCTATTGCTACAAACTTACCTAAAGGACCCGCCATTTGTTCTTGAACAAGAGCAAATCCCTCTATAGATGATACAGACGTCGCCCATGCCCAGATTACAAACATCAAAGCAAAAAACATTGCGACGCCTGTAACACGATGGAGAATGGAAGTAATAGCTGCGGGAGGAAAACTAATTGTATTGAGTTGTAAATTAACTGGTCTTTGTTTTTTCACGTTTATCGCTCTCTATACCCGTAGGTGGTTTAAAAATTTCGGCTTATAACATCTTGCATGTTAATAAATTGCTAAAATTGAATTTCTTATCCCTGATTTTGTTGCCACTTTGTTAATAAGAAGTTAACTAAAAATAAACTTTTCATTCTGAAGTGTTTTAAGCCACAGAAGTATATCCAGCCATTCGAATAAATACAATTATTGTTCTTTATTAAAGGTTTATAAGCATCAACAAACAGTTACCTTTTGCAGTAGTAACCTATAATGCAGGCCTAATACTAAACTTAACCAAGCTATGCGAAAATTTTATTTGCTTGAATGAGCTAAAGAAGTGAATATTTAATAAGCGGAAATGCATAAAAATTGACTTTATAAGTCATTGTAAGTTCAAATAGCGTCAATTTCCCCCCCAGTAAATAGCAGACTATGCTGTTTATCGAACACAAAACGATTCTGAGGAGAACAGTATATGGCAGACAATAAAGCCATTTTAAAAGTGGGTGACAAAGAAATCGAACTTCCGATTTTGTCAGGCACGGCAGGCCACGATGTAATAGACATACGGTCTCTAGGCGCAAATGGGTACTTTACCTATGACCCTGGATTTATGGCAACTGGCTCATGTGAATCATCGATTACTTATATTGATGGTGCTAAAGGCATTCTGTTGCACAGAGGTTATTCCATCGAAGAATTAGCCCGAGATGCAGATTATATTGAAGTGGTTTACATGCTTTTGCATGATAAAACCCCCAATACTGAAGAATACAGAGACTTTAAAGACACTATTACTCGCCATACTTTAGTTCATGACCAAGTTAATAACTTTTTCCGAGGTTTCAGACGCGACGCGCATCCTATGGCTATGTTATGTGGGACAGTAGGTGCTATGGCATCTTTCTACCATGACGACTTGAATATCCATGATCCAGAACAACGATTACGTAGTGCCTATCGCTTAGTAGCTAAAATGCCCACTTTGGTTGCTATGTGTTACAAGTACAACATTGGACAGCCGTTTGTTTATCCTACGAATAAGTTAAGTTATGCTGAGAACTTCCTAAATATGATGTTTTCTGTTCCTGCTGAAGATTACAAAATCACACCAGCAGTTGCCAAGGCAGTGGATAGAATATTTATCTTACATGCTGACCACGAACAAAATGCATCAACCTCTACAGTACGTTTGGCTGGCTCTTCTGGTGCTAACCCTTATGCGTGTATTGCTGCTGGTGTTGCATCTTTATGGGGACCTGCTCACGGTGGTGCCAACGAAGCCTGTTTGAACATGCTTGAAGAAATTGGCACTGTTGACCGTATTCCTGAGTTTATTGCTAGAGCTAAAGATAAAGATGACCCGTTCCGCTTAATGGGATTTGGCCATAGGGTTTACAAAAACTTCGATCCACGAGCTACGGTAATGCGCGAAAGTTGTCATGAAGTTTTAGCAGAACTTAATATCGATGATCCTTTGCTTAACGTAGCAATGGAGCTTGAACGCATTGCTTTAAGTGACCCCTACTTCGCAGAGAAAAAACTCTTCCCGAATGTAGATTTTTACTCTGGTATTATCCTAAAAGCGATTGGTATTCCAACCAATATGTTTACCTGTATTTTTGCTTTGGCACGTACAGTAGGTTGGGTATCACATTGGCATGAAATGTTAAGCCAGCCAGGACAAAAAATTGGTCGTCCTCGTCAGTTGTATACTGGTGAAGCACAACGTCCGTATACTAAAATTGAGAAATAGTTAATTATCAATTTTAAAAATAGCGACCTTCATTGGTCGCTTTTTTTTGCGCTAAAAACAGTTTATTTTTAAATACTTTTTTTAAGAAACTAAAGCACGCTTCGCACCATCATCCATGATGGTTTTGATTTGAATCCTTTCAGGCCAGCTAAAGCTGTTCCATATTTATCCTGTAAATATGGCGGAGAAGCAGTGGCATTGCCACAAAAGCGGTATCGGCAAAGCCGATATTTTTGATTTACTGCGCATGTATGTTCGACCATTATTTGGTGAATTTAGTAGATTACACAGGGGCAGTTATCGAAATGCGCTAGGCGTTAGTACATGCTTTAACTTTTCCAAATTCACTTATTAACTTTATGGCAATTCTAAATCGATGATGTCAGGTCACTTTGATATCAAAATGATTAAGTTGGGCCATGACAAAAAACATATCGCTGCTGAACCTCAAAGGAGCGTCCATATTGGTCCTATTTGTTTTTATTATTATTTGAAATAACTCTTTTTTATTTTGAGCACAGCGTGATTTGTTATAATGCCGAAAAAGTAGAGCCATAGTGTAGCTACCTTGATTAAATTATTACCTTCTGCAGTTTTTCTAGCTTGGCTTTATTGCACCACCTTTCAGGGGATTGCAGCTGACAACATACGTATCAAAGATAGATCCTCTAGTCTGGATTTACGTGGTCAATACCTCGATAACCTATTGATTCATGCACTTCGTATCAGCCAAGAGAAATTCGGGCCTTTTACTATTGTTAGGTCAAAAGCTGATTATCCTAGCCACGGAGTGTTGCAGTTACTTGACAAAGGCGACCTTATTAATGTGTCTGTGGCCATGACTTCTCACGAATGGGAAAACAAGGCAATCCCTATCCGTATCCCTTTGAGGCGAGGAATATTCAAATATAGATTATTATTGGTTCACAAAGATGATTTAGAACAATATAAAAATATCACTAATGTAGAACAGCTCAAAAAGCTTCCAGTTTGATTAAAACGTGGTTGGACAACTCACTCTATATTAGAAACGTTAGATTTTACTATTGTCAACGTAGATTCCTACGACCTAATATTTGAAATGCTTCATAACAAGCACTTTGTATTTACTATAAGAGGGATACACGAAATTTATGAAGAACTTAAATTACGTAAGCGATTCTTTGATGATTTAGTGATTGAACCCAATATATTGCTGCATTTGCCAGCGCCAAGTTACTTTTTTGTGTCTCCTCAATACCCGAGGATTGCTGAACGCCTCGAATATGGCTTAGAAGAAATGGTGGCATCAGGAGAACTGCAGTAGTTGTTTGCAGAGGCTTTCACAAAATATATCGATATCTTAGACTTGAAAAATCGAAGAGTGATTGAGGTGGGTAATCCTTTGTTACCCGAAAAGACACCTCTGGATCGCAAAGAATTATGGTTTGATTTTAATTTAGTTGATAGTTAAATCGAAAGTACCAGATCACCTTGATTTTAAAATCTTCAAATTAGAAACCTTTGGAGAGTTAGTAGACGTTAGCCCATGCTCTGATTTTATCGTCGATAGTGGTATCCAAGGTTATTCTCCAACAAACAACAACTTTCATATACCCAAATCCCCTGATTAACCAGATGATTTTTCGCTAAAGAACTGCTAAACTTCGCGTCCTTTTTTCAGCCTCTAATTCTAATATTCAAATTCTATGACAACAACTTCCCAAAGCAGCAACGACACCCTAGACAACAGCCAAATTAAAGTAGTGGTAGGCATGTCTGGAGGGGTTGATTCATCTGTATCAGCTTATCTTCTCAAAGAACAAGGCTATCAGGTTGAAGGTTTGTTTATGAAGAACTGGGAGGAAGACGACAATGATGAATATTGCGCTGCTGCAGACGACTTAAAAGATGCCCAAGCGGTGTCAGATAAGTTAGGCATCACTTTGCATACCATTAACTTTGCGGCTGAATATTGGGATAACGTATTTGAGTACTTTTTGGAAGAATATAAAGCAGGCCGTACGCCTAATCCTGACATTATGTGCAACAAAGAAATCAAATTTAAAGCCTTTCTCGAATTTGCAGCTGAAGAATTGAATGCAGATTATATTGCCACTGGTCACTACGTACAGCGATCAAATGAGACTGGCAACTGGCAGATGTTGCGTGGTTTGGATGGCAACAAAGATCAAAGTTACTTTTTATATACCTTAGGTGAGCAACATATCGCTCAGACTCTTTTCCCTATTGGTCATTTAGAAAAACCTAAGGTACGAGAAATTGCTTTAGAACAAGATCTAGTGACCCATGATAAAAAAGACAGCACCGGCATTTGTTTTATTGGTGAGCGTAAATTTAAAGACTTTTTAGCCCAATATTTACCTGCACAGCCCGGTGAGATTGAAACGGCTGAAGGTAAAATTATCGGCAAACATGAAGGTTTGATGTACCACACCTTAGGCCAACGTAAAGGTCTGTTGATTGGTGGTATGAAAGAATACGGCGAAGAGCCTTGGTACGTCGTGGATAAAGATATCAAACGTAATGTACTGATTGTTGGCCAAGGTGCCAATCACCCTCGCCTTTACTCAACAGGATTGTTAGCTAATCAGTTGCACTGGGTTGATCGTAAAGGTCCACAACAAGCCATTAAGTGCACGGTGAAAACCCGTTATCGCCAACAAGATATTCCTTGCCAAATAACGCCTAATACTGATGGCAGTTTATTGGTTAAATTCGATGAACCACAAAAAGCCGTTACCCCAGGTCAGTCTGCCGTTTTCTATCAAAACGAGATTTGTTTGGGTGGTGGCATAATTGAGAATTATATCCGTTAATGAGTAACAATAATAATCATCGATTTCATGAAAGTAACATCGCTTTAGCTGGCTTATGCCAAGCTGCAGCCTTAGTGAAACAAATCGCCCGTAGTAATGAATATGATAAACAGGCTTTAGCAACATCGCTAAATAGTATCGCGATTACTAATTCAGAGAATACCGAACAGGTATTTGGTGATACCAATCAGTTAGCTTTGGGTTACCAAACGTTACTTGCTCAGCTTAGTAGTCAATCAAATTACAAAGACGTGGAAGTCACACGTTATATCGCAAATTTGTTGTCTATTGAACGCAAACTCAGCGGCAATAAAAAAACCATGGCTGAACTAGGCGAACGTATATCCAATATACAAAGGCAACAGCTTCATTTAGATATAACCGACAGTCAAATGTTGAGTAACTTAGCCAGTATTTATACTGATGTGGTGAGTCCAGTTGCCAGAAAAATCCAAGTAGCTGGTGATCCAACAATATTACAGCGACCAGATAACCAACACCGAGTACGAGCTCTATTATTAGCCGGTATACGCGCGGCTGTTTTATGGCGGCAACTAGGTGGAAAACGTAGACATATATTATTCAGTCGATCACAGATTGTAGCTAGCGCACAACACACTTTAGATAACATTAGCACGCCAAATTAGGAGCATTTCATGAACTTATCTGCACTCACTGCTGTTTCCCCAGTAGACGGTCGTTATGGAAGTAAAACAGTTGAGTTAAGACACATTTTTAGCGAATTTGGTTTGCTAAAATACCGCGTGATCGTTGAAGTGCGCTGGCTACAAAAACTAGCTGCCACTACCGATATACAAGAAGTGCCAGCATTCAGTGCATCAGCCAATACCTTTTTAGATAAAATAGTAAGCGATTTTTCTGAGGCAGATGCTCAGCGCATTAAAGACATCGAGCGCACCACTAATCACGATGTGAAAGCAGTAGAATACTTTTTAAAAGAAAAAGTTGCCGACACTCCTGAGCTTCAAGCGGTAAATGAGTTTATTCACTTTGCCTGCACCTCAGAAGACATCAACAACTTATCTCATGCGCTGATGTTAACTGAAGCCAGAAATGAAGTGATTTTGCCATATTGCGATAAATTAATTTCAGAGCTTAAGCGTTTAGCCATAGAGCTAAAATCAGTCCCTATGATGGCGCGCACCCACGGACAACCAGCCTCCCCTACCACTATGGGTAAAGAGATGGCCAATGTGATGATCCGTTTGCAACGTCAACGTGACCAAATCGCCCAAGTCGAAATGTTAGGCAAAATAAATGGTGCAGTGGGTAATTACAACGCACACCTTAGCGCTTACCCTGACTTAGACTGGCACACATTTGCAGAAGAGTTTGTGAATAGCCTAGGTATCACTTTGAATGCCTTTACCACCCAAATTGAACCTCATGATTACATCGCAGAGTTGTTTGATGCCATTGCTAGGTTCAACACCATTTTGCTAGATTTTGATAGAGATGTATGGGGCTATATTGCCCTTGGCCACTTTAAACAAAGAACCATAGCGGGCGAAATTGGTTCGTCTACCATGCCACACAAAGTTAACCCTATCGATTTTGAAAACTCAGAAGGTAATTTAGGTTTAGCCAACGCTATGTTTGGACACCTCGCTAGTAAACTACCGGTTTCTAGATGGCAACGAGATTTAACTGACTCAACAGTATTGAGAAACTTAGGCGTAGGCGTAGGTTATTCGGTTATTGCTTATCAATCGTCTCTAAAAGGCATTAGCAAACTAGAAGTTAATGAACAAAGTTTACTAAATGAACTAGACAACAACTGGGAATTATTGGCCGAGCCAGTGCAAACAGTGATGCGTCGTTATGGTATCGAAAAGCCATACGAAAAACTCAAAGAGTTAACTCGTGGCAAAAAGATCAATCAACAAATTATGGCTGATTTTATCGATACCTTAGCATTACCCGATAACGCCAAAGCCCATCTCAAAACACTCACGCCAGCTAATTACATTGGACGAGCTATCGAGTTTGTTGAACAGTTAGAAAGCAAATAGAACATAAACACAAGATAAATAGAACACTAAATCCCTATCCTCAAATTGTCGGAGTGAACTACACTTAGTTTTCACTCCGATTTTTAAAGGGATTTAAAAATGGTTAAAACAGCCCTAAAAATATGGGTTAATGCTGGGATCACCCGACAATCTTCCGAAAACATCAATCCTGTTCGTTTAACCAATATTGTCGCAATCTTGGTTATTTGTGTTTCTATATTGCAACTGCCCACTGCCATTTACTTTTGGGATGCATCTGCTTGGTACGAATTACAAATTGTACTCAGCACTGTAGTTTTGCTGACATTAGTTCCTATCTTAAATACTTTCAAGGCTTACAAATCGGCTAAGATATTCCTGATTTCGATATACACTCTAGACATTTTTCTGTCTTGCTTACTTTGGAAAATCAACCTTAATATTCAGTACTTTTTTCTATTAGCCGTGTTCATCTGTCCTTTCTTTTTTTACGAAGATGAAAAAAATCTTATGAGTGTGTTCTTAGTTAGCCTATGTTTCTTGTTTATTGGTTTTGAAATCTGGTTTAATTTTCCACTAATACTCGTTTCACAATCATTACACCAACAGATATTTAGGCTTTCATGTTCCAGCTTGTTTGCGCTGTCTTGTATTTTGTGTAGCTTTAATTTGTGGAAAAATGTCAATCGTAGTTGGCAAAAACTTGCTGAAGAAAAGAATCGCTCCGAACGGCTACTACTTAATATTTTACCCAGCAGTATTGCCCAAAGGTTAAAGTGCTCTCCAGCTCTGATTGCCGATTATTTTGAACAGGCGAGCATATTATTTGCTGACATCCAAAACTTTACTCCTATATGTAAAAATCTATCACCAAAGCAGCTTATTTGCCTATTAAATGAAGTATTTTGCATTTTTGATACCCTTACTCAAAAGTATGGTTTAGAAAAAATTAAGACTAGCGGTGATGGATATATGGTGGCCGGAGGTTTACCTATTATTAATTCAATCCACGCTACTCAATGCTGCCACTGTGCCCTTGATATGCAAGACGCATTTGATGGCATAAGCAAAAAATACCATTTACATACTGGTTTACGCATAGGAATAGGTTGCGGAGAGGTAGTCGCAGGTATCATTGGTAAAAACAAATTCAGTTATGACCTCTGGGGAGAGGCAGTTAATTTAGCTTCACGCATGGAAAGTCATGGATTATGTAATAGAATCCAAACCACAGAATCCACCTATGAACTCACCAAAGAGAATTTTCGTTTTAATAAACGCGGTGGTATAGACGTTAAGGGTGTGGGATGGGTAACAACTTATTGGTTATTAGGCCGAAAAAACAACTTGGAAACACATGTACTCGTTAAATAATATTGATATAAAACAATTTCTTAAACAATACTGGCAAAAACAACCATTAGTTATCAAACAAGGATTCACTGACTTTATTGATCCTTTAGATGAAAACGACTTAGCCGGTTTAAGCCAAGATCCATCAATTGACTCAAGAATAGTCAGCCAAACGGATAACAGTTGGCAAGTGAGTCACGGACCATTTGAAGATGTGAATGAACATTGCCTAGGTGCATGGAGTATACTGGTGCAGTCGGTAGACCATTTTATTCCCGAAGCCGACCAACTGATGCGAGCTTTCGATTTTATACCGCACTGGCGAATGGACGACCTGATGGTGAGCTTTTCAAATAAAAATGCCGGTGTAGGGCCACACCTTGACCAATACGATGTATTTATCATCCAAGGCAAAGGTTCAAGACGCTGGCAAGTAGGCTTACCTGGAGATTTCGAGCCAATTCGTCCACATACAGACTTATCACAAATTACCGGGTTTGAAGCTGTTATCGACCAAGTCCTAACCCCTGGTGATATTATATACATCCCAGCCAATCACCCACACAACGGGATCGCTTTAGAAGAATGTTTAAACTATTCAGTAGGCTTTCGCGCGCCTTCTCAGCAGGAAATGCTGTCTTCCCTTGCTGACTTTGCCATAGATAACAACTTATTTAATGAGCGATACACAGATAAAGAAATCGCACCTCGTGACTTTAGTGGTGAAATAAAACAGCAAGAAGTTGCAAGATTTAAACACATGTTACAGCAACTATTAGAAACCGATCAGTTTTCCAGTTGGACAGCTCAGTTCTTAAGTCAAAGCGGTGCAAAACAAGAGCTTGACGAAGCAGACATACAAAACTTTAGTCATCAAGAGATTAATAAAAAACTCACTTCAGGCGTACATTTTATTCGAAGCCCTGGGATTAAAGCAGTATTTGTTGAACGACAACCTTCTGATATTCAAGATTTTACCTTTTATATCCAAGGTGAAGAATTTTCAGTGCCAATCGCTGACAAAGATGTAGTGACAGACTTTATAAATCGCCCCACCTATGGCCTTACTAATCCCAACATAGACGAAAGTAGTATTTTTTTCACACAATTAGTCACTACAATGGTTAATGCAGGGTATTGGTACCCTGATGATTAAAATACCCAAGGGTATTCATATACTAGGAGGTACCATATGGCGTTTTATGCAAAAAACGTCGATTGGGGAAACGAACAACACAAACTTAAAAAAATTAGAGAAAAAATATTTGTATGCCAAAGGCGTATTCCAGCAGAATACGAGTTTGATCACCAAGATAGCATTGCATTTCATGTGTTAGTGGTAGACGAACACAATCAAGCAGTAGCGACGGGCCGTATCACTCCCAAAGGAGAAATAGGTCGTATCGCGGTTGAGCCTGAATTTATAGGTCCAGAAGTATATCAAGCACTCTTTAATGCATTGCTTAAGATTGCTAAACAACATGGTTTAGATGATGTCTTAGTGCAGTGTGAGTTGGAAGGTGTTAACTATTATCAACAGCAAGGATTCCGTCCAGTCGGTGCAGTATTTATGGATGCAGGCGTAGCCAGACAACCTATGTTGTGCAACCTAAATGATTTTAATCCCGATAGAGTAGAACTTACACACTAGGGTAAGATTAGAATAAAAACTAATCTTACCCTAGTGGCTTTTTCTGCATTCCCAGCATTTACTCCAAACTCATAGCCAATATTTGTAAAGGATGTTTAGGTTTAAACGTTTCGAACCTGGCCACCTGACTGCGGCACGAATACCCAGTGGCCACTATTTGTTCTGGCTTATATTGACTAACGGCTTGTTGCCAGCTTAATTGATAAATACCTGTAGATTCTTCTATATGACTGGCTTCGTGACCAAAAGTACCCGCCATTCCACAACATCCCACTGATACCGCAGACAAGCTTAAGCCAGTTTTTTCAAAAATCTGTTGCCACTGTTTTTCACTCATAGGCAGCGCCGTTTTTTCGCTACAGTGACCAAAGAGTGCATAGTTTTGGATTTTGCTTTCGGCGACTTTTGGTAGTTCAATTTGCAACAACCATTCGTGCACAAGTTGCACCTTAAACTCACCACGTGCTTCGCCTAAGGTTTTGGTATATTCGTCGCGATAACACAGCACCATAGACGGGTCGACACCAATCAAAGGCAAGGCTAACTCATCTAACTGATTCAAAAAATCTGCGGCCGTTTTAGCGGTTTTCGCAAACTCATTTAAAAAGCCTTTTACGTGCTGTGGTTTGCCGTTTGGCATAAAAGGTAACAACACAGCTTCGTAACCTAATTTAGTAATCAATATCACTAATGACTCAACCACTTGCGCATCATAAAAGCTGGTAAAGGGGTCTTGTACAATACACACTTTTTTAGCTCGTTGCGCCGCAGTTAACTTTTGCAAAGTTTCTAAATCAAATTGTACAGACGCGTTATCTTGCAACCTTTGACTCAGGGTTGGCTGCGACAAAATTGGCGTATCTATGTAACCGATAGTCTTACGAATTGTTTGATTAACCCAGCCTTGGCGTAAGAAAAAATTGATAAAACCTGGGGCTTTGGCCATCAAGGGTGCCATAGTTTCAATATTGCCTACTAAGTGATCTTTGGCTGGGCGCATATAACGTTGATAATACATACTTAAAAAACGCGATCTAAATCCAGGCACATCAACACTGACAGGGCATTGGCTTGAGCAAGCTTTACAGGCTAAGCAGCCTTCCATAACTTCTAACACTTCATGTGAAAAGTCACTAGCGACTCTTTTGTCGGTGCTATTTCGAAAGCGTTCAAACCAAGTAGGTGGATCTTCATTGTGTTCAAGCGCATTGACATCAATGTTTTGGTTTGACAATAACCTCAGCCATTCACGTACCATGCTTGCCCGCCCCTTAGGGCTATGACGCCTGTCACCGGTAATTTTAAAAGAGGGACACATAGGTGAAGTTGTATCGTAATTAAAACATAAACCATTGCCGTTACAGCTCATAACAGGTTCAAAAGATGTCCTAACTTCGATGGGGATTTGCCGATCAAACTCACCACGTTTTTGATCGGACACTGTTACTAATGACTCGGTTGACTCTAATGGAGTGCAGATTTTTCCGGGATTCATCTTATTATAGGGGTCAAAAACCGTTTTGATTTTCCGTAGCTCTGTAAACAACTCTTGTCCAAAAAACTGTGGTCCATATTCACTACGGTAACCTTTGCCGTGTTCGCCCCACATCAAGCCACCATATTTAGCGACTAATGCCACCACTTGATCTGAGATTTCTGGCACCATGGCCTCTTGTTCGGGATCGCACATATCCAAAGCTGGACGCACATGTAATACGCCCGCATCCACATGACCAAACATACCGTACTTCAAACCATGTCCATCTAATAAAGCCCGAAATTCCATAATAAAATCGGCTAAATTTTCAGGAGGTACAGCCGTATCTTCAACAAAAGCGATGGGCTTTTTAGTGCCTTTTATATTCCCCAGTAAACCTACTGACTTTTTTCGCATCCCATAAATTTTTTGAATGTCGGCTTTGTCGTAAGTAATTTGATAACCAATCACGCCTAGATTTTCTGCGCCATCTAAGTGTGCACTTAAGGCCGCTATTTTCTGTTCAATATCAGCTTGATCATTGCTGTTGTACTCCACCATATTTAGGCCAAGTACGGTTTTGCCTTCAACTTCTGTAATCAAACTTTCTACTGAATGCCAAATAATATCCTGCTTAGCCATGTTGAGTACGTTACTGTCCACGGTTTCTACTGATGTAGCATTCGCTGCAACCATACTAGGCGCATGCCTTAGGGCAGATTCAAAGGAGTTATACTTAACATTAACCAAGGCTTTAAACGTGGCGATAGGTGTAATATTTACTTTGGCTTCTGCCACAAAAACAAGTGAACCTTCAGAGCCAGTAATAACTCGGCTAATATCTAATGCAGATAAATCCTCATTTAGGGTGTTTTCCAAATCATAACCCGTTAAAAAACGATTCATGCGCGGAAATTTATCTAGAATTTGTTGGCGTTTCCCTAAACAAGTGTCCAATAGCTGCTGGGTTATTTTCGCAATTGCTGTATGTTTTTGGCTTAAAGCCTTAGCATCTTCAATAGCCATAGGTGCAGTATTTAAAATAGTACCATCAGCCATAACGGATGTGATGGCTAAAATATGATCACTGGTTTTGCCATAAACCAAAGACCCCTGCCCAGATGCATCCGTACTGATCATGCCACCAACAGTTGCCCTGTTACTGGTAGACAAGTCAGGAGCAAAAAAGAATCCCAGCGGTTTTAACACATCGTTTAACTGATCTTTTACTACACCCGCCTGGACTCTCGCCCAGTTTTCCTCTGCATTGACTTCTAACACTTGGTTCATATGCCGTGAAACATCAACAATAATGCCGCTGGTAAGTGATTGGCCGTTGGTACCTGTACCGCCGCCTCTGGCTGAAAACTTCACGTCTTGATAGGGATTAGCGGTTTTACCAATCAGCGACAAGTCTTCAATGGATTTTGGAAACACGACAGCCTGAGGTAACTTTTGATAAATGGAATTGTCAGTAGAAACCGCTAAGCGGCTAGCATAGCTGTACTCAACATCGCCAGAAAATGTGGACTTGGCCAAGTCGGTCAAAAAGTCCTGATAGTTACTTTCAATAAGAGCTTGAGGGTCTAACGCTGGCAACATAAGGGAATTTCAATAATTGGTATATAAGTAAGACGTTAATTGTACCTAAAATCATCACCTCTGTTCTAGATCTGTTCGGCATTAAATAGTTTGTAACAACTGAAATTTTCACTAAAAAATAAATTGGTATAGGCTTAATAGCATAAATCAATTTCTATGCACTTAAGGTGACAGACATGAAGAAAAAAATACGTATCACATTAGGTAGCCTGCTAGCCCTATTTGGCGTAGTGTTTTTTATTCTGCCAGGTTCGATTTTTGTGTTGTTATTAGGCTTAGTAATGCTCAGTTATGATGTGCCCAAAGCAAGAGATTGGTTACGTACTTGCCAAAATGTCATGTCTAAGTCAGCACGTAAATTAGATAAGATCATTCTGGATAGAAAACTAAAAATTTAGAGTTAGAAAAACCTATTAAAAAGCCGCTTAACTTGAAGTGACCCCCAATAGTTGGACAATCCAATTACTGGGGGTCTTTT
>TARA_R110002153_G_scaffold132235_3_pt1 | contig 35005 bp, 31 predicted proteins | sample TARA_R110002153 | Tara Oceans TARA_R110002153 (sample SAMEA4398193) | marine metagenome | biome: Polar Biome; feature: [SRF] surface water layer (ENVO:00010504); material: water (ENVO:00002006), including particulate matter (ENVO:01000060) such as... | depth 5 m | reverse complement strand
ACCACAGAGGAAAAGGAGGACACAGAGAAAAAGAATTAATTCTTAACAATCCATTCCTCTGTGCAGGGTGCCCTCTGTGGTTCAAACGCTTTTAGTCTTGATATTCCAACGATAAAAAACATTCACCACAGAGGAAAGGAGAACACAGAGTAAAAAGACTTAGTTCTTAACAACCTATCTCTCTGTGTAGCGCAGCGCTCTGTGCCTCTGTGGTTCAAACGCTTTTAGACTTTTATTATTCTTCAGCATTATCTAGCAGATTTCCATCTAACTTTTTATTACTCTGTACACCTAGTTTACGGAACAGCTCTACTTGTCTAACAAGGTTACCTTTACCTGTAGATAATTTGTTCATGGCGCCTTCATAACTCTTTTGACTCGACTCTATGGCTTTACCCACTTTGTCCATATCCACCATAAAACCATGAAACTTGTCATATAACTTGGCAGCGTTATCGGCAATTTTTTGGGCGTTTTGATTCTGGTATTCATATTGCCAAATGTTGTTGATAGTACGCAGTGCCACCAGCAAGTTAGTAGGGCTAACCAACATGATATTGTGATCAAAAGCTAGTTTCAGCAATTCTGGCGCTTGATCGGCGGCAAGCAAAAACGCTGACTCTATGGGGATAAACATCAACACATAATCTAAGGTACGAATGCCTTTTAAGTCCTGATAGTCTTTTTTACCTAACTCTTTTATATGATTACGCAATGAGTTGACGTGTTCTTTTAAATGCACAACCCGCGCTAACTCATCGTCATGTTCATTAAAATAACGTTCGTAAGCAGCAAGGGATACTTTGGAGTCGATCACCACATCTTTGTCATTTGGTAAATGCACCACCACATCTGGCTGGTAACTTTTTCCGTACTCATTTTTTAGCGCAACTTGGGTATCAAATTCGTGGCCCTCACGCAGTCCGGATTCTTTCAACACTCTTTCTAACACCACTTCGCCCCAGTTTCCTTGGACTTTGTTGTCACCTTTTAACGCTTTGGTTAACGCGGCTGCATCGTGGGTGATTTGTTGATTAAGCTCCTTTAACCCCAATATCTCAGTTTTCAGAGATGCCCGCTCTTGCCCTTCTTTAACATATTGATCAGAGACTTGCTTTTTAAAGCCCTCAATCTGCTCCTTTAAGGGTAACAAAATTGAATCAAGTCCAGCCTTACTGGATTGGCTAAATTTTTCTTGTTTCTGTTCAAAAATTTTATTGGCAAGATTCTCGAATTGTTCTTGTAAACGTTTTTCAGCTGCTTCTAACAACTGCAGTTTATCCTGGCTGGCAATTTGTTCTTGTTCAAAACGCGCCGCTTGCGACTCTAATTGGGTGCGTAACTCACTAGCTTGTCTATTACTTTGTTGATGCTGCTGCTGCCAGTAGTTTTTTTCTATTTCTAGCTCTGCAATTCTTTCAACTCGTTGCGTCAATTGCCCCAATTTATTTTGCGTAAGCATTTGTTCTTGCTGGGCAGTTCTTTGCTCCGAAGAAAATGTGTTTATCAGCAAATCTTGTTGGGCAAGTTGCTCTCTTAATTGGTTTTCTTGCTGAGTTGCCAACAAAGTATTCTGTTCAATCCTATGCTGTGCTCTTTTGTTGGCTCTAATGCCAGAAATCAAAGCACCAATCAAACATCCAAATAAAAATAAACCGCCAAAAATAGATAATAAAGAAGTAGACAGTAGATTTACGTCGTTAAATTGACTCATAGAGATCTGTTCAGCTCTTTTTGAAATGATTAGTAATAAAAAAGGCGGTAAATCATCATTTACCGCCGTGATCAGGACCTAACTAAATCGACTTATTTTTCCATTTCAGCTATTTTGATTTTCCAAATCGCTGGGCCAGTTTCATGGGCGTTGGCCCCTGTGCTATCTACCGCAACTGTAACTGGCATATCCACAACATCAAATTCATAAATAGCTTCCATACCTAAGTCTTCAAAAGCCACTACTCGCGCCTTTTTAATCGCTTTAGACACTAAATATGCAGCACCACCCACAGCCATTAAATACACAGACTTGTGTTTGGCAATACTGGCCACTGTAGCTGGGCCACGTTCGGCTTTACCTATCATGCCACTGATGCCGGTTTGTTCTAACATCATGTCGGTAAATTTATCCATACGTGTTGCTGTTGTAGGCCCCGCTGGACCTACCGCCTCATCACCTACGGCGTCAACTGGGCCAACGTAATAAATAAATTTGTTATCGAAGTCCACGCCTTCTGGTAAACCTTCACCATTGGCTAACATAGTTTGAATACGTTTGTGTGCAGCATCACGTCCAGTCAACATTTTGCCTGTTAGTAAGACGGTTTCACCGACTTTCCAGTCTTGAATGTCTTGTTTGGTCACTGTGTTTAAATCAACACGTCGGGTGCCCTCGCCCACTTCCCAGGTCACTTTTGGCCAGTCCTCTAATTTAGGTGGGGTAAATTCAGCAGGGCCAGAACCATCTAAACGAAAATGCGCATGGCGGGTTGCCGCGCAGTTAGGGATCATTGCTACCGGTTTTGATGCCGCATGAGTGGGGCATGACATAATTTTAATATCAACGACTGTAGTTAAACCACCCAAGCCCTGTGCGCCAATACCAAGATCATTAACCTTTTTGAAGATATCTAAACGTAATTTTTCTTCGGTGGTCTCGGCGCCTCTATCCATTAATTCTTGAATATCGACTGGATCCATTAAACTTTCTTTAGCCATAACCGCAGCTTTTTCAGCCGTACCACCGATGCCTATGCCCAACATTCCCGGCGGACACCAACCAGCGCCCATAGTAGGCAGTGTTTTGACTACCCAATCGGCAATGTCATCACTAGGGTTAAGCATGACCATTTTAGATTTATTTTCAGAACCGCCACCTTTGGCTGCGATCATGATTTCAATTTCACCACCGGGAACAGTATCAATATGTACAACTGCAGGTGTGTTGTCTTTAGTATTGCTTCGTTTACCTGCAGGATCAGCGACAATAGACGCACGTAATGGATTATCAGGATTTAAATAAGCACGGCGAGTACCTTCATCGACCATTTGTTGCACGGTCAAATCGGTTTTATCCCATTGCACAGCCATACCTATTTTCACAAAACAAGTGACTATGCCAGTGTCTTGACACAATGGACGTTTACCCTCAGCCGACATACGTGAATTGATTAGTATCTGCGCCATAGCGTCCTTTGCCGCCTGACTTTGCTCTTTGTTGTAAGCCTTTTCGACCGCTTTGATATAGTCAAGGGGATGATAATAAGAAATAAACTGTAAGGACTCTTCAATACTATCGATAAAATCTTGCTGACGAATAACAGCCATAGATGCCTCTTAAATTTGCTGGGTTAAGTGTTCACTATTCGATATGATAACCTGATCAGGCAATTTGCTCCACGACAATTCGGCTGTAGTATTAGCAACATATCTACCAACAACTAGCAACAAACCTGTCAGCAAGCTAGTAACTGAATTTTTTTGAGGTACACAAAAGTAGTCACAATGAACAACCAAAAATACACATTAATGGTTAATACCCTTAATTTACCTAGTCACTATTCAATAGCAGACCTCTTTACCCACTTTGCTGATAAACCTTGGGCGATGCTCTTAGATTCTGCTGACAGCCAACGTCAAGATGGCCGTTTCGACATAATGGTTGCCAACCCAATTGCCACTATCACCACTAAAGGCACTACTAGTACTGTCTGGCAACAAAAAACCAGCCAAAGCCAAGAAAGCTTGCTCAATCCATTATCTTTAGTGCAAAGTTTACTTGAACAATTGATGCCTAGTGACCAAGTAACTTTTACTCACGACATTAAATTTCCCTTTATGGCGGGCGCATTAGGTTTGTTTGGTTATGATTTAGGTAAACGTTTTGAAAGTTTGCCCAATAAAAATGCCAATGAATATTCCACACCCGACATGGCCGTTGGCATTTATGGGTGGAGCATCATTAAAGACAATCTAAATCAGCAATTTCATCTGTGTTATATAGAGCAATATCCCCACCCGTCTATCGAAGATATTCAACAATTAGTCCAAAACCAACTCACGCCTCATACATTTAGCCTAACCAGTCACTGGCAAGCGAATATGAGCCAAGATCAATATACCCAGAAATTGACGAGCATTTTGTCCTATTTGGAGGCCGGTGACTGTTACCAAATCAATTTGGCGCAACGTTTTTCAGCCCATTATACTGGCGACGAATGGCAAGCTTACCAAGATTTACGCGTTGCCAATCTTGCGCCCTTTTCTGCATTTATCCGCTTAGACAATAGCGTGGTAATGAGTATCTCACCTGAACGTTTTTTATCGGTTAATGAGAGGATGGTACAAACCAAACCTATTAAAGGCACTAGGCCACGGAGTATTGACCCAAAACAAGATCAACAACAAATCGAATCGTTGCTAAACTCAGAGAAAGACCGCGCTGAAAATTTGATGATTGTTGATTTACTGCGTAACGACATAAGCAAACATTGCCAACCTGGCAGTGTTAATGTGCCTGAGCTGTTTAATCTAGAAAGTTTTGCCGCAGTCCATCATCTAGTCAGCACTGTCACAGGCCAGTTAAAAACAACTAGTAGCCCGTTGGATTTGTTGCAAGGTGCGTTTCCAGGGGGCTCGATTACCGGCGCACCAAAAATACGTGCAATGCAAATTATCGATGAGCTAGAGCCCAACAACCGCAATATCTACTGTGGCAGTATTGGTTATCTAGGAGTGTTTGGCGACATGGATACCAATATCTGTATACGCACCCTATTGTGCGAACAATCAAACAAACAACAAAACATACATTGCTGGGCAGGCGGAGGCATTGTGCTCGATTCAAATGCTAAAGATGAATATCAAGAGAGTTTAGATAAAGTATCAAAAATATTACCCATATTGACTCAAGACTCCACCTTAGCGAAACAGGGATGATGCCCAATGGATAAAGCCCAATTTATCACGCGTTTTCATCATGCAAAACAGGTCAGTAGTGAGGCTGATTTTCCACTCAGATCGCCAGGTAAACCTGCTGCAGTATTATTGCCTATATTAGAATATAGCAATGAACTGACAGTGCTGTTTACAGTCAGAGCAACCCACCTAAAGCATCATGCGGGTCAAGTAAGCTTCCCCGGTGGCAAACAAGAACTAAGTGATAATTCGTTAGTAGAAACGGCTTTGCGTGAAACTCATGAAGAAGTGGGTTTACCACCCAAAGAAGTAGAAATTATCGGTAACTTGCCTTTGTACCGCACGGTGAGTCGCTATGAAGTGTTACCTTATGTCGGCTTTATCTCTGCACCAACCATATTAACATTAGATAAAAATGAAGTAGACAGCACTTTCGAAGTGCCATTAAGTTATTTAATGGATCAACGTAATCATTTAATTCATTGGGTTAAACGTAATAACGGAAACTTTCCTATCTATTTCATCCCTTGGAAAGAGCATAATATTTGGGGAGCCACGGCGGCTTTTGTGCGCAATTTATCGAATCATTTCTAATATGTTTAATCTGAACTCTGCTTAGGGTGTGCCGCGTCCCTAGAAGTAATTGCAATATGTTAAATGGTTCTAATTGAGGGTTAACAATGCGAGCTAGTGAAGGAATAGCCACTTATTGAGAGCAAGTTCAACGACTATAGGCGCAGCAATAGCGGTGCTGGACGGTATGGTTTCTCCAGAGCTAAGGTTAGCTACTAACAAACCTAAATTGCTTAAAGTAATCTTTACACTGTGATTTAACTCTAAGTGTACCCAGCTATTGTTCTACCTAAATTTAACAAGCACAATTAGCCTTTATTTATTCTAGTGGATCAAACAAAATGATCAGCGTTTTTGATATGTTTAGTATCGGTATTGGCCCTTCGAGTTCCCATACTGTTGGCCCAATGCGAGCAGCCAAAGCTTTTTGTGGGGAATTATCAGAGCAAGGGCTGTTCGATAGTACCGATGAAATTAAGGTAGAACTGTTTGGCTCATTAGGACAAACAGGTAAAGGCCACGGAACAGGCAAAGCCGTGATTTTAGGACTACTTGGTTATGCTCCTGAAACAATCGATAGCTCTATGGTTGATACCTTACTCGAACAAGTGAATAGCTCGCAACAACTTAGTCTAGATGCTAAAAAACTAATCTCATTTCCGGCACAAAATGCGATTATTTTTCATCGTCGCAAATCTCTCAGCCAACACCCAAACGGTATGACCTTACATGCCATGTGTAATAAGACAGTGCTTACCTCACAAACCTATTTTTCTATAGGTGGCGGCTTTATTATCCGCGAGCAAGACTTTGCCGACCGAAAAGTTGCAGCCCTTATTCACGAAGAACAGGCTGTGCCTTTTAATTTTTCCAGTGCTAAACAGTTACTTGAATTTAGTAAAGAACATGGCATGCGTATCAGCTCAATCATGATGAAAAACGAAGAAGTTTTCCAACCCAAAGAAGAGATAGTCAAAAAGCTCTGGCACATATGGCAAGTGATGTACAAAAGTGTGCAAACAGGTATTCAAACTGAAGGAATATTGCCTGGTGGCTTAAAGGTTATGCGCCGTGCACCTGGTTTGTATAATCGCTTACAAAATGAAAAAAGTTCCGACCCTATGCTCGCGATGGATTGGGTTAACCTATTCGCGTTAGCGGTTAATGAAGAGAATGCAGGCGGCGGAACTGTGGTAACTGCACCAACAAACGGCGCAGCTGGTATTATTCCTGCGGTGTTATGTTACTACGATAAATTTGTTAAGCCTGTAGACGAAGACACGGTAAGCCGTTATTTATTAACCGCAGCGGCTATTGGTATTTTGTATAAAAAGAATGCCTCCATATCTGGCGCTGAAGTAGGTTGTCAGGGCGAAGTCGGCGTGGCATGTTCTATGGCAGCAGGTGCATTAACCGAAATAGTAGGCGGATCCGTAGATGCTGTTGAAAACGCGGCCGAAATTGGTATGGAGCATAACTTAGGTTTAACCTGCGACCCAGTGGGCGGCTTAGTACAAGTACCTTGTATCGAACGTAATGCTATGGGGGCGATTAAAGCCATTAATGCCTCTAGACTCGCTTTAAGAGGCACAGGGCAACACAAAGTATCACTCGACAAGGTTATCAAAACCATGTGGGAAACAGGCAACGATATGAAGTCCAAATACAAAGAAACCTCCAGAGGCGGTTTAGCAGTAAATATTATTGAGTGTTGAGGGAAGCTTGGAGTTACGAGCAAAAAGCTAACTTCACCACAGAGAACACAGAACGCTTCGCTACACAGAGAAAAGCGATTAGATTGTTAGGATAAAATTTAAAATGTCATTGAGTCATATACTCAATCATTTGGGTAATTGGTCTTAACCTTTCTTCATTCTTTTCCTCTGTGCCCTCCGTGGTTCAATATCTTTTGCTTTTAAAGCTAACTTCACCACAGAGAACACAGAGCGCTTCGCTACACAGAGGAACAGAATGTTAAGACGAATTAATTACTAAGATTTTTAGCTTCGATTTTTTCGACGAAGCCGCTCCTATATTTTTGCTTTTCTCTGTGCTCTCTGTGTCCTCTGTGGTGAATTTTTTTAGTTTTTGTAACGTGGATACAGCCGATGCTCAAGTAAGAGGGTGATATGGTGGACATATGGACGTTATAGGCTTTGCGCTTTGCAAAGTATTTTGGGTTACACTATACGGGTAAAAAAACGGCGTCATTTTAACAAATGACGCCGTTTTTATTATCTTTGGCTTTAAGCTAGAAACTCGTAGCTCGCCCCTCGTAGCTGCTTTTACCTAACCGGCAAGGTCAGGCCTTTGAACATTTTTTCCACTTCATCGTTGTTTTTCAACATCATGGCTTTTTCTACCACTGTTTTGGTTAGATGTGGGGCAAAACGTTCGATAAATTCGTACATGTAGCTGCGTAAGAATGAGCCTTTTCTAAAGCCAATCTTAGTAGTGCTGTATTCAAACAAATGACTCGCGTCAATTTTAACTAAATCTGAGTCCAGTTTGTCGTCAATCGCCATTGAAGCTATAACACCCACCCCAACACCAAGTCTTACATAAGTTTTAATCACGTCAGCGTCTGTGGCAGTAAACACAATTTTTGGCTCAATGCCGGCACTGCTAAAGGCTTGGTCTAACGAAGAGCGGCCAGTAAAACCAAACACATAAGTAACTAAGTTGTACTCAGCTAAATCTTCAATGGTAATGGAGGTCTTTTTAGCTAGAGGATGATCGCGGTTAACAATGATACTGCGATTCCAGTGATAACAAGGCAACATCACCAAATCGTTATACAAATGTAATGACTCAGTGGCAATAGCAAAATCTGCTTCACCTTTTGCCGCAAGATCACTTATTTGTGAAGGTGTTCCTTGATGCATATGTAACGAGACTTTTGAATATTTATTCATAAAGCCTTTTATAACATCTGGTAATGCATATCTTGCTTGAGTGTGAGTGGTGGCGATATTCAACTTACCTTGATCAGGTAAAGTATGTTCACGAGATACAGCCTTAATACTTTCCACTTTGGCTAAAATTTCACGAGATATATTGATTACATCTTGGCCTGCTTCAGTCACATGGGTAAGATGTTTGCCGCTACGACCAAAAATTTGTACGCCCAACTCGTCTTCCAACATGCGAACTTGTTTACTGATCCCAGGTTGTGATGTGTACAAGCTTTCTGCGGTAGCCGAAACGTTTAAATTATTATTGAGTACCTCAACAATATATCGGAGTTGCTGTAATTTCATGTCTTAGCCTTGCTTGTTAACCTAGGGAATTTCTTTATATTAAAACGTTATATAACTTTAACAAGGTGAATTCTATTATTTTTTAAAAAAATGTTCTAGTTATATCAAATTGGATTAACCAGAAACCCTGCTACGACAACAAAATCAAATCTCAAATTGATAAAAAGGTCTGATAAGATGCAACTAACCAACTGTCATTTTACGATCAAACCTATGTTTTTTCTGTTAATTAACACCATAGGAATTTTCTATGCCTAAAGAAGATGAATTAATTAATTTCTCCACTGTATTGGGCTCTTCAGTGCATGACATGAAAAATTCCTTATGCTTATTAATGCAGTCGATTGAGAACTTAGGACAGAGTCTGGTAGATCCCGATCCTAAATCACGAGAGCATTTGGCATCGGCTCATTACGAAGCCGCACGACTGAATACCGGACTGGTGCAATTATTGTCTTTGTATCGAGCCGGATTAGACAATTTGCTAATAAATATCGACGAACACAATATAGAAGATGTAGTAGAAGATCTGCTAGCAACCAATGAAAGTTACTTAAATCATAAAAATATGATTTTAGAAGTTAAGCAATCAGCCGATTTAGTATGGTACTTAGACTCAGATCTAATTGGCCTTTTGTTAAATGACGTATTAATTAATGCCATGCGTTATAGCCAGAATAAAATATTAATGAGCGTATACACAAAAGATAATCAATTAGTTTTTAAAGTGGAAGATGACGGACCTGGCTACCCACAAAGCATGTTAGACGCTCACAATACTAATATGCATCACTGTGATATCGGTCAAGGAAGAACAGGATTAGGTTTGTTTTTTGCGCGCTTAATTGCCCAAGCACATACCAAAGGTGAAACTAAAGGCACAATATCCTTAGAAAATGGTGGGAGTTTAGGTGGTAGCGTTTTTATCTTAACGTTACCTTAAGCAATTCATAAACTGACTCTTGCAATAGCCTAGGGTGTTGAACGCAAAAAGTAGGAAAATTATAAAGATATGGTATTTACAATAATAATAGTGTTAATTGTCGCGTTAGTGCTAGTAGGCATTATTGTGAACGCGATCCAACAACACAAAAATAAAGTAGAAACCGAGCGTAGAGCCGAGTTATCCAAACAAAAAAGCATTATCGATAACACTGAAGCTACCTTGTTAGCAGCAGAACAAATACCTATATCTCAAAGACTGATATTTATTCTGCAGCGCAGAATTTTGGGGGCGATGAAAGCAGCTCAACAAATGGGCGATAACTCATCAGCGGCCAACCAACGCATAAAAAGCGCAGAAGACAGCCTAAAAACCATTGACGTAAATAAACCGCCACCATCAGAAGATAGTTTTCAGTTACCGCAAAGTGATAAACAAGTCATTCAGTTTATTCGTGGAATTAAAACAATGCGTGCGCTGTTGCGTTCAGAATTTAAAAAAGGGCGAATAGAAAGCCGAGTTTTTTTAGGTGAAGATAAGCTACTTGAGCGACTACAGTTACGGGCCAACGTTGACACTTTGATAAGGCGCGGAGAGACGGCTATAAAAAACAATCAATTAGGCTCTGCAAGGCAATGTTTAGAAAAAGCTATTGGAGCACTTGCTGCCCAGCCTAACCCTGATGAATTTATAGTCGTTAGGCAAGCACAGTTAGAAGATCAATTGGACAATATCGAGAAAAACTTAAAAACGGCGAACAGTCGAGATGTGGCGAAAAAAGAAGAATCAGAGAGAAACGAACTCGATGAACTTTTTGCAGAAAAGAAAAAATGGTAATTTTTGGGTGTTATTGCTTACCCTAATCCAAGCTTAATTAGGATAAGAAATATTATTCACTGCCCATTGCCAAAATGATGATGCGACGGATGACAAATTACCATTTGTTTGCCTAATGATCCCCACTCTTTTACTCAAACCACTTTGATGTATATTCAAACAAACCAAGTCTTTGCTAAGCATTTGTTCCTGACATAAAGCCGGCACAACAGACACACCTAAGTCATGTTTTACAAACTGCCCTAAGGTAGCGAGTTGACTAGCCTCTACCACTATATTCAGCGCCAAATGATTCATTTCCATAAATGAATCGATCCATCGGCGAATAGCTGAGCCTTTATTCATGGCTACAAATGGGTATGTAGCAATTTGCGACCAAGACAATATCTGGTGTTCACACAAAGGGTGATTAGCCGGCAACACCGCAATAAAATTATCAGTAAGAATTGGGTGAAACTGCAAGCCTTCCATTTGTTCATGTTCAAAAGAAAAGCCAATCTCGGCCCTGCCCGCTTTGACATCTTTAATCACTGACTCCATCACCACATCAGTCACCGATAATTTTATGTTAGGAAACTCAGTTTTGAATTGTTGTAAAATACCCGGCAACAAACCTGCAGCAAACGAAGGCATAGCAGCAATAGACAACTTGCCTCGACCTAAAGAAAATAAATTATATAAATCTGAAAACGCTTCTTGCCAGTCACTAATAAGTCGTTCTGCCACAGGCAAAAATTGCCGCCCTTCCGGGCTCAACTCTACTTTTCTAGTGGTTCTAGAAAACAGCACACCACCTAACTGTGATTCCATTTTTTTTATGGCTGAAGATAAGGCGGGTTGCGACAGGCACATTTTTTCAGCAGCCTGAGCAAAGGTGTGTGATTGCGCAATACAGACAAAGATCTGCACCTGCCGAAAAGATACGTTATACAAGATGTTCACCTTCAGATTAACAATGATTAATAAATTAAATCTATTAATACAGACATTAATTCAATTTTACTATTTAAAAGTATCTTTTACACTCTAGGGACGTTGAGTTTTCATATAACCAAAAAATATGAAAACTTAGCAGTCCCTAGTCACTTAACTTGAGAGAAAATCATGGCAGGTTTTAACAAAGTAGTAGACAGTTATGAAGCGGCAATGGCCGGTTTACAAGACAATATGACAGTAATAGCCGGCGGATTTGGCCTTTGTGGTATACCCGAAGGTTTAATTGCGCAAATTAAAAAGATGAACACTAAAGGTCTTACAGTGGTTTCCAATAACTGTGGGGTTGACGGATTTGGGTTAGGCCTGTTGCTTGAAGAAAAACAAATTAAAAAAATGGTGTCATCCTATGTGGGTGAAAACGCATTATTTGAACAGCAACTGCTAAATGGTGAACTTGAAGTCGAATTGACACCTCAAGGTACTTTAGCCGAAAAAATGCGCGCTGGCGGCGCAGGTATCCCAGCATTTTATACCGCTACAGGTTTTGGTACACCAGTTGGTGAGGGTAAAGAGTCCAGAAAATTTAATGGTCGCGACTACATTCTTGAAGAATCGATTACCGGTGATTTTGCCATTGTAAAAGCTTACAAGGCAGACCGTTATGGTAATTGTATTTATCGCCACACAGCTCAAAACTTTAACCCTATGGCCGCAACCGCAGGTAAAATCACTGTTTTAGAGGTTGAAGAAATAGTAGAGCCTGGAGAACTGTCTCCTAGCGAAATACATACGCCCGGCATATACGTTGACAGGATCATAGTAGGCAAGTTTGAAAAACGTATAGAACGTAAAATCCTCTCATCAGCTAGCAACAATCAATAGGTCATTATTATGTCATTAAGCAGAGAACAAATTGCTATGCGAGTAGCACAAGAATTTGGTGATGGACACTATATTAACTTAGGTATTGGCATTCCGACTTTAGCAGCCAATTATGTGGCTGATGATATAGAAGTGATGCTGCAATCTGAAAATGGTTTACTTGGCATGGGACCCTATCCCACTGAAGAACAGGTAGACGCAGACATGATTAACGCCGGCAAAGAAACCGTCACCGCAGCAACAGGCGCGTCTATTTTTAATTCAGCAGAGAGTTTTGCGATGATCCGTGGTGGCCATGTGGACTTAACCGTACTCGGTGCCTTTGAGGTAGATTGTCATGGCAATATTGCGTCTTGGATGATCCCCGGCAAACTTATCAAAGGCATGGGTGGCGCAATGGACTTAGTTGCAGGGGCTCAAAATATCATAGTGACTATGACTCACGCTGATAAACATGGCAACTCTAAGCTACTAGAGCAATGTACCTTGCCACTAACTGGGGTTAATTGTATCAATAAAATCATTACTGACTTAGCGGTGCTTGAAGTAAAAGACGGCGCGTTTCATTTAGTTGAACGTGCGCCAGGGGTGTCGATAGATGAAATTAAATCTAAAACGGCCGGGAAATTGGTGGTCAAAGATAACGTACCTGAAATGATGTTTTGAAATAAACCGACACAATTGTGAACAGACTTGTATAATGTCGGCATATCAGTTTTTAGAGCATGACTTTTGCAATTTACCGACCTACCTATACATCATAATTTATTAAAAGCCCTTGAAGTTAAAGGGCTTGATACACCTACAGAAATCCAAAGTAAGGCGATCCCTTACGGCTTGATGGGCAAAGACCTAATTGCCTCATCGAAAACAGGCTCTGGAAAAACACTAGCGTTTCTATTGCCCGCAGTACAAAGAGTGTTAACCAAACAACCATTAAGTCGCCGCGACCCTAGAGTGCTTATCTTAGCGCCCACCAGAGAGCTCGCAAAACAAGTATTTTTACAGCTCAAAGGACTCATTGCCAAACAGCAGCTTAAAGCCGCTTTGATATTGGGTGGTGAAAACTTTAATGACCAAGTCAAAGCCCTTAAACATCATCCACAATTTATTGTGGGCACAGCAGGCCGCGTAGCCGATCACCTTGCTGGTAAATCGTTATTTTTAAACGGCCTTGAAATGTTGATATTGGATGAAGCAGACCGAATGTTAGACTTAGGTTTTGCCCCACAGCTTAGACTTATCAATCAAGCAGCCGATCATCGTAAACGCCAATCTATGATGTTCTCAGCGACTTTAGACAGTGCCGCTATGCACGAACTCACTCAGTCTCTATTAAAAAGCCCACAACGTATCAGTGTTGGCTCGGCTGGTGAAGAACATAAAGATATTCAACAACAATTTTATCTAGCGGATCATGTGACACACAAAGAATTATTATTGAGTCATATGATCAATCAGCAAGAATACCGTCAAATCATAGTATTCACTGCCACTCGCACAGATACAGAAAGGCTGACCGTTATACTCAAGGAGCAAGGCTTACATGCCGTTGCCCTAAGTGGCGACCTAACCCAAGGTCAACGTAATAATATTATGAGTGAATTTGGCCGAGGTCAGCATCACATATTAGTGACTACAGATATCGCCTCTCGCGGCTTAGACTTGCTTAATGTAGCCTTAGTAGTGAATTTTGACTTACCTAAATTAGCCGATGAATACGTACACAGAGTCGGCAGAACCGGACGAGCTGGCAACAAAGGCCAAGCGGTATCCTTTGTTGGGCCAAAAGACTGGTTTAGCTTTTTGGCCATCAAAAGTTTTATGCAACAAAACATTGAATTTAACGAGATTGAAGGTTTAACCGCAAAATTCAAAGGATTAAAGCCACCTAAAGCTAAAGTCGCGCCAGGCAAAAAATCGACCAATAAAAAGGTCAATCAAAAAGATAAACCTCAACAAGCACCTAATCGCGTTAAAACCATGCAAGGTAAAGAAGCAGGTGATATGCCAATGAAGCGTAAACCTAGAGCGATTTTGAAACCAGAAGATGATCTAGAGGAATAGAAAAACAAGCTGTGAGCATTTGGATGCTAGCCACAAGTTGAAACAAAAAGCAGTTTAACCACAGAGGGGAATAATCAATTTATGACTATTACAAAAATTGATACTTCTGTTAATAACCTAAAGTTGTATAGATTTTTATTGGTTACTTACAATAGAATAGTACTAACTAGAAATTTTCATTTTTTCATTAAATAAATTTTGTCCAGCGAGTAGTTATGAAATTTTCTGACAGTTCAGATGAAGCCGCAGGGTATTTGCGTCAAGCAATACCCATGATGGTAAAACACAATATAGTGCCTAATCCTCTTAATTATGCATTGTGGTATAGTTATTATTCCAATGTATTTCCATTATTAAATACAGTATTAGATAAAACCGTAGAGCGTTACGGCACCTGCCCTCCTGACATCTCAGAGACATTATTTTTTGAGCATATCAATAAGATAGATAATGACAGTAGAGAAAAATTATTTCTTTTCCAAAAAGATTTCTCGCACTTGGTTGATAATCTATCAGACTCAATGGATCACAACGCCCAACAAACAAACGGCTACTCTCAGGCGTTAATGGAAAACTTGAGCGAACTTGGCACCCATGCTTTGGATGATACCTATACATTAGTTTTGAATAAATTAAACGCTAATGCTAGTGCGATATGTACGGCTAATAAAGAATTTCAAGGGCAATTGTCTGCCGCTCAAATTGAAATTAATACTTTGAAAGCTGAACTCGAAAATAGTAGAAAAGAAGCCAATACAGATCCTCTAACAGGACTATTCAATAGGCGTGTTTTCGAGGCGAATTACAATCAATTTGTAGATGATAAAAACAATCACGGCAATATCACGCTAATCATGATGGATTTGGACAAATTCAAAGCGTTTAATGATACCCATGGCCACTTAGTGGGAGATCAAATTCTTAAATATATTGGCCAATTATTGAAAAAGAAATGTACAGATCCTGTTGTTCCTGTGCGACTTGGAGGTGAAGAGTTTGCCCTTTTGTGTCCGAATTTAAATCTTCAACAAGCACAAATCATAGCCGAAAGTATTAGAGTGAAACTAGCCACAATGCCTTACAGCAGCAAACGTACTGGAGAAAAAATACCGCCTATAACCGCTTCATTTGGCGTAGCACAAAAAAGGGCCGATGAGAATTTAAGCAATGTGATGGAAAGAGCCGATCAGGCCCTTTATGCGGCTAAAGATGCCGGTAGAAACCAAGTTAAACAAGCAACAAACTAAAATACACCTAAGAATATTTTGAGTTAGAAAACTAAAGAACAAGGACGTTAAGAAAGCAGTTGGACTATTGTTACTTCAGCCTAAATATTCACTTATGTTTCGACTCAGTTTTTATTTAACTATCTAACTGCTTTTCTTTATGAGCGCAGCGCCCCTCGCCTTCTGTGTTTCAAAACTTGTCTTTCTTTAATCCTTTAATCCCAATTTTCAAAAAACTCAGCACTGTCTCTTTTAGGTTTGGGCTGCGGTATAACCTCTGACGAGCCTAAATATAGAAACCCCACTATTTCGTCTTGTTCAGATAAATCAAATGCCTGTTTTACGATAGGATCTTGAGCATAACTACCCGTTCGCCAAACCCCGGCAAAACCTTGGGCCACTGCAGCCATTTGCATAGCCTGCACCGCACAAGATGCTGAAGCGACCTGTTCAACCCATGGCACTTTGTCATGTTTAATGTATTTGGCTATCGCCACCATCACCATAGGCGCCCGCAATGGTAATTGCGGCGCACGTTCTATTTCTTTTTCGCTTTTATCAGCAGAAATAGCAGCCAATTCAAATATATCCCCTAAACGTTTTAACCCCTGTTTTTGGCAAACCACAAACTTCCATGGTGTTAGACACGCATGATCAGGAGCACGTAAAGCGGCTTGTTTAATATTTTCTAACACTTTGCCTTCAGGAGCTGGAGCTTGTAAGCGAGGTTGCGAGCTGCGGTTGAGTAATAAATCTAGCGCTTGCATGAAATTATCCTTTAATCCAATTTTTGCCCTATGCTAATAAAAAAGGCGCTTGCGCGCCGATGTTTTTTTACTTATTTACTATATATTTTTTAGCTAGAAAATAATCAATACTGGTGTACTTACCACCGCCAGTAAAAAACAATGAAAGCAACATAATAAAATAGGTCATGGCAAATTCAATTCCGTTATTAAGCACCACAAATTTTCCGCTAGATGTCAGCCATTCATAATTACCATGCTCTTGCAGGATCTCTTTAGCAGCAGCTAATTTATTTGGCGAATTGATTACTGCCTCATTAAGCATAATAGTACCATCTGACATCCAACTACTGGCATCAGCAATAGCGGCCCAACCGTTTGGCCAATGCACTGAAAATGCAGCCACTAGCATAGTCACCATCAAAGGTATAGATATCCAGCGTGTAGCTAACCCCAGTAATAAAAGAACACCTCCCAATAACTCTACTGCTGTGGCTAAAAACGCCATCACCATTGGAAAAGGTAATCCCAAGCCATAATCGGCGTTACCAAACCAGTCAACAATCCCCTCAAATCCTTGATATTTATTCCAACCAGCTTGGATCATAACCGGTGCCAAATAAAGCCTAAGTAACAAAGGCGCGATCCCTTCAAACGCTAAACTTTTATCCAGTAACTTGTGTAAAGGGGTGTATAGATTAATCAAACTCATAAATATTCCAAATAATGTAGTAACCAATAAGAGGGCTTAAGTAACCAAAACATTTCGCTAGATTTTAATTTAGCCGCTAACTTAGATAAGTTTTTATTAAAAAACATATCGCCCTCCCCCTAACTTTGTTAGTGAACAATAAACTCCTCCTATGAGGATCAGCAGTAATCAATCACAGATCATAGAGAATATGGGCAAATATGAAACAGGCATAAATTTACCGCGGCATTATAACGATGGAAAGAGATTGCCGATAGTACACAAAAACTAAACGCTTTAAGGAAAAAGCCGAAAAGGTAATAACTAGCTTAGTTACGTGCAACAGGATTTGTATAGATGGCATCATTCATGCTTGGAAATATTAAAGAGACATTTAAGGTAAATCTAGTGAAGTATTCGTACATTTTACTCTGTTGTGGATGTATCACGTTATCTGGTTGTCAAACGTTTGACACTCCAATTGAAAAGCAAGCCACTACACTAGAAAAAACAGATCCGTTGAGCGTTAAGGTAACTGGACTTGTCGACAGACTAACTAGCAATAACTCTTATGATTACAAAGCTAAATCTACACTAGTGACAACTTTTGTTTGGTCAGACACACTAACCTATAAAGATATAGTCCATCCATTTAAGAAACTTGGACACCAATTGGCTGAAAGTATAAAAGTGAAGTTAGTTCAGAAAAATGCACTAGTTTTAGAACATAAATCAGCAAACTTTGTTTCAATGGACAAAAATGCTTCATATTTCCTATCTAGAGATACAGATAATTTAAATACTAATATAAATGCACACTATATTTTAGCCGGCACTTTTACCGAATCAAATGGAGGCACAATGGTGTATGCAGAAGTTATTGAGTTTAACAGTGGTAAAATTGTAAGCGCTGCGGAAGAATTCATTCCTACCTCCTATTTTGGCCCAATAAATGTGATGAGTAGTCATGACGGCATGCTGTATCGCAATGAGAATCTAAGATGATGAATAAATATTTGTTAATATGTGTTGTATTGCTAACGGGTTGTAGTTTGTTTCCACAAAATTCATTGGTTACCAAAGATAAAGAAGATACTGAGGTGACTAAACAGATAGTGGAACAAAGCCCTACTACGACAGTAAACTACTTCGATAAACCATTGACAAATAACGTCAATGATTATGCTCAATGGCTAATTCAAGACTTGTTTTCAACTATCGACTTCCCCCAGAACAATGCGATATTTATGGTATCAGATTTAGCTATCTTGGATTCAGACCTTAATAAAACAAACCAATTTGGGCGACAAATGAGTGAGGCAATACTACATGAAGTCCATCAGACTGGCTTTTCAACACTTGATGTGCGAACTACCGGCTATGTTAGGATAACTGAAGAAGGAGATCTGTTTTCACAGTCCAGAGATTTTACAGATTTGAGTATGACAGTAAAGGCTACAAACGTTATTACAGGCACACTCACTCGTCATCGAGGTGGTTACTTATTAAATGCTCGAGCGGTTGATCTAAATAGCAAGATCCTTATTGCGACGGCTCAGATTTTTGTCCCATATGAAGTGGTTGATTCAGTTATGCACGAAGATATGCAATCATTAGGTGATATGACAACCGATACTGGAATAGCGAACGGCTCACGTGGTATACCCTTAAAAAAATATGAGTCCCGCCCTTAACTAAAAATGGCAGCCTAGTGATACTTTGATTTAGAGGAATATCTTTGAATACTTTATTAAAAATTAATACTGACAATGTAGAAACAATTTCGACTCCGTTAGCATTTCAAAGTCCGCATAAGAAAAATGCAAATTGCCCTATTCCATTAAACAAACCATACCTACCTAGTTTTTCTAAATATACAAAATACCTAGCCACTATGTACGACAATGTATGGATAACTAATAACGGGCCCCTACTTAAGGAGCTGACGGTTCGAATGGAAGAATACTTAGGCGTAAAAAACTTACTCCTAACCTCTAGTGGGACTATAGCACTACAAATTGCCTATAAAACTTTGAATTTAACCGGAAACGTAATAACAACTCCCTATAGCTTTATTGCTACAAGCAATAGTCTTGATTGGCTAGGCCTTGAGTTGAATTTTGCTGACATAGATAATAAAACCTTTAATTTATGCCCAAGCAAAGCTTTAGAGGCGATAAATAATCAAACCTCAGCAATTGTACCTGTGCACGTGTACGGTAATCCTTGCAATCTACAAGCCTTAGAAAATATAGCCACACATCACAGTATCAAGTTAATCTATGATGCCGCTCATGCTTTTAATGTGAAAGTTGCGGGGCGCAGTGTAATGAGTTTTGGTGATGCTTCAATTGTTAGCTTTCATGCTACAAAGTTATTCCATTGTATTGAAGGTGGAGCCGTTGTGTTTAAGCGCAAGGATGATCTTGAAAAGGCGGCACAAATGATAAACTTTGGTATTAATTCTTCATCAGGTGACATCAATAATTCAGGAACAAACGGAAAAATGAGCGAAGCCCATGCGGCGATGGGTTTAGCCATGTTGGACAACATTGATAAAATATTAAAACGAAGACTTGAACATTATTACTTATATAAAACTCTACTTAGTAACAAGGTAACTTATCCAAGTTGGCATCCAGAAGCCACGCAAAACGCAGCTTATTTTCCAATTGTTCTCGAAACAGAAGATCAGTGCTCGCGGGTTTTTCAACACCTAGAAAAAAATGGCATCCAAAGTCGACGTTACTTTTCACCATCACTTAATGAAATAAAGCATTTATCTACGGCTAAGCAAACATCTTGTCCTACTTCAGAAAGTCTAGCAAAAAGGACCTTATCTTTACCACTTTTTGTTGAATTGAGCAAAAAGGAAATTAAATACGTCTGTTCGAGAATCCGCGCTTCCTTATGAAAATAGCAGTTATGCAACCCTATTTTTTTCCTTATATTGGATATTTTCAACTAATAGAAGCAGTGGATTATTTTGTAGTCTTTGATGATGTGAATTATATTAAAAGAGGCTGGGTCAATAAGAACAGAATACTACACAATGGTAATATAGAAAGCATTACACTGCCGGTACAAAAGGCCAGTCAAAATAGAAAAATCAAAGCACACCTTCGTACAAACGACTTAAAAGCGTTAGCTAAAATAAAAAAGCAAATTCAATTGGCATATTGTAAGGCACCAAGTTTTAATTCAATATATCCCCTAGTGTGTAAAATAATTGACTCCCCTGAAGAAAATCTAGCCAAATATTTAGCACAATCATTAGCAGTGATCGCTTCATATCTGGGTATGAAAACTAAGTTTATACTTTCGTCCGAGGTATCCAAACATGAAGATTGGGATAATGCTGAAGACAGAATAATAGACCTTACAAAAAAATTCGGAGGGACTGAATATTTTAATTTACCTGGTGGAAAAGCTCTGTACTGCGAGAAACGGTTTTTGGAGCAAAACTTAAAGTTGAAATTTATTGAACCCGAATTAAAAGAACATAGCCAATTAAACGTTGATAAATTTATTCCAAACCTATCAATCATTGACTATTTAATGAACCAAAAAGTATCTAATTAACATTTCATTTATGACTAGGGACTGTTCTTTCACATTAGTCGCCAAATTATGGGGCACGCCAGTGCTAACAAACTCTCAAGCTGAAACTATAATTTACGGCCCCCGATTGTAATTTCCCTGAAGTGATTACAACAAAATTGTCGATATTTATACAAGCACCAATCAATATTATTCAACAGTTGGTCAATAGTTTGTATTGTTACAACGCTAATATAGCTTATTCAAAAAACCTTAAAACCTGCTCCTTACTAGGAAAGTTAGCTGTAATCAATTCTCTTTCTACGCTTCTATGATAAGCGCATGGATAACCTCTATCAATAAATGTTTTTTCTGCAGAATTATCATAACGAGTGCTGCAAGCTATACGAAAACCTGTACTGTTTTGCATGCCCGTTTGATGCAATGTCCAACTTGACATAACAACCACATCGCCTGCTTTTACTTCGATTGATGTGTGTTTTTGGTAGTTATATTCTTTAGAGTCAATTCTCAATAAATTATCAGTAATTTCGCCTTTATATAAACCTTTTTTATGAGAACCAGGAATGACTTGTAAGGGAAAATTAATAGATGACACATCCACTAAGGGTGCCCAGACAACAACACAGTCTAAACTTCCTTGTATAGAAGGCCAATCTTGATGCGTCTCAAAACCAGCATATCCATTAGGTATAATTAGTTTGTCAGAACTAATATGTAGTAATGGTTCAGTCACTATAGTTGGTAGTTCAAAGTTTAAATTACTTAATGTAGAGAGTATATTGTTATGACTTAAATATCGATGTAGGTTAACTAACTTAGAAGATCTTCGAGCAAACGCTAAATAAGCATTCACGTCAAAATTTAGCAATCGTTCCATTTCATTTGCCAACAAATTTACATCCCCTAACTTCTCATCAATTAAGTTTGGTTCAAACCGTTTTAGTTGAAATCTAACCAGTGAATGAATATCTGTTAATACATTATTGCAATCTACAACAGGTAGCAAACCATTGATGATACAAAATCCATTTTTGTTATACTCCCTTATCAGCTCCTTATTCACTAGCTTTCACCTGCTTTTTCACAAACCAAATAGATACTGGCACATAAGTCTGGATAACGCATACCCAACTGGTAACAACCATCTAAATATTTATCATCGATAATATTTTTACTGATCATTTCATCAAACTGGAAATTTGCAAAGGGCTTAAAAAAAACTCCCCCTTCTTTAAGAATATTTAATCCTGCTTGTTTTGCATCTCTTTTTAATGTGTCGAGATTATAAGTGCAACGATGGCCATGTTGACTTTCACCATCGGTCACAGCTGTATTATGCGAAATCAACCCCATATTGACTGCTATTTGACGTGACACAGCATTTGCATTAGGAACGGCTAAAAATAATCTGCCTTTGTCCGATAACCAACCATTTATTTTTTTTAATATATCCACTGGATTGTCAAGGTGTTCTAAAGTATGGATAAGAAAAACATTATCTAATTTTGTTTCCAATACTGTATCTTCGAATCGCTGATTTAAAAAATTGATGTTTTTATTGTGAATTAATTCAGGCGATAATTTGAATTCATTTCTGCAATAATTAACAAGATCGCTTGACCCTTCTATCACTAAAATATCATCAAAATAGGATGAAATTTTTTTCGTAAACTCGCCTTTATAACATCCCATTTCAAGAGCGTTATTCGATGGACCAATAGAATCAGAACGAACAAATAATGGTTTAAATTCCTTGAGCATATAGTCCCTAAGAATATAATCAAAATCATAAGCATATTTTCTATTATTTTCATCTTGAAATTCGTTATTTAAATTTCTTGCTGTCACATTAATTTCCGTCACTTTTTAGTATCACCCCTGATCCGGTCGATACATTCTATTATTAGGAGGCTGATACCATTCATCCAACGATTCTGGAATTCTAGATTTATAACCTAGTATTTGTTGCATAGCCTCTGAAAACGTCTCGCCTTTGTCATATCCTAATGCCCTAGGATAATCAAATTGAGGTTTGATAAAAGGCTTGCTATACATTGGTGTAACCGAACGGCGCACGTGATTAGTTCTATTATTTCCACCTGAATGCCACACATTTGAATTAAAAAACAACACACTACCAGCATTTCCAACGGCTATCTCTGCATGTTCATTAAAATAGGCTTCAGAAGGCTTATCTTCCCGTTTGTGTGAGCCAGATAACATTCGAGTCGCTCCATTTTCTAAAGTAAAGTCGTCTAACATGACTAGCGTATTTAGAAGTAACCTTGAATTGCCCGAATAGGTGCGTATATCACGATGTATGTTATGCGCATAACTTTCACTATGTTCAGTATTAATAGCACCACCGAAAGAATTTAATATAAAACAGCCGTTAAAATACCTTTCAACAAAATAATGGATTGGCGTTACTTCTAAGTATTCTAACCATGTCATTGACTGCCCAATAAGATGATGTACCGTGTTGCTGTTATTGTTTGCTATTCCATTTTTAATTTGTACATCTCGGCAGTGTTGATAATCGACTTCAATTGCTGCTCGCATTTTATTAATAATAGAAATATCAATCAATGAATCAAATACTAACCACCCTTTTTCACCAAGCTGTTTATCAAAAAACTCATTTGAAATAGTCATAGCTTTAATTATTTTATAGTTACGATTGACTTAGATGGATAGTGTTCACATTTTTCAATTTTGTATTCATTACGAGAAAAGACTTCTTTGAACGCAATTGCCTCACCTGGTGACTCAGCCCAAGTAAGTTCATCTAAAAGAATAACACTACCCGGCATTAAATGAGGCTTTATTGCGGCTAGAGCTTTGACAGTGGGTTCATATATTCCGATATCAAAATAGGCTAAGGCAACCATAGTATGTGGCTGTTTTTCGAAATATTCTGGTACAGTTATAGACACATCGCCTTCTACTAATTCATGACATCCGTTTTGGTGACCTAAAACATTATTGGATTCATGAATTTTAAGTAAATTATCAAGATAGTCTTTATAATTACTTGATGTTGAGTAAGATCCCTCGTTCCAAACTTCACTCAACTTATCTTTATTGCTTGGTTGCGTATTGTTTGCCGGTGGATAACCAGAAAATGTATCAAATCCAATTATTTTTCTTTGTTTATTAAAAGGTTCATGAATTGCTCTTAAGTTTTCTAGAAGCACCATATTTTGTCCCCACCAAACACCCAATTCAATTATATGCCCGGGGATGTGTTTCACTCGTTCATATAATTGATTCATCACCAAAAACTTAACTAAAAGAGAGCTTCGAGTATAAAGCCCAAGGTTAAACATTTGATCTTCTGCTGGCAGCGGGGTATTAAGAAAAGCATCATGCAACTTATCTCTATATATTAATTGCGTCTCATCAGATGTGCTCTCTAATTGAAAAGACTTTTCTTGGGCCTGGTTGTTTTGCTCTTTATTAATAAATGTCATGCGAAATTTCCTATATTTTTTAAACAATATTTTATTCAATCCACTTTGCATAACCAAAACCAGATTGCCCAAACCCATTACCGTTGTAAAACATATAAATCGAATTTTTAATTTTTTTTACATAAGGATAACAAATCATTTTACTATCCCAGTCAGTCTCTTTTTTTGATATTTCAATTCCACTTATATTATCGAGTCGTTTCCAATCAATTCCATCGATTGATTCGGCATACCCCATTCTATAGCTTCCGATCCCGTCTCTGTAATCGACACTATCTCGACAACAAAACCACATTCGATAACGATTGTTATATTTAATAACGGACGGACGAGAAAAAGCTTCAAATTCATGTTTTTGAGGAATACAAATGTCCCCTTTTCTATCCCAATTGACACCATCAGTTGATGTGGCATATTTAATTGCATAAACAGGTTCAAATTTACTCTTTATTTTTACCCAGCGTAATCCAGAGATATACCACATTTTCCATTCATTATTTTCGACTAGAATACTCGGAGTAACAGCCAAATACGGTTCTGTTGCAATACGATCTAATATAGGCCCATCGAAAATACGTTCAAAACTGGCACCACCATCCTTGCTAACAGCTACACCTGTCGCATTATGATATGGGATAGTGAGTCGTTTATTCCAGCCACTATAGTAGAGTAATAAATCATCGCCTTTTTGAATAACGTCACTCGGCATTATCCCCTCATCATCAAATGTCCCAGGTTTACCAAAACTAATAATTGGTTTTTTGTGATGATATAAAACATTCTTAAAATCATTTAGATCAAGGTCTACATAAGACGTATAGCTATTGCCTTTATAATCGCCAGACTGAAATCGCCCAGCATAATAGACACGTAAACAATCCTCTTTGACTAAGACTGTAGGCACTTGTACGTGAGAGTTGCTACTTTCATTTCCATTAGGTTTGAGTATTAAACCTTGTTTAATCCACGCCATTATTTTTTACCATTTAATTTTATCACTAGAGATTGAAGCTAACGGTGCCGGTGTTCCTTTATAGACTTCTCCTTCTTTTGTACTCTTTAAAATTGTTGCCCCAGCTCCAATTACATTTCTTTCCGCAATATCAATATTATCTCGGATGGTGGCGTTAACACCAATAAAGCTATAATCGCCAATATTAACATGTCCAGAAATGACTGCATGAGATGCTATAAAACAATGAGATCCAATACTTGTATGATGACCAATATGATTGCCACTCCAAATGATGCAATTGTCACCAATCTTTACTTTTGGCTGAATGACATTATTTTCAAATATAAAACAATTTTCCCCTATGTCAGTTTCTGGCATGATTTGCGCTTTTGTAGAAATAAAACTAATCATTTCATAACCTAGTGCTTTTGCTTGCTTAAATTTATTAGCTCGGTGTTGATTCAAACCTCTGAAACTAATGGGAATAAATAGTTTATATTGATCTGCTGGATAAACTTTAGGGAGCGATTCAAAAGATACTACAGGTAACTTTCTAAATTCATCGATATTTTTAAATTCCTCATCAAGCGTAAAAGCTACGATGTCATGAGCAGAATCATGTTCTAAATAGATATGTGCTACTTCAGCTATTTCTCCGGTACCAAAAATGATAACTTTACTCAAAACACTCTCCTAGAAAACATTTTCAGAACGCTGTAAACTTAAAACAACTCTTTATAAAACTGATAAGCTCTCTATAAACAATTGACTATTAAACAATCAATTAATTGCGATTTCTTCTATAAAGTCTGCTTTATGATTTTTGAAAACACTTGCTCAAAAAGGTCGTATTGGTCATTACCCTTTCCTATAACCCTATCGATAGTGCAATTTTTCACCAATAGATGATGTAATTTTTCACGGTAGGAAAAATCATCAATGAGTAGAATTGACTTTTCAACTAGTTCGTCGATAGAGTCACATCCTAATTCTGCATCCAAATCTACTCGTTCCCATTCCCATTGATCTGACATGGTATAAATCTGGGATTTTCCCCGTAGATACAATTTGGGTTTATTGAGCAACATAGCATCAATGTTACTGTTAGAACCTCCAAAGGGTAGTGTTGGTAATAAAAAATGACATTGACTAACTGTCTTCATATAAGAAAGGAAATCACTAAAGCATACTAACTCGATATTTTTCAATTCCTTTGAAAGCTGTTTTTTTGCCGCAATAAAAGCCAATTGATTAGATTTATGCATTGAAAAAAATACGAAATTTACTTTTTTAGAAGATCCTCGTTGAATTTTTTTACACACATCAATTAAGTCATAGGTCACTTTTGTCAGAACACCATTAATTCCAACAGTAATTTCAGTGTCACTTGCTAAAAATTGATTGTGCTGAGCTAAATATTCTGGAGTTAAAGCATCATGTAAAGTATGGGTACTGATATCTTTATAAGCTTTATCAGCGGTTATTATTTTTTCGTTCATAACCGCTTGTAACTGGGAAACTGAGAACGAATTCTGCAAAATAATAAGATAATCTATTTCTGGGCTATAACTACTTGATGGATGTCCACTCATCATGACTTGTAAAGGTGCTAAACGTAATTGGCTTAAGTATATTCCCCAAAATTTCATACCAATTGAAGGATAGAAAATGATATCAGGTTTTTCATTAATAATAAGTTTGGCATTTTTATTCATATCAAACACATTATTAAAAGTAACAACATTATCAAATGCACTTAAATCAGCTTCCGCTAAATCTCTTTCATCAATAAATGCAATAAGTTGATATTGTTGAGACAAATTAATAAACATTTTATTAAAACACCTGAACATTGCATGGTTTTTAGAATACAACTCAAGCATAACCGCCACTTTAGGCCTTTCCGTAAGATTTAAAGTAGCCATACTTGCAATATAATTTTTTGTGGTGTCATCTAACCATTGATACAAGTTATGACGGATCAGCGAAGTTAGCCACTTTTTAAATTCATATTTATTCGGAGAAGTAGCGTAACTACAATTAAAAAAAACATAATTAAGTTTCCCTAGGTCTGACAGCACTGGCAAATCCAATATTGGTAAATCTTTCGCCGATTCAAGCAAATGATTAAACCCTTTATTAGTCTCTGCGCTTAATGCTGGTATGGGTTGGGTCACTAATCCTATATATGAACTTAGTGCGATCGCAGGATTGGCTTTAAACAGCAGTTTCCACGGCAGTTTAAATTTACTACTAAGTAAAATCAAAGCTAATAATAATGTTAGCTTTTGTATGTTAGTGTTTAATTTTATTTGGCCGAATTTATCTAGCTTTACTAAGCCAAGATGCTCAATAATCGCATCAGTATTTTTCCAGATACTTGCACTGAACAACCATTCAATCACAAATTTACAGGTTAAAAACCAATTAATAATATTATTACTAGGTTTGTATTGAGGATGACAAAAAAGTTCGGATATTACTGTCGCATACTCATTACATAGTTGCTCAACAATTTCATTTTCTATTTTATTTGTATCCGAAACGTTCTGTAAGATATTCTCTGTGACTGGTTTAGCAAGAACTAAGGTGTTTTTATCGTCTTTATTAAATTGTATAAATCTAATAATAGCGTCTTCTGCAACTAGAAAATCTTTATTTTTTATATGACTAGATATCTGACTCGGATTTAAACTCATGAGTGGGGATTTTCTCTATTTAATTAAAATATAAATACTTAACGATTATAAAAAAGGTACGCCATTGTACCTAACTGTAAAACAAGGCGTATTAACAGCTTGAAGTTTTGCACATAATTGGTTGGCCTGTTGTAGACTGTTAAAAGGGCCTACTTTGACTCTGTAATACGTTTTACCCCCTACTTCTATCTCTTCATAAATTGGCGTATAACTAACAAGTAGTTTTGAGTGCTTATTTAGTAGTTCATTCCAATTAGCAATTAACGCATTTTTGTCGGTTAAAGAATAAAGTTGAACACCAATTGCAGTAGAGTTTTTGGATTGATAAGATATTTCGACGACTGTCTCAGATTTGACTTGAGGTTGTTTCATATCTTCTTTGTCAGACGAGAGCACCACCAATCCAGACATAGGCTCTTTCTCAACCGCTATTTCACGCTTTTCATCTAATAAGTCTTTCTGTGCATAAGTTTGTTCTTGAGCAGCCATTTGATTAAGTTGCGTAATCAGTTCTTTGAGCTCCCCTTCCAGAGCAACCAACCTCTCAACACTCGGTTGAATAGTTTTCCATTCATGGATATGTGTTTTCATCTCTTCTATTAACTGTTGATTTATTGGCTCTAATTGTTGGCCATTCACAGCTAATTGTGTCATATCATCCGATTCTTGTTCTGGCATGCTATTGCAGCCAATTAGTATCAAACACCCTATTAAAAATAATGTTTTACAAATTAAATTATCCATTTTTCTCTTCCTGATAATATTTCTAAACCTAGGTGTAATAATTAAGTCGTTGGTGAAACTAATTATAATTAAACTTAAGATTCTGTATTTAAGGCACAAATTCAAAATTTTCTACCGAGCATTCTATATTAATAGCTGACACTGTGTCACAGGCCTGAATACCATTCGATTTATCTTGATAAAAGCCTAAATTCAATTGATATTGTCCAGAATTTTCATTCACCACATAAAAAGCACGTTGTTTTAATTTATCTCGATAGCGTTTTTGAATTAAGTGCCAATAAACTTTCAACATTGAAAGATTATTAAACTCACCAGCTTTAACCACAAAGCCATTAGTAAATTCTAATTCAGACAAAACGAAATCACTCCCATTGATAATATCGCCCTGCACTGTCAAGTTAATTACTAAGTGATTAGCATTTTCTAACTTATGTTTTTTTAGATATTCCGTGGAAACTGAAACAAAATACTTACCAGGAATTAAATCAACAAATAAATAATAACCATCATATTCCGATTGGGTTTTAGCTACAGTTTCTCCTTTTTCATTTAATAAATTAATAGGTACATATCCAAGGTTTCTTTCATTGCCGTTAATATCGACCACATAAATCGTGCCATCAATTTCACTTGAGGTGACAACCGGATAGTCAATTTTTTCAAGGAAACCTTTACGTGGAGTGATTGAAACTCCCGGAGAAGACGGAATTAAAAAAGGATCACCCAAAGTACCTTTATCAATTTCAATATCCGTTTTCACTCGGTTTCTCAAATTAGTTAGGTAGGCTATACCATCAGTACCAGTATTTGCTTGGCGCTGACTTTGGGTCGCATTTATTTTAGCGCCTTCTATAGTAGGCTCTTCATCTTGATATAAACCGTCGTTATTAATGTCTTCAAAAACTCTAACGGCCATTGCACCATTACGAGCTAGGGCGAAGGGATCAACAAATGAACTTTTTTGGTCAATATCGTAACCAAATGCAAAACGTAAAAATAAACCCAAGGTCCATTCATCATCGTCATTATAACTAAAATTACTGCTTAAACTAAAATTATCGTTTTGCCAATTAACACCTACTTCACCTTTGTAGGCATCAGTTTCTGGAACATAATTCAATTCAAGATCCGTTTGAATATTATCTAATATTGCCCAGCTAAATTGTGTAGTAACATAATCTAGTTTGGATTCAGGGTGCAAAGAATACCCCAGCGACAGTCTGCTAAAAATCGGACCTAAATTACGCTGCATTTGCACAAAACCGTTTAATGATTCGTCAGAAAAATTTTGCTCACTTATACTTTGCCAATCAAGGGAGTGCTGAATTGAAAATCGACCTGCACTTAACGATATCTGATTTTGTAACCTTGTGGTTTCAGAACCATCTAAATTATTTCTCAAATAAAATAAATTATTGTAATTCATTCTGTACTTTTCAGCCTGTAACAACGCCCCACTCATTCGAAGTGTTTGCTTTATGTCGCTGATTTTTTCAGATGTACCAAAAATATCTGTATTTTGATATTCTTGGTTATCATAACTGTAGAAAAATGATTGCCCTAACCACATAGTTCTCGCAGTAAAATAGCTGGAAATATCACTATCTTGATTTATATCAATATTGGCGTTAATCAACATACGCTTATATAAATTTAAACTGCTCCCAACACTATAACTATACTCATTCTCTCCATTGTCGTTTAGTAAAGACGACTGTCCAACGGATAAAGATAACCAATCAGTAATTCCCAAACCATATGTACCAGCAAACAATATGCCTTCTTCTAATGAAGTTAACTCGTCGTTTACACCCAACAATGATTTACCTACCTGAGTAATAGAAAAAGCATAATCATCCTCAAACTCAGCTAAGGCATTACTATCAATAAAGACGTCTTTAAATTCTCTTTTTACCTGCCCTTGGGGACCATAAGATATAATTTCAAAATTATTATTACCAAAAATTAAATCAATATTATTAAATTCATAACGACCGCTTTGCACACTTGTTTGTTTAGCAATTAAGATATTATTTTGATATAGCTCAATGTCCCAACCAGGCTGAATGTCTCCATTAATATTAATTATCTGGTTGTTTTTGACTTCCCTTAATTTTTTAGAGAATACCAGCCCCCTGTTTAAGCCACCTTTAAATTCTGAGTTGATTGAAACATTATTAATATCACCAATTTCAATGTAACCCTCAGGTAAGAATCCGAATATTCCTTGTTCAATCTCTTTACTAAATTTAAGTCTTGCATCACTTAGCCCTCCCTGCAAACGCCCCGCAACAAAATACTCTGTATTCATGTAGGCTAAATCGTGGCTACCTAAAATGGAATAATGAGTAAAATCAGAGTTCTCCCTATTGCTGGTAGAGTGCAGAATTTGTGCATCAAGCATTGGAGATGAAAGCATTTGATAACTACTTTCTTTCCACGGCATAGCAGGCAAATTGGTCCGCTTTGAAGTTATTACTTTATTTTCTCGCGCTAAACGCAGTTGAACAGGGAGAGGTTCAGCCGGCGAAAAATCAAGCCGTAAGTCACTAAAGTCATAGGTAACATTTAGTGAAAACCATTTCGACAATATACTTCCTTCAACATAAATCTGATTATCTCTAATGAAAAAATCATCCGCAGGCACCGAATAAACGTCTCCGTTTATAACCACCGAAGCGGAAGAATTTAAACTATTATCATTAAAAAAATCGAATTCAAATACTTGTTCTTCTCTGATAAACCAACCATTTGCGTGACGGGCAGTCATATCAATTGAAATTGGAAAGTCGAGTATTTCAAACAAGTTTTGCAAACTTATTTTGGCACCATTTTTACTTTTATAACCAAAGACATCAGCAAGGTATAATTTGTCAACAAAGACTGACATTATTAGTTCTTCGCTTTCAGGGATGCCCGTAAAAGCATCTTCTCCGCCATCTGCCAGTGATTCATCCGAGCTGCCGACTACTCGACTTTCCTGAAGGCTTTCTGTCTTTTTCAGTACATTAGACGTAGTATAATCAGGTAAAACAATCGGAGAACTTTGTTGGATTTCGTCTAGTTTTTTATATTTACTATCAATACGTTTTATAATATCAGCCAACGCGACTTTCTTTATATTATTGAGTTTTCTGGGCTGATCATAAGACATAGCAATACCAGTAAAAATAAAATAACTGGCTAAAAACACAATGCCCTTACTTATCAGTTTCATATTTATGTCCTGGAAAAATACTTGTCATTAATTCGGATAGTTATAAATTAAAAGTTTTTTCAGCCAAAATTTTTCCTCGAAACTCCTTACCACCTTTATAAACGACTCTAAACTTTCCTGAGCTAGGGGCTATGTCTTTGGGCTGCCAATGCAGCCTTCTAGTAATGTGATTAACATCAGAATAAAAATTGAGTGAATTAAGTTCAGCAACCTTTATTTCGTTATTGCTATTCGACCGTGTCCAAAATACATTAATTGAACCAAAAGTACTGTTATGGCCAGAACGCGTTAAATTGACAATAAAGTTGTATCGGTTTTCATCGTTTACTTCTATTTTATCAACTTGCAAGCTGTCTATTGTCACCTGATAATCTAATGCTCCCTGACGAATTATTACCGGAATGGTATAGTTCAAAAGTAAATTTAAATTAATCCCCGTTTTACCTTCAGTGTCTGCGTCTTGCTCATCAGGCAATAAAGTAAATCTAAGGTGAGAACGATATTCTCCGTTAGCAAGATCCCTCGGTCTACGTGCGCCAAGTTTCACTAACTGTCTGCCGCCAGGTTCCAGCGTAACTTGCTTTGGGCTAAAACGAAGCATGTCACTGGCAGTCGGATAATTATCCGCTTGCTGTTCGTTCATTTCATCATATCCCCCCATTTCTCTAGCTTTCAACTGAACCCAATCTAAACGGTAACTCTTAGTTTTATTTCCTGGATTTATTAGTATAATTTCGGCCGAACGATCTCTATCGTTAAAAGCAACTCTCATCGGCGAGATCAACATATTAGCGAGTAAACACTGGCTAACGAATGTGCTTATCAACACCGAAGCTTTAAGGAGTAAAATTATTTTCTTATTTAACATTTTTAAAATTCACTTTTTATTAATTCAAGTAAGCAAAAACCAATTTAACCAACTGTTGCCATATAACGGCGGTTGTTAACGCGATCTTTAAAAGCTCTCATTTATTCAACAAGCAAGTTCTAGACCACCATAACTAGTGAATCATCAATTCGACTGTAGTAGTTGGCCTTCAGCACATATTGCGAACAAAATAACGGTCTAAAAAATAGTCTAAAGATCTAGTTAAACTACTTTTTAGAGGCTAATTAAGAGCTACGAATTGTCATATTGGTCAAAAATATAAGATATATTGAATAAAAAAAGCGGCAAAAATTGCAGGTAAACACTTGAAATTTATATATTTTTTTACTGAGGCATACTAAAAATTCAGAATGTAATAAGAATGCTTAATAATTGATGGAGATATCAAATTTAACTGAATAATCAGTGTCAAAATATTGACCACTTCCATCTCCAGATGTTCTTAGAGTTCCACCAACAAAGATAGTCGCAGTTCCTGCAGCATCGGTAGTAACTGACGGCGCAGTAGTTAGTGATGTCAGTGTAAATTGTTCTGAGGAACCAACAGCTGACGACGTTTCAGTTAAAGTAACATTCGCTGAAATAAATAATTGAGTAAAAGGAGGGTAAGCACTTAACACATACTCTCCTCTTTGCCCTGGCGTTAAAACCCGGAGATGATTAGTTACATTATATTGATTGTCTACATTAATGGTAATTTCACTCTCAGTACCATTATTTAATACTGCCACTGTACCGAATGAAAGTTCATTCAAGGCTGTAAAAGCAGCTAATGTGGCCGGCATAAACCCGAGATACAAAAACAAAAACGACGTACTTTTAAAAAACTGTTTTCGTGTAAATTTATACATTTTAAATACTAGAATCATTTAACGAGTAAACTTACGTAAAGCACTATTCATACCAATTAAATAAAATTGAAAATATTGTAGCTTTGTCTCTCAACTAAAAATGGCCCAAAAATGAGCCATTTTACCAACTTATAATAGCAAATAACTAAATTAGTAGTTAACCGTCATCGTATAGTTGCCGGTATAAGATTCATCTAAATAACCAGTGCTGCTAGTCGCAGAATCAGTTTTGAGTGACGTACCTACGGAAAATGCCACTGCACCAGTATTATCAGTTTGCAAGTTAGGAGTAACAGAGTTATACGCTAAGGTATCATTTGCACCACCAATAATATCTGCAGTCCAGTCTGCTTGCAGAATTTCAAAGTCTGGAGATGTTGGAGGAGCACTAGCAAATACTAATTTAAAATCTGCAGGGAACTCGATTTCTAGATCAGTAAATGAAGCAGCACCAGCAACAGTAAACACCCCTGCAGTCGCAGGAGTAAGTGCTGTAATCTCAGCATCACCCGCAGCAGTTACTGTAGTAGAACCATCCGGATCAAGAACTAATGCAGCAATGTTAGTACTACCAGTAGCATCCGCTTTTGCTCTAATTGTACCAAAGCTTAATGCAGTTGTTTCTGTCAAAGTAAATGTATTTTGGACAGTTACAGTAGCGGTCCCAGCTGCAGTTGCAGCTAAGGCTACATTGCTGCTAACAAGAATGAAAGTAGCGCCTAATATTTTTGTGATTTTGTTTGGATTAAACATATAATCTCCAATAATTAAATTATAAAAAGTTTTAAAACAAATATTACGTAACACTAAATTCAGAGGCATTATAGCAACTCATATGTTTTGTGACGTATTCTCGGTTTCTCAATAACGGTATCGACAATGTTAATGTAAACCTTAATTTTTACTTCTCAGTAAAATGGCGTTTGATAAATAATGCCAACGTTTATAAAGATTATTGCCATTACATTTAAAATCTTTGCCACTATCTGTATCGACCCTTCCCTTAATAAATTTAGTCTAATTTTAATAATTTCTTTAAATATCTTGAACATAGACACTTTCGGGGCATAAAAAATCAGGTCTATTGGTACTATAAAGAGTTACTTCTGAACTTGCAAACTGTACGCCATCACCCAGCTTCAATGGATTTCCCTCGGTTAACTCAGTTGCTACAAGTAGCACAGATCAACTCTATTCACTTTTTCTTAAAAAGTTTGTAATAAATGTCGTAAATACTATTGAACAGGCAAATAGTTGCCCACTTACGGCATAATTTGTTTTCTTTGCCGCGAAATATAAAAGGCTAATTTATTCAGTTATTTACAAACTAGGAGTCATAACGCCATCGTTTTATATGGCTTGATTTTTGCTTCGGTTTTACTAGATAGAATGATTTTAAGCCATCTATGGCACTCTCATACATTATATTAGAAGATAGATTATGTTATTAAAAACGAAAACTGACATTCACCGCGCATTATTGACCACTTTGAGCTGCAGTTGCCTGATGATAACTGGCTGTGGAATAAATGGCA
>TARA_R110002153_G_scaffold47253_2_pt1 | contig 35661 bp, 18 predicted proteins | sample TARA_R110002153 | Tara Oceans TARA_R110002153 (sample SAMEA4398193) | marine metagenome | biome: Polar Biome; feature: [SRF] surface water layer (ENVO:00010504); material: water (ENVO:00002006), including particulate matter (ENVO:01000060) such as... | depth 5 m | reverse complement strand
CATGATACAGCTGTGATTAGTATACCACAAAAAGCACCTGAAGGTTCAATACTAAGGACCGAATCACCTTTTGACCTATTAGAAAGAGTTAAGAAGGTTGCTACAGAATGGGTACGTTCTGGACATAGAAAAGGGTCTAACAGTCACAACGTGTCTGCAACAATAAGTTTGAAAGAAGATGAATGGGATACGGCTGGTGAATGGATGTGGGAAAATAGAAATTACTACAATGGACTATCTGTGTTACCGTATGATGGAGGTTCGTACATTCAAGCTCCCTTCGAGGACATTACAAGGGAACGATATGATGTGTTGATGAAACTATTAACAGACATTGATTTAACTAAAGTTATAGAATTGGACGATAATACTGATTTATCTGGGGAATTAGCTTGTTCTGGGGGTAGTTGTGAAATTGATGTGGATTTAAAATCGTTAAGTGTGGACACTAAAGAAATAGAAACAATTGAAACACAAATTTAGTAAGGAAATTTTATACCACTTTAACTGTGGTAAATGTAAAAAATGGTGGTCAGTTGCTGATTACCATTTATTTTCTAATAAAACACCAAAAAAAGAAGAAACGGTACCTAATTCAATAACTTGTCCTTTTTGTGAATATAAAGAAGAATTAGAAGGGGTTGATATTTATAATAGTAATGAAACATCTAATTAAAAATATATTAAGAGAAGAAACTTATTGGCAAACAAGTGATGACGATAAATGGAATAGTTTAGAAAAGGACCTAAGATACGTTGTTGAACGTTTAATTGACCGTCATAAAGATAGTTGGGATGGTGACCAGTATGCTGTTATGGGTGCTATAGAACAGGTATTGGAGGGTATGTTTCAAAAAGTAGAGCGATAATTTAAACGAAAGTATTTATTTAATATGACAATAGCTAGAGAAAGATATGGTATCGCGTTTCCGTTCCAAAATAGTGACAGTGGACTGTTTTTAAAAACAACAACAACTGTCGCTGAAGAAACTAAAACCGATTTAATTCATTTAATATTAACTAGGAAAGGGTCAAGGTATTTTTTACCCGACTTCGGAACAAGATTGTATGAATATATTTTTGAACCTATGGATAGTCAAACGTTTCAAGCTATAGACTCAGAATTAAGAGATGTGATAAAAAAATACATACCTAATATTATAGTAAACGAAATAAAAATACAAGATTTAGAAGATGCGAGAGAAGAAGAAAGGAGTAACGGGTCAGTCAACCACCCTTCTTTAGCTTCTAATGATAGTACTTTAGATAATAATTTAGACGATAGAATTTATAGGGTAGCTGGTGATGGTGCTGAAGAATACACTACTAAAATTTTTATAGATTATAGTATAAAAGATGATGTTTTTGGTACTAGAGACTTTATAATTATAAATTTATAATATGGCAGAGAAAAAAATAGCTTACACTGAAAGAGATTTCTTAGGACTAAGAAATGAATTACTTAGATTAACAAATATCTATTATCCTGACTTAATTAAAAATTCCAACGACGCATCTATATTTTCGGTATTTTTAGATTTAAATGCTGCCGTTACAGATAACCTACATTTTAATATAGATAGAACTTTACAGGAAACAGTTTTAGATTATGCACAAGAAAGAAGTTCTATTTTTAATATAGCTAGAACCTACGGACTTAAAATACCGGGAAATAGACCATCATTAACACTTTGTGACTTCTCAATAGTAGTACCAGCAAGAGGGGATAAAGAGGATAGTAGGTATTTAGGGTTTTTAAGGAGAGGAGCACAAGTAAGGGGTGGTGGACAAGTGTTTGAATTAATGAATGACTGCGACTTCTCAACACAATATAATGTAGAAGGGGCTGTAAACAGAACAAAAATTCCTAACCGTAACTCTAACGGTGTAATACAAAATTATACAATTACTAAGAGAGAAGTTGTTGTGAATGGGGTGACAAAAATATTTAAAAAAGAAATAACAGATATGGACAGCAAACCGTTTTTTAAGTTATTTTTACCTGAAAGAAATGTGTTAGGTGTGACAGCTGTAATGCAAAAAGAGGGTTTAGGGTATACAAATTTACCATCTTCTTTAGAATTTATAACCGCGAGAGAAAATAAGTGGTACGAAATGCAGGCTTTAGCCGAATCAGAAGTTTTTGAAATAGACCAATCTACACCAGCTGATGACCCTGGTATGAAAGTAGGGAAATATATAAGGACAGATGATAAATTTGTAACAGAATTCACACCAGAAGGATTCTTTTTTCTAACATTTGGTAGTGGTAATAATAACTCACAAAAATTATTAGATGAATTCTCCAAGCATGGGGTTAATATAAATTTAAATAAGTTTATAAATAATGTATCTTTAGGTACTGTACCTAGACCTAACACCACTTTATTTATACAATATAGAGTTGGGGGTGGTAAAGCTTCTAATTTAGGTGCTGGGGCAATAAATTCATTAGGTGTTATAGATTTTGTGGTAGGTGGACCAGTATCATTAATAAACAGTAGTGTCTCAAACAGTCTACAGGTTACTAATGTAACATCTGCTTTAGGTGGGGACGACCAAATGTCAACGGAAGAAGTTAGAAATTACGTTACTTTTAATTTTGCGGCACAGAACAGAGCTGTCACGATAAACGATTATGTAGCAAGGATAAGAACTATGCCCGCACAATTTGGAGCCGCGGCAAAAGTTGGTGTTACAGAAATAGAAAATAAAGTTAAAATTGGTTTATTATCGTACTCCCCTAATGGTACATTAACATCTAATGTTAGTTCCACATTAAAAAATAATGTAGCTGAATATCTTTCTAATTATAGGATGTTAAATGATTATATAGAAATTTCATCAGCTAAGGTTATAGACATAAGTGTGGAGTTAGATATTGTTATCACAACAGAGGCTAATCAAGGCCAAGTTGTTTCCAATGTGATAGAAACTGTAAAAAAATTCTTCGATATTGATTCTCATGAAATGGGTGAAACTATAAGTCTTAGTAGTTTTTATAGTGATGTGTCACGCCAACCAGGGGTGTTAAACGTTATAGATGTTAGGGTGTATAATGAGGTTGGTGCCACATACTCAAATTCCATAACTACACAACCCATAGTTTCAGGGTCTACAATTAATTCCACTTACCAGATAGCCACTATAGACCAAACACTTTTCTTCTTACCGGATGAAATGCCACAAATAAAATATCCCGATATAGACATACGTGTTAGGGTTAAACAAATTAACAGGCCCAACTTCTCATAATTATTTACATAATTAACCAGACAACCTATTCTTAGTTTTGCAATAACAAGTATTTATTAATAAACAAAAGGAATGGTAAAAAGTTTAAGAATTAGAACTGAGGTCGGTGTGGATAAGGAAGTCACTTTAGATTTAAATCAAGAGTTTGACCTACTAGAGATTTTAAGTCTAAAATTACACCAAACAGATGTGTACCCTAAAGATTGTGCAAGATTTGGTGTTGTATGTGGTAGAGTACTCGTTAATGGGGGGTTTGGGCTACCAAACGCTAAAGTTTCTATTTTTATACCTTTAGATAGTGATGATGAAGAACACCCAGTAATAAGTTCTATATACCCCTACAAAACACCAAATTTTAGAAATGAGGAGGGGTATAGATACAATCTTTTATCTAGTGTACCTAACTACAAAGGTCACCAATCTACAGGTAGTTTCCCAACACTAGACAATGCACTTCTTAATCAAGAAGTTTCATATGTTTATGACAAATATTATAAGTATACCGCAAAAACTAACGATAGTGGTGACTTTATGATTTATGGGGTACCACTAGGAGAACAAAGTCTACAAATGAATGTAGATTTATCTGATATTGGGTGTTTTTCTATGGTACCAGAAGATTTTAAACTACAGGGAGAACCAGAAGGGTCTTTCGATGGTGCAGCATTTAAAACAAATTCAAACCTAGACTCATTACCTCAGATAGTAATGCTATCAAAATCAATAGATGTAAAACCTTTATGGGGTGATAAAGATTCTGGATGTGGTGCTACTATTACTAGAGCGGATTTTGATTTGAGAGATTCGGGAAGTGTGGAGATTAAACCTACATCTGTTTTTATGGGTTCTATGGCTACAGACACTGATAAATATTCTGTTAATAAGAATTGTAAACCTAAAAGAAAAATGGGTCAGTTATGTGACCTTTCACCCTCACAAGGTAAAATAGAATCTATAAGGTTTACCCCATATTTTAAACCAGACACTAGACCTTCGGGATATACAAATAATCCAAACCAAACAGAATTAGTACCAGTTTTAGAGAGGTTCGATATCAATGGTGGATACTCAATGGATGATAATGGGGCATTTTTAATTAATGTACCAATGAATCTAGATTATGTAATAACAAATGAGTTTGGTGAACAAGTAATTTCTAAAAAACCAGGAGTAGGGATACCAACCAAAGGTAAATACAGATTTAGGGTTAAACCTTTAGAAACAGCAGGGACAGCTAGACAAAGAAGAAGAGGAGCATTCTTAGTACCCCAAATAAAAGAACACACCTTAGAAAACATAGATTTTGAAAGTGATTGGCCTTGGAGTCAATTAGGGTTAGGTACACAACAACAATCCACAATGCCAGACCCAAGGTCATATTCCTTTTCTGTAGATTATTATGATTATGCGGAAGCGTCTGTGGATAATGGGGATATATTAACATGTAATGATGTTTTTTATGAGTTTTCATATTCTAAAGTTTACACTCTCGCATCATTCCATAATCATTGGAAGCACAGAGCAAAAGATGCGTTTATAGGGATAAAAGAAATACAACCAAGGGAAGAAGATGCGTGTGCAGGTCAAGCAATGCCATTCCCTATGAACACGGCAAATAAAAATGTAAATTTCCAGATAATAATTAATCAGTTTGTAACAAGATTCTTACAAGGGGTATATACCTTCTTGTATTATCTTATGATTTTTGTTTGTACTATAGTTGATTTTATTATGTGGATTGTAGGTTTAATCAAAAAATTCATCATTTGGTTATCCTGTTTAGCTTGTAAATTATGGTATGTCTTTAATAAAAAGAAAAAGAAGAGGAAATGTACTTGTCCTGACTGTATTTGTAATAAATCAACTGAAACATTAGATTGTAATTCTCTATTCGGTTGTTTATTTCTAAGAATAACAAAATATCCGGAATGTGATAAGTGTGGTTGTTTTTCTGACGCTATGAATGGTAGTGCTAGTAATGAATGTCAAGGTGGTCTACACGGTGCTGATGACGAACCAAATTTATTTGGACAAGTCAAAGACCAAGATTATATACCGTGTAATTCACCCACAAAAAGTGATAAAGGGTTAGACCAGGGATGTTATAGTATTTCTTGGGATAACATACTTACCGCTATAGTATCTATGATAAAATCAGACCCAAACGACCCATCAAAAATAGCAATGATTGCAGATTGGAGAAAAAGAGAAAATTTATTTAGGTCTATGTGTGATGGGTTAATGAATTATTTTTGGTCTAATAATTGGGTTGGAGGGTTTCTATACTCCTTCCAATTCAGAGCTAAAATAATAGGAAGTTCAGATGGTGAACATTATAGGTCTAAACACTGTGAGGAAGTTGTATTTTTTCATGCAAAAGACCAAGAATACTATTATAGGTGTACCCCTTACCAATACGATTTAAACACAGGTCTTGGTAATTTTGTAGGTGGACCAACATATGACGCTAGAAGACCTTTATTAATATCTGCGTTATTAGGTGGGCCTATTGGTATATTTTTAAATGCTATTTCAGCCGATAAGGCAGCGGGAGCAAATATTAAAAATTTACATTGGCCTACTACAATATTAGATTTAGGACCTGTAAAAACAAATATAGGAGAAATATGTAGTGAGACTGGTGGGATGGCAGAAAGTTGTTCTATTGGACCTTATATTGGAGCTACAACATTTGATGCTGCTGGTGATTTTATGTTTGACGCGATTAATGAGATAGTTAACTATAATACTGGGTTGTTTGAAAGGATAACTCTAAGAACCCCCTTTAGAAGAAATGGTGACGGTTGGTTAGTACCAGGTAGGAGAAGAGAATTAGGTGGTGGGATGGCTTCTATAATTTCACAAATGAACGAATTAGGGGCAGAAGAATATGACACACCACAAACTAAAGAAGTGCAATATTTTGCGTCACAATGTAGCCCACCAGATTGTAATCCAGCAACACAGTATACAGCACAAAATTTAAGTTGGGATTATGCTCCAGCAGGTGGTGGAACTAATCCAGGTGGAAGTCCACCTACAATGTGGGATACTGATTGGCCTAACGATACCTCCATACCTACAATAATGCCCACAAACTCTTTATGGCCTTCTGGTTGGGACCCACAAGGGTTAAATCTATGGTTATCACGTTCAACTAGTGTACCTGGTGGTGGTAGTGACGATAGTGTGCAATTAACAGTTGCGTATTTAAGTGGTGATTCGGTTAATCCGTCAGCTGAACATCTTAGAGAATGTTTGGTGGAAGTTAATAATAACACATCACAGGTCGTACCATTCTTCCCATGGGGAAAAAACGGTGCAGGATATGGGAATGACCAATATGTTTGGGGAGATTGGGAAACAGAAGAAACAGATATGATTGTAGGTGATATACAAAATATTTATAGTTGGACAATGAATAATGGTACCGCAATACCAACCACAACACCAATATCACCAAATCAAACAGAAGGCAGACTATCACTAGGTAGTGGGTTTCATTATTATTTTGGTTTAATACCTGGAGCTACTTCGTATGATACTTTTCTAAAGAAATATGTACCAGCGACTAAAGATGAGATAGGTGATGATTACGTAATAGTATAATGAGATATCCAGAAGGTTTACATATAGTTAGAGGTTCACAAAAATATATAGGAGCTCAAGATAAGGATATAATGTTACCGTATACCCTAGAGGCAACTAATAGAGCGTTAATCGAAGGTGAAAGAAACTTAGTTTTAAACTTAGCAGACCAATACGGTCGAGAAAGAGAAGAAAGTTACACTTATAGATTATATGGGAAAATAAACGTACTAACAGACAATTCAATTTCTGGGTGTAGTTACGACTCACAATTTGTATCTAATCATTTATATTATGACCCAATTGTGATAGCTGAATCTGCTGTTGCTTGTGGGTATCCCTCTAATGAATTCTTTAATTTTATAACCTCCACTGGGTTAACTTCAGCTCACAACTTCCAAGAACTAAAAGCAAAAAAAGATAATTGGATAATTTACGAATCGTATGTTAAAGATATAAAAATTGACCAACCTATGGAATATAGTATAGGTGAAAAAGATAACAACGGGGTGTATAGTTATAATGGTGTTTCTTTTACGTCCGGAGATGGAATACCATTCTATATTGAAAATGTGGTGGTACAAGGTAAGGCGGCTATTAAGTTCGTATGTCCTATGGAACACGGATTAAATGAAGGAGAATATATTCAGTTACAATCCAACCCAAACATAAATACGATTGGAGCTGTTGGTCTTGTAACTACTATAAATAATGAAGTAACGTCACCAATTTTTTCTTTAGGGGATGAGACTTTAGATAGTGAATCTAAAGTTTTTACAGTATTATTACGTGATACAGACCTAACACTTGTTGATAATGATTTTGGTGTCTTTAAAAGATTAATAAATCCAGACAATATTAATGAGACATTATCTAGTTATTATGTGCATGTACACACTATACTAACCAAACCAACAGACCACGTACTAGATAAAACCTCTTTTGAACTAGGTATTTACTCTAAAAGAGAGAAAACTTTTATAGGTGAAGACGCACCAATGTTAGGTGTTACACATAAAGTAATTAAAGATGAGTATAAATCCTACTTATGGAATTTCACCAATGATTTAGATGTTAGTGACTATTCGGATAATTTAGGTAGACCACTTCTAAATTTGTACTTAAGTGTTTTTGCTGTTAACGAAACTAAAATTTGGAAAACCACGTTTGGTAGTTGTGTTGGGGTAGGTTGGGATTGGAATTTCATCCCAACAGGCATTCCAGACCCATATCCCAATAACAAAAGAGAAGACAATCTTACAACACCTTGGAATTTACCACAAAGTGGTGATACTTTCCTTGGGGCTTTTGTCGAGTATAATGAATGGGATTTAACAGAAAGAATTATATCGGAAGTGCACCATAAATTAACTTACAATGATGTTATGACGGATGGGTTTTCTTTTTACGACCCAGGATTATATGGTGATAGTTTTGATGAAATAAAAGGTGGGTTCTATTATCAACCACACCACAGAATACCTATAAGAAAATTATCTGAAGCCCCATCCGTAAACGAAAATTTTGAATTTGTACCGCAATATGCAACATATTCTATGTTCGAAAATCAATTTAGGTGGAGGCCCATGTTGCCTATAGGGTTTTATGAAACCAAAACTCATGGTGTTGACTATGCTTTTGTAAATGGAGCACACTACCCCTACACCAACTTGATATTTAAAATTAAACCAATAATAATCGATAAAGATTATCTAACACCCCCTTATATAAGTTTACCAGCAGATGACTGTGAATAGAGTAAGAATATTAAGAAGTGATACTGATAAAAAAGTAACACTACCTATTGCAAATGACTTTGACGAATCTTTAGGAAGAGAACAATTAATTAAATTGTATGAAAGGTCGGAGATGCAAGACAGTGTCAACATAGTTCAAGATTTTGAAACTACTAGGTACTCACCAGATACTGATAACGTAGATAAACATATAGTTTATGATATGGGATTTAGTTTAGTCTCCACACCAACAGGAAGTAGTTCAGACTATATTCCCGATTATTCGGTGGTGGGTATAACCCACCCAGATATTGTAGATAGAAAAAGTAATTTTACTAGAAGTTTTTTTAAATTTGATTTTTATGATACAGCAGACCCTCAGAAACAAAGGTTATATTTTTCGATAGTAAATCCAGCTAATAATGGTAAAAGTTTTTCAAAAACAGGAATGTTTTCCTCTCTAATAGAAATATCCAACGACCCAACCTCAATTAACTATGACCCAATAACCTATAGAGCCGCAGAAATTGAGGATTTAGAAGATGGGGTGTTAGTTGGTCCCCCATATTATTATGATAAGTTAGAATCTTCTAGATTTGAATTTTCCGCAGTTGGGAGAAATACTGAAAACTACTACATACAATGGTTAAAAAATAGAGAATTAGTAAAATATAATGTGTTTTTTATGACCTGTAAATTTTTTAACGCTGAAACAGGTAAAGTACATAGATTTATAAATAAAGTACAACCACTAAATACATATAATTTAAGTATACCTGAGTATTACTACTATCAGATAACTTTTGACCCTGTTAAATTTACATATATGTTTAATGAATATGATGTAGCTTTATATAATGGAAATAACGGATTAGGCCCTAAAGTGGGAGGTGATTTTTTAACTCCCGTAAGATTTTACGAATACATAAACCCATAATGGAAATTTATAGATATAAAATATGGACTGGTAATATACCAGGAGTTTATACGGAACCTTGTGAAGATAAAAAATTGGTTGGAGTTAGAAGAAACGCACCAAAACCCCCAGATAACCCATCAGATTGTGACGCTTGTAGTGGTTTAGGAAACGCAACTACAGTCATAGACGCTTGTTTGGACTGTTGGACTGGCATGATTAACCCATGTTGTCCAGATAACAATACAAATTGTTGTGGGTTAATTATAGATGATTGTGAAAAACTACATGCTATGGAGGTGGAAGACCAAAATGAGTACTGTGCAAAATGTTATAATAATAGAAAAAATTTAAAAGAGTGGGAGACTAACTTTATATCAAAAGCAGCTAGTAAAGCCATAACCCCAATATTCACAGACCCACGCAACTTATGTAAATGTTGTAATAGAACAAAGAAAAATAGTCAAGATTCTATGTTATCCATATTTCTAGACCAAGATTTTAACGATATAGGTCATTATTCTATGTGGGACGGAGAAATGGAACAAGATGATACTTTTTCTAACTTTACAGTTGTGGGGGATACCACTAACCCGTATATGGTTAGTTTAAAAAATAGTACAGAATTTAGATTTTTTAAATTTTTAGAAAACATACAATATACTATAGACTGGGGTGACCCAGCTATGCCTCCAACCACAGTTACAGCACCATTAGATACTGTTATAGCCACGTATCCTAACCCAGGAACATTTATAATAAATGTAAGAATGTCAGCACCATGGGGTGTAAGTTCAGTATCACATAGGGTAACAGTTCCATTTCAAACAGGAGCACAACTATGGTCTAATTATATTTCAGCTGGAGGTTTAACTGGGCAAACTTACACTTTTATCCCACCAGGATTTAGTACGCCGGTAAGTATGGATTATGAATTTTCTGATTGGGGACCATTAGATTCTGGATTAGACATTCATGGGTATATGACATCTAATTACGGTTCTACACCATACCCGATAAATGGGGTGACTCAAAGTATGATATCAGCTTTACAGTCTTATAATACCACATCTACACCTGGTTTACCACCGGGATATGTTCAAGGAAACACAGTTGTTGTTGCTGGACAAGTTCTAATGCCAGACGGAAGTTATGTTGATAATCTAACAGGACAGATAGATAGTTTTAATTCTGTAATGACAGCTTACACAATTACAAATGGTACAGAAGTGTTTCAGATGATGGACCATATAAATGGGGAAACAGTTTTTTCTACTGTGGGTTATGGGATGAGTGCTGATGATTTTTTAACCAGAAAATGTGGTTTTTCTTTACAAGGGGCATGTGACATATGTAATGTAGACCAGATTTATTTTGATGGTAATAGTTACATAACACAACCAGTGAATAATGATAGGGGTGAATGGGATGTTCTTGAAGATTACGAACCTAAAGATTATGTATACTATGATGGTTGTTGTTTCTTTGCCCTTACTAACATATTGGCAAATAATAGCCCACCAAACATCCTAGACGCAAATTCAGTATTTTGGAGAGTGTGTCACGGTTCTTGTTTTATAGAAGATTCATTACCATCAAGATATATGTGTGTAGACGGTACTTGTATCTTAATTTCACCTAGTAGTAGTTATTACAACACTGCAACATTTATTGGAAGCCCACCCAGCACATCAAACGCGTTAAGTGATTGTATTAACTACCCATGTGTACCAACAGGTGGTCAGGTTATGCATTATGAGTGTGAAGATGGTGCTTGTGTGCAAGTTACTCCGGGAGCTACGATTCCATATAACTATGGAACATGTACTTACCAGGGACCAACAGCTTTAACGGATTGCCAAGCGGATGTTTCAGCATTACTCTGTACCAACACAAGTGGTGGTATAAAGTATGATTGTATTTACAACTCAACATCAAACACATCTTCCTGTTTTCCAGCGTCAGGAGGTTTTTACCCAGACTTAACAAGTTGTCAGAATACCTGTGGTGGTTCGGGTAGTGTATATGATTGGTATTGTACAGAAGAAATAACATCTGGACCTGATGGTACATTAGGAAATAGTGATGATGTTTTAATTAATGTTTGTAGAGGTGTCGCGGCCGGAGACCCAGTACCAGCTAATGCTGTGACAGGTATACCATATTCGACATATGCGGATTGTCAAACAACATGTATAAGTAATAATGACTTATGGTTCTGTATGTGTAATGCAACATTTGAAGGGGTTCAGGTTCCTTTAACTCCTGGACAATTTGGGGGTCAATACTGTGTAAATTGGCCTAATGCTCCTTCTGGTACCGCTGGTGGTTTTGGGACTCAGATAGATTGTGAACAAAATTGTCTATCATGGGACTGTGATGATAATACGGGTGTGTGTACACAAAAAGACGCCACCAATACTTCACCAGGGCAACATTGTTCTGAATTCCTTGGTTTCTTTGGTACTGAAATTTTAACTGGTGGTCCTACTAATGCCATCCCAATTACAGCTTGTGATGTCGTTTGCACACTACCAAGTACACACATATGTTTGACGGGTGGACTTGGTAATTTTGGAAACTGTACAGAAGTTGATGTAAATGATACCACATATGTAAACCCAAATCATGCTGCACTTGGTGGAACAGGTATTGATTGGGTTACAGCAAATAATTGGCTAGGTATAGCTTGTAATGAAATAGATGAAATTACCTGTAATTCACCTCTAAGTCAACAATGTGGTCAGGGTTGTGGTCCTTGTGACGCAAATCCTAGTACAGATGCACCATTTGTAGCTTATTCTGCAACCACACCTTATATGTTCTATGATACTGTAATTTCATACCAGTTTAACGGTTCCACCCAGAATAGTGAATACAAATATTTCTACGACCCTTCACCAGTTTGTGATGATGGGCTTGGAATGCAAATTGGTACTTCAGCTCCATGGATAGGAATCTTTCTTTGTAACCCGAATACCACTGACATGGATACATGTGAAGACCCCATCGCAAATTCAGCTCAAAACCATCCATGTATGAACCAAGTTGGTATGGTTTGTAATAATCCACCTCTACAAAATGTCCCACCACCAGTAGATATAGCGAAATCAAGATTAGATTCGGGGACCTGTTGGGCACCCTGTGTAATATAAAATATAAAAATATAAGATATGTCAAATACAGCACCATGGAGTTCAGTACAATTTAATAGTGAAGGACCTAACGCGATAGGTACAATCGTCGATGGGATTGGAAATGCTGTAGGTATTGTAGGAAGAGTAGTTGTGGGTACACAACAAGACCCGAATTGTACACCTGGACAATGTTGTCCACTGGTGGGTTGGGCTGGTTGTTTTGCTATGGAAAGGTCATTATTTGTGGACTATACCACCCCAACCCTTAACAATGGTAATTCTAACCCATGTCACGCAGTTGGTTGTACAGCACCTGCTAATGGAACTTGTGTACAGACACCACTCGGTTCCCCAGGTACAGACCCAATCCTCTCATGTTCTAATAATTGTCCTAACCCCGTACCAAATAATTGTACATATGGGGAATACTATTCGGCCCTACCAAATATAAATTACCAATCAGGGTTCCCTGGTGCACAATGGTTAGTCGTTGCTGGTATGGTGCTACCTGGTGTGATAGATGGTTGTGTTGAGATTATAGATATAGTGCACGATGAAGCTACTTGGACTAGTGGACAAGTTAATTGTCCTAGTACTTTTGATGATGGTGTTAGTACTACATATGTTGGTGGAGGACTAATTAATTATACAGATTTAAAACTTTTAGCAACAGGTGGTGACCCAGTTACCGTCGTAGAAACTAATTGTAATAGTTGTGTAACCAATGTTTTAGGGTGTATGGACCCACTCGCTATTAATTTCAATTATAATTGTGCAGGAGCACCAGTAACACCAACAATAGACGATGGTTGTTGTATATACCCCGGATGTCCTAATAGTTCAGCTCTAAATTGGAGTCCACCAAACATTAATGGGTGTGGTACAATTTCTAATGGTAGTTGGGTAACCGGAGGACCAAATAATGAAGACTGTTGTGAATATCCCGGTTGTTTTGATGGTACTTTAATATGTGATACATCGACCCCAATACCAAGTACTGGTCAACCAGGACCTATTGGTTGTGTTGCAAATTATCAAGATGATTGTAATGGGAACTATACAGGCCCACCACCAAGTGGTGGGGTTTTAATCGCAACAACAGACACTTGTTGGACAAATGGTTGTTTTTATGTTGGTTGTACAGATTCAGATGCGACTAATTATAGTCCTGGTGCTCACGGTTGTGTTTTCCCACCCACATCTGGGTTTGATGATGTAGCTTGTTGTGAATACTTAGGGTGTGACGACCCAGCATCCCCAAACTATGGAGACTCGTGTAATGGTTTATTTAACGTTATTAACGATAAAAATGTATTACCTACGGGCCCATGTATTCCAGATAATTGTGAAGACCCAATAATAGTAGGGTGTATGGATGACGGATGTTGTGTAGATGGTACAATTAACTTAGTAGACCCAACCTCTACAGGACAATGTCCAAACGGTACACATTTATGTCCTACCACAGGTGGAGGCCCTTCTATCAGTAGTAGTTTCCCACCTGGATGTACTCCAGGAATAGATTGTATTGATTGTAATTATGACCCAAATGCTAATGAACATGACCCTAATATGTGTGCATGTGAAGGTGGGTATTACTGTAATATAGTTAACAATCCAGGGTGTAGTCCTGGTGTTGACTGTTGTATAGATATATACCTTTCTTCGGTAATACCACCTTATGTTTGGTCAGGACCACCTATGTTTGGTCCATGTACTGATGCTGCTTCATGTGCTGCGGCATTAGCTGATTGTAATACAATTTGTGCAACACCTGAATTAGAGGATTGTGTTGTCTTTATGAACGATAAAGAAGGCAATGTTTATTTTTATGGACCACCCAACCCACCAACACACACTACTTCATCTGACTTGACATTCTTATTTAGAGATGAACAATTTGATGAAAATCTTTTTGGACAGAATTATAAGTACGCTACAGGTTCTTGGGATATAGCAAACACAGTAGACAGACTATGGTTATATAGTTGTAGGGTTGTTAACCCAGCAACAGGTAATGATATTTTTATAGATGCAAATAGTGGTTTGGAGTGGGAAAGTGATAATATACCACCAGGGATATGTGATGCGAGTAATCCCTGTAAAAATAAAGGAATAATTAGAGAATACACCATTACCCTACCAACATTCACGGTTGGTGACGGTGCGACGATGGTACCACCTCCAGTACAGAACCCTACATATAATAGAGATATAGATATTACTGACGTATGTTCAAACGGTTACGACCTTTCTCTTGACAACCCTACCAGAGTAAATGATTTGGGTGAACCACTTTATCATCTGGGTAATGCGTTAGTTGCGAGAGACAATAACACTTTAATATCTGCTGGATGGACAGTCCAAGATATCGATATTACAGGGCCTATAGGGGTTTCAACTGAACTATTCGCATTACCAAATATGATGTGGCCATCTTTTGGTACCGGAGCAGCTACAACAACTCAACAAGGAGAAGCTATTGGTGATATTATTTTGGATAAAAATAGTGGTGATTTAATTATTACATATTATGATACTTGGCCAAATAATGGTAAATTAGGTAAATTTTCACTAGGAGCTGGTACTGGTATAGAAATGGGGACCAGTGCAAATATTGGGAGTACATGGTGGGAAATACAAGTACAGGCATATCCGACAAACCCATACTTATTTGGGCTATTTACTTGGGACTATGCTGGTACATTAAGTTGGTACGCTGCAGGAGCTACTGTAAATGGTGCTGAGGTATTTGATATGGATGTGAGTAGTTTAGTTATAGACACAACAACACCAATAGGAAACGTAACCACAGTTTCTTCGGGAAAACCATCAAACCCTATATATGGAGCGTCACAAAAAGATGGGTGTACCCCTATAGACGAAGAAGGTTGTTTAGATTCAACCGCGATAAACTTTAATATGTGTTGCCATCCGTTCCCAGGGTGTCTACCAACAATCCACAATCAAGAGTGTTGTGTGGAACCACCAGAAGGGCGTGGGGGGTGTTTACCTAGACTAACAAAACAAGAGTTTATGATGAATGTTGTGCAGAAACCAGAAACGCAGTCAGATATATTTATTGAAAGAGGTAAAGTTTCAGTTTTTGAAAGACCACAGAGATTAGCTCAAACATCCACAATTGGAGAACTAGAACTTCACGGTTATGGATATTATAATATTTTAATACAAGAATAATATGGCTTTAGGAAATTATGGGATTAAGAGACCAGCTGACGTATCCCCAAACGATGTAGAAATTTTATATCATTATCAAGCTACTAGAGATGCTGGTAGTAGTTTTACATTGGGGACATTACCCTCTACAAATCTAACATACCACGTACATAACGCAACAACAGCTTTAAATCAGTCAAGTGCTGTGGCTGGTAATACAATTTTAGGTGGGTTATATGCGTTAAATTTACCATCTACTATTTTTAGTAATAAAGGGTATTATACAGTGTATATAAGACCGGTAGAAATTAGGACAAAAATATTAGATTGTGGTATATTATCAGCTTTACCTAATGTAAAAGGTTTGGTTATTGATTTAAATCAGGTTCCACAACAATTTAAAAATAGGTTTGTTAATAGTGGTTTAGTTGGGTATAGAATAGAATATATGAATTCAGAAGCAAAAGGTACTAAGATACCTAATTTCTTTAGGGTTGTAACATCTAGTTTTTATTGTGAAAGAGTTCAAAATACAGCGGCAAACCCTAATAAAGTTTCCCCACGATACGCATATACAGATTCACCATCTAATCTAGTATTTCTAACACTATCCCCTAGTAGTGCACCTACAAACCAACCAAACGCTATACCAGATATAGGTAAATCTGGACAAAATATTATAATAACAAACACTTATTTTAACCCAGTAGTTTTAGAGGTTGAGATGGCGGACCATGATTTTGACACTTTAGCGATTGGACTTTATGGTAATCAAACAAAATCTATAGAAGATGGAATCTATACGATGTATGATTTATCCGGTGTTAATAACATTTATAAACAATATAACCTATTTGAAATTAGGGACCAATTTGATGAAAACTTATTTGAGGTTAGACAGGATAGGGGTAATCAGATTGATTTTAGTAAACAATTTGGTACAATAATTAGTTAATAATGACAGATAAAAAGAAATTTTATTACCCACCAGCACCACCAAGTGGAGCAGGAACATTTAATGATGATTTAGTGGGGTTCCAATACACCAAAGGGTCCGCACAGATGACGTTGGGAAATTTCAATATAACCGACAGCTCTTCATCTTCACAAGATAGAGAATTTAACTTAGGTGGGTTTTCTGGACCAATAACACTAGAACAATTAAGCGCTGGGGATACTAATCTAATAAAATATAATTTAAACAATAGTCTTTTAGTAGAATTTAACTATGACAATAGTGATGTTACTAAATTTGTACAATACGGTTCTTTAAAAGATAGATTTAGAGTTGCAGCTCAACAGATTGTTAATTTTTTTCCAGCCGCACTATACTTTAATGGTGTAAATGAAGTTACCCAGAACCAAAGTAATACCGTAGAGACTATTTCTTATGATGTTGTACATAATAGAACCACACTAGTAATATCCAAATACCAAATATCTAACCCATTTGATATTGAATTTACAGATGCTGGAGAATTAGAATTCGGTGATTCACTAACTATGAATTATTTAACCGATGACCCAACAACTGGCAAAATTACCGACACCACTATTAAAGCAAAAACAGGCAAAGTTTCTCCTCTTAGAAATTTTTCTAAAGAATATAGTAGATACTGTTTAACTTTTAATGGTAGTGGGACAACTAACTATACCGTACTAGACTACACACCTATTGAGGACGGGACTAATAATTTAACCATCGTAATATCTGGTTCACCATTTGGAACCACAGCAACATCATCCACTACTAAATTTTATATAAAACCTAATAGTTTTGAAACTCAGACCGAATTTAATAATTTTGATGCTGTAGAAAAATTCTTATTAAACCAAAAAAGTGTTCCACAATATAAAGCAGAAATAAATTTACCTAGGCAAACAGATAATGGTCGAAACTATATTTTAAAAGAAAATGTTATATGGGAAAAACAAGACCTTTGGAATATAGATGTTAGTACTCAAAAATATACCGACTATTTACAAAAATTAGTAGGTATTGGGGATGAATTAGATGACTATAAAACTAATTTAGTTTCTAGATTTTTAACTACTGGGGCATTAAAAGATTTTGACTCGGATAGTAGAAAAGTAGAAAAAACATTACAAATATACGGTAGAAGTTTTGACGACACCAAAAAGTTTATAGATGGTATCGCGTACATGACCAACATGACATACGATGGTAAAAATAACGTACCAAACCAACTACTAAGAAATTTAGCAAAGATGTTGGGTTGGAAAACACCATCCACCACCACTAAAGAAAAGTTTTTAGATACGGTACTAGATAGGTACGAACCACAGTATTCTGGTGAATCTATAGGTATGACACCAGCAGAATTGGACATTGAAGTGTATAGAAGAATTTTGATGAATACAGCATTCTTATTCAAATCCAAAGGTACTAGAAAAGCTATAGAATTTTTATTTAGATTTATTGGTGCACCTGAAGCTTTAACAGAATTTAATGAATATGTTATTTTAGCAGATTGTAGAATTAAGATGGGTAAAGCCTCACCAGCAAAAGACCCTAGATGTAATAAGTTATTTGCTTTATTAAACGCATCCACTAATGGTGGTAATGGTATTAAATGTCCCCCAGGACAAATATGGGACCCGGTAGATGAAAGATGTGAAACACCACACCCGAAAGGACCAAAATTTAGTAACGTCCCACGAGAATCTGGGTTAGGTACGACACAACCTAATGGGTATGTACCACAAATGGGTGGTCCAACACCAACCAACGCAACATCATCAGTTTCCCAGATACAACAAGCGTTATCACTTTTAGGTTGTGAAGACGATGGAACACCAGGATTCTTAAACAAATTTCAAAAAATATCAGGTGGGGTAAGTACCACACAACAGTATATACTTGACCTAACCACTAACAATACTTTATTATCTTCTACAACTAAATCACACGGTTTTGTAAGAGAAGACTACCCTATAGATGAAGAAGGATACCCAACCAAACCTAGAGAGACCACACACTATTATTTCCAAAGAGGAGCTGGGTGGTTTGAAGAGACTGAAGAACACCATGGTGTTACAATTATTGATATGGATAATTCTGTTCTATCGGGGTGTACACCTAAGGTTGTTACAAAGTTAAATCAGTTTAGTTGGGGTGGTTTTTTTGGGGATTTACCACTTGGAGTTACATCTAACGACCCCGGTGCTCCATATCTTGAAAGATTTAGAAATTTCCCACACATGCAACATATGGGTTTTGGTTTAAAAGCTGTTGTTGATGATAAAAAATCATGGGTTAAGATTGATAAAAGAAATGAAGATAGGGTGTACTCATTTGAAGATGTTAGATATGCTGATTACCACGTTCACGATGAAAGGTATGTTTTAAATGTTAAAAATGTTGATATATTTTTGAATGTAGGGCAAGCTTTAGTTTATGATGTTTGGCAACAATCAGTTTTAAGTGGTTGTCCTTTTAGTGGTGGACCACTACCACCTCCATACCCACAAAAAGGTGGGATTGATGATACGGTAACCCTTATAAACGGTAAGAACTATTCATTTAAAGAATTTGTGAATAGATTCTGGAGAACATTTATTAATGTAAGAAATAGACAAACTATAGATGATGGTAAGACAGGTGGGTACCCACTCTTACAAAAATTATATATTGATTACTTATCAGAGGTATGTGGTGAAAATAATCAATATACCTACACTAAAATGATAGATTACGCCCAAAGTTTAGGTACATACTGGATTAGAATAATAGAACAATTAGTACCAGCAACAACTTTATGGCAAGGAGGTGTGAAAATAGAAAATTCATTATTTCATAGAGACAAATTTACATATAAACATTACCCACTAAGACCACTACCAGGATTCAATAACCCAATAAAAACAGGGTATGTACCTGGGTGTACCGACCCTTCAGCTAGTAATTTTAATCCGCTAGCGACCCAATATGATGGTACTTGTTCTTATGACAGAAATGGGGGTACCGGGCCTGCTGAGGGTAAACCACATACTCTAGGAGAAACTTTCCCGTGGGTAGGACTAACAAGTCCAAACACAGGGACTACTTGTTCGTCAGGTTGTCAAAATACTGGGGGCACACAAACAAAAATAGGACCAATAGAATCTACAAGTATTACTAAGTCTTGTGATTGTTGTTCTTTACCTGAAAATAGTATGGTGTTACAAATGAGACCATTAAGTGCGACTTGTAAGTCTGTGTGGCCTTCATTTATAGATTATAATGGTCATTCAGCTACAACATCAAACCCTGGTGTTAATAACAGTATAAATTTAATTACTAAAAGATTTGCTAGTAATGACTCTACAATAAATGGAGCTTACAATATACTTAGTACAATGAATAATAATATAATGTTTAGAGTTAAGCGAACTTTACCTTTAAGTAAGAATAAAAAAGAACCATGGGGTTATAAATTTGATTTAGAAAAAAATTATAACAATATATAATGGACACTATAGAAAATAAAATAAAAAATACTAACGATGTTGTAAGGTATAGTAAGAATGTAGACATAAGACAGGTAGCTGATTCTTTACAAGTAAAAGTATACGCCACAGGAACAGCTTTAGGTAAAAAATATAATAAATCTCAGTTTATTACGATGGATTATGATGTCTCTATGCCTGTACAACTATATGAGGTATATAGTGGGAAGGACATATTAGAAGCTTTCTTATATTTTAAAAAAGAAAATTTTAAATTAGGAGAATTTAAGGTTAATAAAACACCATTCCTATCAGATTTTATAATAAGGTTAAATATAGAGAATAATAGGACATTATCTCTAAAACAGATTGGTAATAAAAGAGAAAAGTCCTTATTAACAACAAAAGAATTTTATGTGGTAGGTAAGGAAAGTGCCCTAAACAAATTCAGTAGACCAAAAGGGGGTAAGACTCACAAAATAGAGATGGTGCTCCCAGGAATTACAGAAAATAAAGAATTCTTCAAACCATACTTAAATTTAGGGTTTGATGTTGATTTAAGGGTGTTTAGTACTACAGGACCTGTTACCAGTATATTTTTTAAATTAAATTTACCAAATCCACAATCAAATTTAGTAAAAAAATATTTTAAAGATAAAACTGGGGATGTAGATAATGTAATATTAGTAGAACCTAGAAGAATTAAAACTTTAAATACAGCACCTACAAGTTATGAAGTTATGGACGGTAAGGACTTAGAATTGGGGCAATTTAAATTTAATTATTTTGACTACTTCCAAAAACTAAATCAAGAATATACAGATTATTATATAAAATCATCAGAGGTGTATGTGGTTAAAAATGATGAAAATTATAATCTTAATATGGGTAATTTTTTAAAGAATAGTACTAAAGAAATACCATATAATGTGTCTAGAAAGTTAGACGGTAACACGATAAAACCATCAGCACCATATTTTGAAAAAGGATTAAAAAAATATCCATTAAATTGGGTGTCTGAATTACGTAATAATGAATATTTTAGTCAATTAAATAGATGTATAGAATTAACATTTTATTGTGAAGAACATTTGGATAGTTTTGACCAATCACTAAAAGAAAACCAAATAGCTAATTTAGAAACTTACACAACACAAGATGGTACTAATGGTAAAACCGGTTTAAAACCTAGAACTTATAACGGAATATCAGAATGGATAAGTAGGACTGATAATGATTATTTTAACGATTTAAGATTGCAATATAGCCCAGGGGGTAAATTGAAGAGTATGGTAATTTGCCCATCAAAAGAAACTAAAGTAGACGAATATATTAAAAAAAATATATGGGGTGGTAATAAGTGTAAGTGTAAATATTCTAATGGGTCAGACCAAAAACTAACAACAATACTATTAAATTCCACAGACGGTAATTGTGATGAGGTGTGTAGAAAAGCTTACAACACCAACAAGTATGAAAAGTGCTGGACCTGTGAAAAAACATACTATAGTCCTATAAAAGATTTAAGAAATGACTTTTTTGGGACTACGTACTCAACGATAAGAGAGTCATTTTCTGCAGCTACTAAATATACTGGATATACGTCGGGGGGTATTACAGGTAAAAATACATACGATATATATTTTTCTGGTAATGGATATACGGCCACCACTAGTTTAATGACTGGTGTTGCAATTCCTATTAATAATGTTAATAGGTTAGACCATAAACCCTTTATAGGTGTAAATTCACCTAGTTGGGTGCCATATAATTCATGGCAAAGTTTATCATCACAGACTGGGACCACCACGTCACTTTCAGGTGCAGGGGCACTAATAGTACAAAGTGGTGACCCAATAAACTACATGATTTATAAAAGTTTAAGTGGGGGCACATATAAATTTCAATACAGTGCTTATTTAGATATTAAGTATACCGACACAAAATGGTGTGAATATATTACCACTAATTATCTTTCGGGTGATACAAGTAGTATTGGATATCCCGCTACAGAATATGAACTTAAAAGATTGATTAATTCTTCTATTATAGAGAAAGGATTAACTGAAGGTAATACAGTTAAAAAAGATACGGAAGGTATTTATTTTCCAGGAAAAAATGGATTAAATAATAATACCGGAATATTGGATTTTAATTTTGAAGTGTTTTTAGAAAAAGAAACCACTAGTGGGGTTACAAATAATGTGGTAAGTACAGTTGTGGGTGCCAGTCCAGTAACAAACCCATCAGCAAATTTATTTTTACTAAACCAAACAAATAACGTACAAAATAGTATGAGTGGGTTTAGTAATTGTTATGCTTCGGGCACTTCCGCAAATACTGTATTCCACACTCAGATACCTATAAAATTGGATAGTGGTCTTATAACTTTAATAAGTGGGGAGACTATAGTGTTAAAATATAATAGTATGTTCCAGGCAACTTCTAAGGTTGCGGGCGGTGTTGCAAACATAGAAATGAACTTAGGTCATAAATTAGACTTATCAGGTAGTGCGACGCACTCACCATTCTATAGAATCACCAAGTACAGCCCATCAACAGGTTTAACATCTAACTTAAAGAAAAAGTTATTTATGAACCCACAAAAAAAATCATCCCCAGAAAAATACGTCAATAATAAAAACGAAACACTAGAACAAACATCTAAAGGTTCGTTATATATAATAGACGATAAATACTCCCCAATCTCAACACCAATAGTTAATTCCCAGACTTTCCAAAGTCTTACTTTTGTAGATAATGAAAAATCAGATACCACACTAAATCTAAATTTAGAATCACAGGTACCTACAAATAATTGGGCAAAACAAATACAAAATAATAGTTTGGTGGATTACTACCTACCAAACCAAAAAGATTTAGTAGAAATAAAATCAGGAATTCTAATATTTAACTTACCTAGATACGACCAGAAAGAATCAACATTATGTAATTATAAATTTCCACAAATAAATCAAAGTTATGTTATAAAGAATACCATTTCTAACGTTAAAGGCACACAAAAAGACCATTTTATAGTGGTAACACCATCTGAATGTCTTTATACTCCATGTTTTACCCCTACACTACAAGAAAAAGTTGAATTAATTGATAGTGAGATAAAAATAAAAGAAAAGGTAGATAATGTAGATAACCAAATAATAATAGACGGACAACCTATAATATTAAAAAACACAAGGTCTGAACCCTTAACACAACTTAAATCTAATGAAGGGTTTAGGTGTAAGTTTTACTGTGTTTGTGAAGATAAAAAAGCTACAATACCTATACACCCATTTTATGGGACAACAGATGTAATTACAGATACGGCAATATTAGATTGTGATGATTGTGAAGAAAGAGCTGAATCTTACTGTATGGGGGTTAATAGAACTTGTACACCTAAAGTATTCTCTAACTCATGTATTGAGGATAAAAGTAATTTATATACAAGTGGTGATGAATATTTACTTCCTAACGGTGATGTTTATGTTGGCTTCTATCACATACATGACGGAGAACCAATGGTGGGAGCTATACACACTAAAGAATCCCACCACACACTCACTCAAACTAGAAGAGATGTGGGTGTTAGTATAAATAAATTAAATAATATAGCTGTTGTAGATGTAAATTATGGAAACAACAATGGAAGTAATGGGTATTAAAATATATAAAATATGAGTGCATTTATTAATGAATATAATGTAACCCCTACAGTTTCGGGACAATCTATTGGTAGTATAGATGTTATAAATGTAAGTGGTGGGACAGGTCCATATACTGTAAGTTGGTCCGGAGCAACAGTTAATGGGTACACAACTTCTACTCAGTGGGACCAAAATAATTTAGCGGAAGGTGTATACAAAGCAACAATTACCGACACCAACTCTAATGAGGGAACCACCCTAGTTGACGTGTCAGCTTACACAAACCCTACATTTTCAGCTTTAGTTACCTCCAATTTATGTATTACAAACCCTAATCAGTATTGTGAAGTTACAGTTTATTCAGCTGGTACTAATAATGTGTGGAGTCCATTTTCTGGAGAACAGTCTGCAAGTACATTTAATTATTCTTTATATAAAGACGGTTCTTTATTTGATAGTAAAACCATCACAACAGCGGAAACCCAAACCACTCAAGTATTTCAAAATTTAACTAATGGGAAATATATGTTAAACGTGGGTAGGGAACAAAGTTTAAATAGAAATTTTAAAATTACTGATTCACAATGTACAGCTTCTACTATCAGTGTATCAGCTACAAGTAATCCAGCTTATAGACTTTCTGCTATAACTTCTGCTTATACTATTAATTCTCATTTTGCTGCTGCAGAAATGTATATAGGTGAAATTCCAGGATTTTATACTACCGGTTTACATAATTGGGGACAAGTAACTAATGCTTCAGGGCATTGGTTTTTTACCGGTAATTCTGATAGTGGTGGTATTATGAACTATCCAGATGTAAACCCTAATACAGGAAGAACAACAGACAGTCATAGAAATTGGTATTTGGGTGTTAGTGGGTCCAGTGATTGTCAGGAAGGTTGGAACTGTGGACCTAGTGGGCCTAATACTGACCCAGTAGTGGCAGTGGCTCAGAAAGATTTAACTGGAGGCACTATTACTGGAAATAAATTTAGAGGTACCTACTATTACCACAAATACTTAAATAAGTTCTTTATATGGGATTCAACAACAGGAATTACTAATTCCGACTACACTTGGGTCACATATAACCCCACAGCTGATAGAGACAGTAAAGGAGACCCAGTTTCTTCTGAAATAATAACACAAAAGAGTACCACATTCCAAAATATAATGTTAGCACACGCTGGAGATACTAATATATTCCCATATATTGGTGAGTCTAATGTGGTTACTAACTACACATCATACGCGAGTAAATTAGAAAATAATTACACCCAAACAGCAATAAAACACCCATATATTTCTGGTGATACTACTAGAACAAGTCTTATAAGCCCTTGTAGTTACTTGGACTATACACATGATACCTACCTATTTCAAAGTGGTACCTCTGACCCATCAGCTTCTGTGGTTTTAGCTTATTTTAGAGACAATAGTGGGACTTATGGTGAGAGTGGTGCAACACATTATTTAACATTAGATTTTCTACAACAGAGTGGAGTTACAGTCAGTTTTAATAAAGGACAGAGTGCAAGAGCATTCCAAAAAGATGTATATGGTAAAGAAATGATTGTAGGAAACCCAGAGGATTCTGACGACCCGGAGGTACAAGAAATCGTACGGAGAGCTAAAGAACAAGCAATCTCACAATTCGAAGAAGAATATCCAGACCTATCACGTTCTGCGGGTGGTCGTGGGGTTATTGAAGAAGTAATTTTGGATTATAATGAAGCTATGAAGGCCGGTGGTGATGAGTCATTTGAAATTTATAGTGAGATAAAAGAGTTTTTGAAAATCTATGATGAAATTCTATTACGGTTATTATCTGATTTTGATTTAAACACATATATATCCACACAATATAAAGAATTTAGTACTATTGTTTTAAGAAACCAACCAGAAGACGTTGAAGGACCAGCAGGAGCCCATAGAAGCCCATATAAACTAGCAAATACTCTAGCCACTCAGGGAGCAATAAAAGTTAGAGTTATAAGAAGTGGTAACGAAGGGGAAAGATTTAGAATTCAAGTGACACCAACGATGGGTGAACAAAGTAACGCGTACGCTGCAGAAGCAACTGTTGATATGGGAGAGGAAAACTTATTCCAAACATATCATGAAATTAATTTTGACCTAACAGATAGTACTACTTGGTCAGGAACCTCACAAAGTGCACCTACTTGGGTGGCAGGAACTGAATTACAAAGATTTTTAGGGGGTACTAGAGTAGGGCATATGGTTAATAACTTCTATGGGGTATTTTATGGTGTAGGACTTACGGGTACAGGAGCAAACTATACTGTCAAACCTACGAACTCAACATTTATATCAAATAATTCAGCTATAACATTAACTGAAACAACAACGTATAATCCTGATATCCCTATAAATTCTCAGAGCTTAGAAGATGTGGTTGGTAATAATAATATGCAATCTTCTAAAAATTGTGATTTTCGACCTAGATGTGGTAAAAAACTTACAATACCAAACATAAGACCAAAGACATCGGCAACATTACAAACATTTAAAGAACCTACAGTAATTTTAGAAGGACTAAGTAAACCAAACGATAACTTAGAAAATTTAAAAATTATAAACCTATCAGGATATTCTGGTAATACACCAGTAATTACCGCAAATACTTCCGGACACACATCGGACTTACTGTTAGAAAAAACTTATTTAAAATTAAATATACACGCTTACGACTACTCAACTTCAAAACTTAGGGTAAAACCTAACTATAGTTATTTATTTAACACTTTAAGTGAACTTTCTAACCCAAAGGATAGAAAGTTAGGTATTGCGTTAAGTGGTGAAACTTTACTACCATTATCTGGGTTACCGACAGGTAGTACTTGGCAGTACGTTATAAAACCTTCTTTTATTTTTAAGGATAAAAGCACTAAAGACCCAATATGGTTAGATAGTTATAATAATGTAGGTGGGGTCGGTATTAATAATTCTAAAGATTATTATATGGCGTTAGTAGAACCACCCTCAGAACCAAATTTAAAAAACCAACAAATATCTTACGACCCAACCACATCTTCGGGTAACATACGGATAGTAAGTACGGTTAAAACAGTTGACGGTGTGCCAGACTTTTTAGTTAACACTGCTTTTACGTACTCAGCTTTAACACTACCATATCCACCACAAAGTAATGTACAAGTTGTTGTTAATGGGGTTACTGTTGTACAATCACAGAGTAGGAATGTAAATTCTTTTACTAATGATTCTTATTATTTAACTACGGGTGATTATTATTGGCAAGCAAATCGTTTAATGTTTAGGCCTCAGTCTGTCATGAATGGTGATGTTATACAGGTACTTTACCCATCAGCTAGTGATAGAAATTATTACAACCAAAGAATTGCTGTAGGTACATTAGGGACGGATTCTAATGCTGGTATGTACAAAGACAACGCTAACTACTACATTAATCTAGACTATCCAGCATTAGGTGCTATACAGATTATATTGAATGGTCAGGTACTGACTGAAGGTGTGGATTTTCAAAAAGTAGAAGAAAAAAGAATACAATTTTTATCATATGTAGTTGGTGGTACTATAGATTTTAATAGTGCGGATGTTATAAGTATGTACTACCTAACCCAATATAATCTTACTGGTTTAGCAAGTACTAAAAATCCTTTAGTTGATGTTAGTATTAATAAGAAATTATATGTGGTGGAAGAACTTAAATTAGTAGTAATTGATAGTAATGGTGATATAGTACAAGAAGATATGACCACATTTAATAGTTCATTAGGTGGTGTGGTTTCTGCACGTTTCACCATAGAAACCCCAACTTTTGGTACTTACAGTTACACCTTACAGAATAAAAGATACTACCCACTTTTAAATGGTAAAGAAATTAGTACGGAAAGAAATACGAAGCCTATAACGTTTATAATTGATAGAACAACTTTTTATTCACCATATACTAAAATAACTAAAACCCCAGGGGTAGGGTTTAGTAGTTACGATTAATAAAATAAAAGAACATAAAGAATATTTATAATAAAACAAAAAAATTATGAGTTACATATTAAAAGACACATCACAAGGAATAATATCTGTAAAACTTACAGACGCTGGAAGAAAAAAATTATCCAAAGGTCAATTAAATATAGAATTATTTCAGGTGGGGGATAGTGAGTATTGTTATGATTGTAACGGTAGGTTACCAGCACTAGTTAACGGTGTCAGTATAATGCAGGCTAACTTTAATGCACAAAACCTAAACCCAATACCAGAAAAGAATAAAGCCCACGTAAAATACCCAGTTCCTATGAATAGAACGGCCCCAAATCAAGTATTTGGAGCCGCTCAAGCCGCACATGATTACGAAGAAGTTTATAATAGAGCCTCTCAAAGAGGGTTTTATAGTGGAAATACAGCTACCACATGTGATTTTGGGGTTGAGGTAAGTTCAGCGTACACCCTAAACTCAAATTTCTTCTTTCCACTATCTGCGATGACAGGTGGTACTAGAATAACACTATTGTCAGCCAACACATTCCAAAACCAAGCTTTTTCTGCTGGTACTCTACCAGGATACACACCAGTCGTTGGTGATATGCTAGGTGTATCCTACTTTTTCCAAACTGGGTCTACGGGTACTACTAGTTGTGAGACCTTACAATGTACAGGAGCTTCAGCTCAATTATTTTATCAAATAGTTGGGGGAAATAGTACTTCTGGTAGAACTGGAACAGCTTGGTCAGGTAGTACAGCAAAACCTTTATGGTATACTCTAGACCGAGCACTACCAGACTTTATGGCTTATTCAGCTTCAACTGGAGCTTACGCAGTACCTATAAATGAATATTCAGGTACGACAGGTAGTTTAGTGGGAGCTTGTGTAAAGGTATACCCGAATGTTACAGGTGGAACTTATTCAGCACAATCCACAAATCCAATGCTAACTTGGTACGGGGCAAACACCCCTATCGCTTATTGGTCACCAGGTTCATTATCTTTTGAAAATAATTGTGACGTGTCAATCAAAGATGTTAAAGTTTGGAATATGAACATTAATTGGACTGAACAGGTAGCTGGGGTAAGAGATTCTCGTGTAAGTGAAGGTTTTGAACCTGTGAACTATTACGGTTCTTCTGGGTATTGTGGGACAAAAGAATATTTAGGTTATCATAGTAATAGTGGTCAAGTGGATACGGGTTCAGTTCCTGATACATACGACCCAAATATGGAAAGTTCTTCTTGGTATTATGACTCTTATAAAAACCCTAGAGCGGTAACACCAAAAAGGCAAAAAGCCATTGCTATCCTACACTATACCAACCAAACCATTTCTAATTACTATGGTGAAAAATTTGCACAATTAGAAGACACTGCTAGTAAAACAGATTTAGGTAAAGCTAAAAACTTTAGATTGTGTATGCCTAGTTTAATGTGGCATAAAAAATATGTTAGTAGTTTAAAAAATGGAAGTTCAGAACAACAAGGTTGTATGGGAGCTACGGAATATGGACAATGTTTTTATACTGACCCAGCTGGATATGATATGTTCCCAACACAACCATATATAATGAAGTCTTCTGTTAGTGATAATATGAATGATGATGGTTTAAGGTATTATTATTTATACGATGATAATGCAGGACCACAAACAACTAATTTAGGACAAACCACAGTAGGTCCTAACCCTGTTGGTAAGGTATTTCCAGATTTAAAAATGGTTACAATTCATGATGAAGAGTTAGTCGCAGCTATGTCTTATAAGGCAAATAGAAATTGGACTTTACCAGCACCAAGAGTAACAAAAATACCAGCTGGAACCAATTGTGCAGGAGGAACTTCTACGGTGGGTGTCTTTAATAATAGTAGTGTGGATGAAACTATCTACTTAACTTATTTATTAGAGAGTAATAGTGGATACACTACAGGACTACATTGTAATTACTATGTGCCGTCAACCAATGTGCCAAACGCAGACCCGGTAGATTTAGAAATTGATTTTGGTGAGGAATTTCCTTACTTAAAACCATTTAATACTGGAGGACCAAACAACATGTCAGGTGGTACAGGGTGGCAAGCGAATAGAATGCATCTACTATATCAGGTATGTAATCCGGGAGAAGACCCAAGTCCTAATTTGTGGAAAAAGGTTGAGGTTACAAACCAAATAGGAGGAACTAACAGTACTTTTGGAACAGGTACTTCAGCAAATGTACCATTTAGTGGATGTCAATTAAGCAGTGCTTCAACTAAATTCTATTTAACAGACTGGTTAAAAAAGAGAGCAACAACCTACCAACTAAATGACTATATAACAATACCATCAGCTTCAACAACAACAGGTGCCGCTAACTTAACAGGACCACAAACTTTACAATTTGGTGATGAATATTTCTTTAATGGGTTGATAGAAACCGATATTATGGCGACCATTTACGAAATGAAATATAATGTGAACCTATCCTCTACTCAGTTTGGTGGTGGTACAGTTGGTCAAGGAACATCGTTAAACCCTACATGGGAAAATTACTATCAACAAAATAATGCGTACCCTAGTTATTCTTATATTACTGAAATAGGTTTATTTGATAATAAGGATGGACACCCGGATTTAATGGCGATAGCTAAGTTACAGAGCCCTATTAGGAGGGATAATGCACAACAGTTTGTTATAAAAGTAGATTTCTAAATGGGGTTTATATCCACAGCAAATACTAATACCCTAGAGGTAAATTTAACAGATTATGGTAAATCTGTACTATTAGGTAATGCTGGTGGTGGGCTAATGGAGCAAATTGTAAAATTTGGTTTAAGAGATTCCGATGTGGATTATAGAAGGTTTACTGGTGACAGTAGTACCCAAACATATGGACCTTGTCATGACCAATCATTAAGTATTAACCCTAACATGGTGTCGTTATCTGGTGATTGTTTTTATAATTACCCAGATATCAGAGGGAGGTATGGTATGGAAGTTTGTGATTTAGCGGTATTAGATGGTCCCACTACAGATGGAACAACCATTTTATTTAACCCACCTAGAAAGGGAAATCTATGGCACACGACAAACCAAGACTTAGAATCTAAATCTTGTTTTGAAAAAGGATTTGATGTAAGGAATCTTGGGTTAAATGAGTATGGGTGTAAATGTTCACAATTTGGGATATATAGAGATGATATTAATGATAATGGTAGTATTAAACCCGGGTACCCAACATACATCGACGTTGTACAAATGTTTAACTATGTTAAAAACCCTAGATATTTTGAAGACGATAGATTTAAAGTTGGGGACTTTACTGGTGAAGGTGAAATAAATTGTGATGATTTTTGTTGGGTTGTATCATGTCACAATAAAGGTGTTAATGAAACTAGTGGTGGGTTAAATGGTGAAGTTACAGTATTCACCAAACAAAAATTTAGTGACATGATGTTAAATTTAGGTTGTAGATGTGAAGGGTATAGACCAAAACCACCACAAACTCAGACCTTCCTATGTCCAGGGGATAGACAAGTTTATCCACTAACAGAAAGAAATAAAAATAAGTGTGAAAAATTAATGAACAATATAAAATCTAGAACAAAAACAAAGAAACAAGATAATTCTGGTTCTTATGGTAGACGAGATAACCCAACACTAAGTGTTAAGAGGTATTAAAATTTTATTTACTAATGAAAACTAATAATTATAATAATTATATAATAAGAACAATTTAAATTATGGGATTTGTATCATCAGCATCTTCAGTTTATTTAGACGTACAATTGACCAACTATGGTCGAGGCGTTGTATTGAGCGGAGATTTAACAACAAGAATAACTAAATTTGGTTTATCCGATAGTGATATAGACTATAGGCTACCTATTAATACAGGACATACAACAACCTCACAAGGTGGTTTGATTCCTGATGTAAGTGGTAATCATGTAGGTTGTACTAGTGGGGTTAATGACGGATTTAAATCTTCGTCACACATACACCAAACAGTATCACCAAGAGATAAAGGTAAACAAGATGTACAGGTAGTTGTGGGTATAGATAAAGATTTAACGGGTAATAAAACATATTATTCTAATGTTGATGTGGAGGTCTATATGCATGACTATTATGCTCTATGTAAACTTTTATCACACGTTTATGCGGAAGACCACAAGTTACTATATGAAAGTTTAGGTGGCGGAGGAAGCTCAACGTATACACAATTTAACAATACTTTCTTGACCTCATTTTCTAGTACTTCGTCAATTGCTTCTGGAACTTGGAGTAATGGTAGTATAAAATCAGCGTTGGAAATGTTAGATAACAAACATAGGGGTCAATTTGTTGATTTCTGGGATTGTGTTAGTGTTAACTACCCTAATTTGGGGTTAGTAGAGGAAAAAGTGTCTATAACTTCTTCCGACCAAACATATATGAATAATGCTGCAGCTGTAACGGGTAGATTGTCTTTACGTAGTGTAACTACAGCTGGATTAAACTACCAAACAGTTCAGAAAACATATGGTTCTGGTTTACAAACATTAAAAGCTAACACTATTGGGGTTTCTACCTCACCATTCACTCTAGCTTTTTCAAGTGGGGAGAAAAGTAGTAAAAAAGGTGCAGGACCTGCAGGGATAGGGTTTACCACTACAGAGTTTGGTTACCTGGTATTAGGTGGTGGTGTAAATTGGGGAAGTAACTCTTCATTAAATACTGGTTATAAACACTACCCATCAACCTTCCCGACAGGGACAGACGGATATAATAATATGGGGTACGATAAGACTAAATATTTTTTAGGTTTCGTACATCCAGTTGAATTTGAAAACGCACCGGAACTAACAAAACAAGTACCAACAGGACTAGGTCAACCAGTTACTGTAAAAGGTTATGATGAACAAGATACACAGGCAAGTCAGACTTACGGTATGGTGAAAACAGTATTACCTTCTTTAAAATACGCTATAACTAAACCACCATTAGCACCATTAGGTAATAAAGATGATGAAGAAAGAATAAATAAAATATCTAATTTATATGAACAGTCTTACGATAATTCTAATACTAGTTCTAGTAAACAATACTCTAATTTCTACTATCCTATTAAAGCAAATAGGGCTGATGAAATAAAAGAATTAATACAAACACAAACTTCATTAATACCACAATACCACCAGTCTACATTTACTGACCATACCATAGATACGTTCTCCCTACTAGGTTCTAATTTAGAATACACCAATGTTACTAAAGGGTCCAACATGTTAGGTGTGGGTGGTAACACAGTACCATCGGTAGAAAAACTATACACAATAAACTCAACAGACGTTAAAAACGGTAAACATTATTATAACTGGTTTGGTAGGATGATGATAGAAGGTGATAAATTCTTTAAAGCGGTTGGTGATAACCATAATCACGGAAATACAACATTCCCAACCCACGTATCACAATATAGTGCAAGAACGGGTACACAAGGAAGTGCTGACGAAATAGATGATTTTAACATTAAAATACCAATGGAATTTAAAATATATTCAGATGAAAATTCTAAAGCTCTTCCAGCTACATGTAAAGTTACTTTAATATATAATAAACGTGCAGCTAAACAAAGTATTGGTTATTCCGGATTTAGTGATTTTGGTTCTGGAGACCCACACGTACCATACTGGAGAGTGTATGATAGAACAATACCGGTTGGAGCTAGTGCATACAACGATAGAAAACCAAGGTTTTACGGAGAAAACGGAGAAACCATAAACGCTTATACCTCAGACCCGACAGATGTAACTACTGCTGGAAACGCAACTACAGGTAAAAGAATATTTAGAAAAGTTTTAGCTGGTGGAACAGTAATAAACTAAAAAAAGTTTTAATATGTCTTTAAATAGTAACAATCAATTCGAGAATTTTATAAAAGGAGCACCTCTTACACACAGTTCGAGTTCGCCAACACCTTTAACCCACGTAACACCTTACAGTTACAAGGATGACACCCCAATGGTGGGAGGTCTTCAAAATGTAGGAGCTTATGCTGGTGAAAGGTCATGTTGGAAACAAAGCTCTAATTACACATCATTAGAAACACCAAATAGACACAGTAAGTTATTTTTTGTACTGACTGAAGAGATTTTAAATAGCCCAGACGCTTTTAAATCTACCCAGATAGATACACCACAAAATACTACATTCCACCCAGGAACTGTACTAGGTCTTACATTTGCCGGAAGAGATACTTTAAGATACGTCTCCACCATTAACCCACAAGTAGATAAATTTATTTAATCATGCCTATATTAAAAACAATACCAAGTACCGCCAAGAAAATAGAAAATAACGTAATACCATTTAGTGGTAATGGGTACACAACTGTCAGTGGTGATAATTTAACATTCACCACAATACAAAGAGACCCAAATAACGGTAGACCCTTCTCTAACTTATATAGTTCTTTTAAATTACCAGTAACTAGTAATAGTGGGAATACGTGGCCAGGAATACCTAACAATTCGTACTTTAGTGGGTTAAACCAAAGTGAAGCTATTGTTATTAAAATAGCAAAGGATACTTATGGGGAGTTAATAGACGGAAGAACAATCCATCTAGTAATACCTACCGGATATACTAATGGGGCAGCAGCAGATGGTGCTTCTGGAGGTACTATAGACCTTTATAGTAGTTATGTTACAGAAGCAAATTGGTCCTCTGATAACCACCCATACGCGGCAGGGTTTGGACATTCAGTAAACCCGACGACTGCTGACGTAGCTAAACCCAGTACAAACATAGCTTTCTTATTTACTGATAGTGTAACAAATAATGATGGAGTATACTCTACACCATCAAACAGTTGTTGTACTGCTTGGTCTGATGGGTTTCCATCTAGTTGGTCTTACGCTACTGGAACAGAACCATCTGACCCACCAGTAGGTTATGAAAATGGAAATACAAATTACTATAATATGGGAATTAACGCATCCACTAGAAAACCACCAGTTAACATTACAGAAAATGGTGATAAACCAGTGGGGATAGCTTATTTAGATAAAGGGTTTTTAGTTATAACTGACCCGTCTATAGTAGATTCGTTTTTCTATTCAGGTTCGTCTAGTGGTGCTACAGGTTATCCATATGGCTCACAAGGAATATCTACAGGCTCTTATACTGGTATGACACAAGTTACTTTTACATCATCTACCTCCGCTAGATGTGAATTTTTCACATTTGAAAAAGAGTGGTTATTAAGTGTTGATTGTATAGCAAATAACGGTGAGTTTTTTGCTACAGAAAATGTTACGGCTTCTCCAGAATTACATAATGGTGCGGGTGGTTCAGTAACGTCGGTCCCAGGTGTGTATAGTTTAACCGGGGGTACGCAAAACTACAGTGCTTATATATCGGAAGTGGGTTTGTATGATAGTCAGGATAATCTTTTAGCTGTAGCAAAACCAGACAGACCAATTGCAAAAGCCGCAAATACTACACAAACCTTTACTTTGAAGTTTAAATACTAGATATTTTGTCCATGGCAAAAGTAAAAAACACACCAAAGATATTAGGGTTGGACGTATCAACTAAGACTATAGGATGGGCATTATTCGACTACACCTCAAAAGAGTTGTTAGAACTAACACATTTTTCCCCAAAGTTAAAACCAATACCAGAATCTAAAACAGAACAATTATTATTAAAGTCTGATTCTTTTAGGGAAGTGGTTGAAAAATATAGAGGTGTTGGTATTACAAAAGTTATAATTGAAGAACCCTTATTAAATTCC
>TARA_R110002153_G_scaffold63253_2_pt1 | contig 35793 bp, 19 predicted proteins | sample TARA_R110002153 | Tara Oceans TARA_R110002153 (sample SAMEA4398193) | marine metagenome | biome: Polar Biome; feature: [SRF] surface water layer (ENVO:00010504); material: water (ENVO:00002006), including particulate matter (ENVO:01000060) such as... | depth 5 m | reverse complement strand
TGTATCATTACTTGACCTATCACCAAAATTGATAGCGCCACTTACACCTAAACCGGTTAATGTACCAACACTTGTAATATTTGCTTGAGCTACAGTTCCAAGAGTTCCTGTAATAGAACCAGTAAAAGTAGGATTGGTAAACATCGAAGCCTTCGACTCATTAGTTACATTTTGTAATTCTAAATTAGTTCTTGCGGTAGCAGCATCTGCTAAATCCGACAAGTTGCTCGCGATCACTAATTTCTCTCCAATTAATGTAGTAATACCAGTAGCGTAATTTGGATCATCACCTAATACTTCCGCTAATTTGTTTAAAGTATTTAATGATTCAGGTGCACCATTAACTATTCCTGCCACTTCAGTATCGACATACAGCTTTGTGGTTAAGTGCGTATTTGCAGTTGGTGCTGCACCAGTTACGGTTCCACTTGCGCTAATATCACCATTAACATCTAATTTAACTGATGAAGCTGGAGTTTTGCCTATACCAACATTACAGTTTTGAAAGATAGCAGGCGACAGAAACCCGCCACCGCTCGATATTATTGATAAATGAGCGCCGGCAAATTCACTATTAATATCGCCTAGTTTATATATATGACTCGCACTATCTATGCTTAAACCCGCTGAGCCGCCCTCATTAGCAACTGTCATCGTGCCAATTACACTCAGTCCAGTTAATGTACCAACACTTGTAATATCACCTGAATGCTGTGTTACACTAGCCGATGAAATTCTGCCATTCGCAAAAGTGCCTGAAGTGATTTTACTTGTCGTTAAATCACCTACATAAGCATTTGCAATAGCTGTACCTTGCCAAATGCCTGTTCCTATAGTTCCAACAGTTACAATACTAGCAGAGCCAGCAGCCGGCGCATAATCACTTAAAGCGGTAGTCGCTGCAGTGCCTAATCCTAAATTACCTCTTGCGGTAGCAGCATCTGCTAAATCCGACAAGTTGCTTGCGATCACCAATTTTTCACTAATCAGATTAGTAATACTCGTTGCAAAATTATTATCATCATTAAGTGCCTCGGCTAATTCGTTTAAAGTATCTAATTGCTCAGGTGCGCCAGCAACAAGATCAACACCTATCCATTTCTTTGTTGATCCGTCGTATTTTAAAAAGTTACCATCAATCTTTGCTGAAGAATTATCAACGTCTACTAAATTTTTTAATTTGGATGAACCACCACCTCCGGTGTAACTACTAACTTGGTTATTAACAGTACTCTTAAAACTATTAATCTCTTTACTGTTCCTTTGAACAATAGTAGTAAGTTCTTTTTTTGCTTCATCAAAAAGAGGCTCGATTATTTTTTCAACATTCGGTACTTCACCAGCTTCGCCTGTAGCTCCGGTATCACCCTTTGTACCTTGTTCACCTTTATCACCTTTAGGCCCAAAATCTCCTTTATCGCCTTTCTCTCCTTGTATTCCTTGTAACCCTTGGTCACCTTTTGACCCTTGGTCACCCTTATCTCCTTTAACACCGTCTTTACCAGATACACCTCTATCGCCTTGAAAACCTTGAATACCCTGTACGCCGATATCACCTTTCTCGCCTTTTTCACTCTGAGCCCCCTGCTCACCCTTTTCTCCTTGTATACCTTGAAGACCGATATCACCCTTTTCTCCTTGTATACCTTGAAGACCGATATCACCCTTTTCTCCTTGTATACCCTGTATACCTTGAAGTCCTTGCTCACCACGGTCACCTTCTAATCCTTGAAGGCCTTGTTCGCCAATAAGTCCACGTTCGCCATGAACACCACGTATACCCTGGTTTCCTTTTACGCCTTGTAGGCCTTGCTCCCCTTGACTCCCCTTTGGACCTGGTGTTAAAGAAATGTTTTGAGTTTGAAACTCAAGTTCATTTATTTTTTCTGAAAGAGGTACTAATTTATTATTTAGTTTTTTGTAAAGAGCGGTAGAGAAAGCATTATTAAGATTTTCAACATCTGGCATGATATTATTTATTCATCTAAAATTTTAGTCATACTATTAATCATTTTCAACTGAGCTTCTTTTATTTCTTGTTCTCTTTCTTCATTTTCAATTACCATTCTTGATTCATCTACATTATCATCAGCGGGTTTGTCCGCGACTGGTTTTTCTGCAGGTGGTTTTTCTTTAGAAGGCTTAGAATCAAATTCACCAAATTCATTTTCTTCAGGTTCATCAGAGATTTCTCTATCAATTCTTTCGATATCTTCATCTGTCTGACGTAGAATATTATTCCTAACCCATTTCGTTGAGTAATACTTACCAACAAACTCTCCAAGAGTATTTAATGTTTCGATTCTTTCACGAAGAATTTCAAATTCTTTTAATTCGGAGAAGTAATTATCTTCGACGTAATCAATAGAAACCGAGTCTTCAATTTGACTCCATTCACTTTGTTTAATAATACCTTTTAGAATTAATTGTATTCTCAAAGCGTCAATCAGCAAGAAAGAAAAAGACTTTCTTAATCGATTAACAAACTTCTGAAATTTAACTTCATCACGAGATACTTCTGATGCTCTACCAAAAGTGTATTGTGACTCAGGGTCTAATCTTCCAAGCGGTACATTTAACGCTTTATAAAGTTTTCTTTGGAAGAAAACAACGTCATCAATTTGACCAAGATTTTCTCCACCAGGCAATGTAGTAATTTCTGTGCCTCTACCGCCTTCTCTACGTGGCATATAGAAATCTTCGAGCATTGACATATGTCGTGTATCGTCTTTGATATCACCAGTGTTTGAATCATACACTAGTTTATTACGATACTTTGCCATTACAGACTGTACGTATTCTTCGGCTTTACCTTTTGGAAGGTTACCTACGTCAATATAAAAAATTCTTCTTTCCGGCGCACGAGCTAGTCGATAGATAACAAGAGCATCTTCCATCATACGCAATTGATTCACGAGCTTCATAGCTTTGTGAAGATGCGAAATTACTTTTTCATTTGATGAATCAAATACACCTGACGGACAAGAGATAATTGCATCTGTAGCAATTTTAACACCAGATGTTTGAGAAGCAGCACCGCCTCCACTAATTAAACTATTACCTGCGTTAACAGCTTCTTCTGAATAAATGTAATATTCAGCAACAGTTTTTGGAATTTTAATCTTAGTCTTAGGATCAAGTATTTTTCTAATCTCTTTTACCTTTCTTAGATGCAAAGGATTAATCTGACGAAGTTCACGAATACCAGATTTCATATTACTTTCATTTGTAATTACATGAAAATAAGCCTTTCCGTCAACATACCACTCTCTAAAAATATCTGCACCTTTTCGATTGAATTTATATAACCTACAAATTCTTTCAAACTCTTCTCCTATTTGTTTTTTAATAGAAGTAGGCATTTCCAAGTCTTGCATATTTAAATCAACAGGCGTTGATGTATCGTCAGACACAATTGCAGAATCAACAATATCATTAATTGCTTGTTCGCATTCAGGTTGGGCCGCGGCCTCTCGATATTTAACAATTAAATCGTGGTCCGAAGATGCGGATGTACCATCGATGTCTACGTATTGACCATAGTAACCACCAACTGTTACAGAAGTAGCACCTTCTTCGTCTCTTTTAGGAGCAAATGATTTTAATTTAAGGTCAAGTCTTTCTTCACGAGACCCAACTCTTTTTGCCAAATCAGCTCCAAATAAATTTTCATAAGAAATTTTTTCCATAATACTATTTATACAAATAAATGCGGGCCCCTAAAAAGAGACCCGCATTGTAAATATGTAACTTATTAATTAACTGGTAACGCCAGCGGATTCCCAATACTGATAAGCAAACTCTACTGTATATTCTTCAATAGTGTCTGTTGTATCGTACGAGAGATCGATGCCAGCAACATTTACAGGAAATGCGCCTTGAAGATTAATTGTCTTAATCGTTTCGTTTTGGCGGTTTAACTGCTCGATAATTAACTCAGACTGATAGTCAGCCGGATTTAAAATACCAGTTCCGTTACGGTGCTCATTAATTCCGTTAGCCCAACGCTCGAATGCATTTCGAACTTGGAAGGCATCTTCATTAATGATCGTAACAGTCCAGTTTTCGAATGTTCTGTCACCAGCAACCTTTAACTGTCTACCTCTGAAAGGTACATCAATCTGTCCAATGACAGATGAAGGTAACTGAGCTGCCTTACATAGAAATGAAGTCAGGTCAGAATTACCCCCTGCATAGTTAGGGAAATTAATTGTTGCTTTAAAAAGGTTGGGGCGTGCGCCTCCACCTGATAGTCTTGCTTTTAGATCGTCTACTTTTAAACTCATAGTTGTTTATCCTTTCTTTATTTATATAATTAACCGTTAGATAATCCAACTACTTCAGCGAAATCTACACCTGTTCGTGTTGCGATAAAGTTCAATGTAATAAAATTAATTGAACGTGCTGGTTTAATAAAGATATCAGCCACAAAGCGGTTGGTATCAATTACTTGACCAGTATTATTTGTATCATCGCAGATAACCAAGAAATCAGTGATACCACGTCTTCCTTGAACATCTCTCAAGAACGGTTCTACGGCGTTTCTGAACGTCGCGCGGGTAAATTCATCATTCAATTCGAATAATTGGAATTTAGCTGCGGTAGCAATCGCTTTTTCTAATGTAATGAATAATCTTCTTACGTTGATTCTGTCGAATGCAGATGGTTTTGCTTGAAGTGTTTTATCACCAAACAACACAATACCTTGACCGGGGAATGCACTAATCGGATTGATTCCTGCCTTATAGAGCTCATCTCTTTGAACTTTATTTGGATTGAAATCTACCTTAGCTACGCCTCTCAAGCTGCCTCTATTGAAACCAGCTGGTGAGAACCATGGAGCTGCAACACCGTCTGTATTAGCACAAAGACCTGCAAGATGACCTTGAGAACCAATGTGAATAAAGGAATCATTATACTTATCGTACATGTATAAGGATGTTGATCCAATTACACCGTAAGAATCGGTACCTGATGTCAATGTGTTATTTCTGTAATCTATGACGTTTTGTCGAGCATTCTCGCCTGCAATACCTTTAGTATCAGCCACAGGTGGTGATACGAAAGAAACACAGTCTTTTCTTACTTTAGCAATGTCAAGAACTTTATTACCTAGTGTTCCAACACCATCGTTATCAGACTCTGAGAAAAGAAGATTTACATCTTCTGTTTCAGCATCAGACAACAGATCAAGAGCTGTTAGAACCAGACCATCATTACGTGTTGTAGAACCATCGAGACCACCGGATAGTCCGAATGTGCCGTTAGTTGCAGTTAATGTTGCAATAGATGTGATAGCAGAAGGTACATAAACCCACTGAGAACGCGCATTAATTACGTCAGAGTAATAGTTATTACTACCGTCAGAACCTTTAGCTTCTGAATCTACACCTAAGAAAGGCCAGTTTTCAACAACCAATTCAGTTGCTTCTGAGTTATCTCCAGTGAATTCTTTTGCAGTTGTAGTAACAAGAATGTGTACTTCTTTAGCTGCATCAGGTCCAGAGTCAAAATTACTTGCGGCAGCAAATGTATTGCCGTCAGCACCAGTAAAAGAGCCTGTAAAGTTTACACTATTTAAGATATATACTCGAGTCTTGTTACCAAGAGCACCAGCATATCTTGAATAAACATCATCAGTAAGGCCAGATTTAACGTTATCAAACGCACTGTCATTCTTAATAATTTGTAGATCAGCATCACTAGCAGTTGCAATTGTAGCGTCAAAGTCACCAGCAACAAGTTGAACTAGTGTTGAAGATGAATCTTGTTTTCTAGCTGAGAATGCGAGAGTTGAACCATTTAGTCCAAGACCAGCATCACTAATTGTGATTGACTTAAGTTTAAATGTTACATCTAATGTAAGACCAACACCAATACCACTTACGTTTGTACTTGGAATACTAAGCATATTAGCTGCAGTCAAGCCTTTAAGCTCAGACACAGTAAATTTTATTCCAGCGGATAGTGTTGTTAGTGAAACAGTAGCTGGGTCATCGCCAGAAACAGTGTCTACTTCAACACTAATAGCTTTACCAGCAATAGTGAAAGAAGAAACATCTTCTGCGACATAACCGCTAGTATCGGTTGGTGAATTCGTTGCTGCTAATGCAATTGTGTCAATAACATACAATGGATTTTCCAATGTAGGAGCTGTATCAGTAGCATCGCTAGATGATACTACAAACGAGTCCAATATGTTATCACCATCAGAAATGCCATCAAGTAAGTCATTACCAGGGCTACCTTCGGTGCTAATTGCTAGAGCTTTAAGTCCAGTTGCTGTTGATCCGCTTGACGCGTTCATTACACTAGTTTCATTTGCTCTTACTACTTTAAGAGCATTACCATATTTTAAAAACGATGCGCCTTCAAAGAAGGAACGCGCATACGTTGCATTCGGTTTACCGAATCTATTTGCCAGTTCATTTTCAGAGCTAATCAAAGAGAGTTCTTCGATTGGACCCCATCTGAACCTACCAGCATATCCACCAATAGAGGTTGATACTGCTGGTATGACATTGGTTAAGTCGATTTCTTTTACCTCGACTCCAGGTGATACTTGAAACGCCATAATTTTCCTTTCAGATTAGTTTTAGTTGTATAATAAGTTTAAATTCATAATAAGATGTATTCAATTCAATGTATATATTTATAAATATGGGTATTTACAGACCTAACCAGGCTTTACGTTGCTCTATCATCTCGTCAAGATGCGGATTTACAACAGTAGTAGATTGCTTATTGTCATCAATAAAACCAAATGGTAATAAATCATCTTCTATTTCTCTTGCTCTATCTTGGTACAATATTGCCTTTAAGTCTAAGTCTGATATATTACCAAAAGCTTGTGAAGAAATAAACCAAGAAAAGAGAACAAGATTCATAACTAAGTCGTCGTGATTACCGTCAGATGCTTCGTAAGAAGAACCTCTTACTTCGAAGGTTGCTAATTCTGAAATTGTGTCGTAATCGACTATATCAATTTTACTCATCTCAATCAAATCTTTGAGATTTGAACAACCGATTCTTTTGACTCTTTTTGTCATTGTAACACCAACACCACCAGCTTTCACCGTTGATTCTACAAAGGTATTTTCATATTCATACTCGTAATAGATTGCATTACATACTACCTGACCAACATCATTGCTCTCAACTACAATTAATGCTTGGTTATAAGCACCTGCAACTTTTACAATAACATCTGGAAAAATTAGTGGTGAAATTAAATTATCTCTAAACGTAACAACTTGTTTAAATTCGTCATTCGTTACATCAAACACACAAAATGTAGAATAGTCTTGACCGCGTCCTTTCGAAACATCAACGGTCATGATATATGTGTGACCATTTTCTGGTTTCTTGTAATACTTTACACTATTTCTTTCTTCAATAGGTTTATCACCCTTTAGACCAAGTATTACATTAGAAGATATTAAAGTATTAGATCGACCATGAAAGTTATTACCGTATTCTTGCTCAAATTGAAGTTCCGACGTATTTGCAATTGTAGTTTGCTTCCACTTAGCATCGCGACCAGGTACATCCCACCAATCAACTCTAAATGGTATAAATTCATTTGTGCTTTGAGCTGCACCTTGATATAATTTGTGATAAAGATTACCAACACCATTTGCTGTTGATGTAATAATAACCTTTGTTTCATCACCAGCTGAGATTACGGGATATGTAGAAGTATAAAACTCATTCGCATTTTCAACAAAAGCAAACTCGTCAAGAAATAGTAAATCAATAGATAAACCACGAATCGAAGAACCAGAAGTCGCCGCAGCTAGTATCTTTGAATTATTCGAAAATGTTATACTTCCTTTGTTTAATTCTTTACAACCCGGTTGAAGATAAAAGGGCAAGTGTTCAAGGGCTAAAGTAATTCGAGATAACATTTCTCTTGCAGTAGCTCCCTTATTGGCTAGAATTGCAATGTTCTTTTCTGGATGAAAAATAGCGTACCAAAGAATATAAATTATAGAAGTAATAGATTTACCAGATTGACGACAGGCAAGAACAATGCAAAAACGATTATCGACGAATGTCTTCATCATTTTTTTCTGGTAAGGATAAGGCTTATACGAAATTAAACCTTTTGACGGCGCAATTACTTTAATGAATTTCGACGCAAAGTACAGAGGGTCTTCCATACATTTAACGTATTCCTCAATCTGTTCTTCAGTAAAATTCTGTTTTAAAGCATCACGTTTAACTAATGCATTACCAAGATAACCATCACTCTGTTTCGACATCAATAGATTGTTCCTTTTTATTTTTCAAAAACTTTTGGAGTTCAGTAGTTGAACCCATAAAGATCGCATTATTTGTTGTACTACCGACTTTCGCTTCTTCTTGAGTAAGTTCTTTTCTCTTTTTCTGAAGCTGTAATAGTTTATCTGTAATATCACCAGTATTTTTTAACAGATTACCAAGTACTTCAAAAGCTCTAGGATGCTCTGTGTCGTGTGCTAAGGCCATCATCAACTCAATCGCTTCTTCCGATTGACCAACTAAACCTTTTAACTTTTCTCGCGTATACTGATAATCTTCCTCGGTATCTTGAATGATATCTATATTATCTTTTTTCTTTTCTATTTCTTTTGGAAGATTTTTATTTAATGCTGCGAGTAAGTCCTCTTTCTTTCTTTGTGTCATTATATTATGATGGGCTATCAAATCCAAATGTGTCTATTATTGTAATTGGTGAATCAACAGTTACTTCGCTCCGCACTGTTTCAAGCGGGTCGTTGTTAATTGTTTTTGGTGTAAGTGATGTATCGTGAAACTGTGTATCCACAATCTTAATTATCTTACTTGATTTCGTTTCACCAACAAAACGTATTTTCATTGTAAAGTTTAAAGTATAAATTAGTGTTCTACGTGTTTCGTAGTCACCTTCAAAGTCATCTTGAAGAGTAACATCTTGAAGAGTAATTGGAACGTCAACACTTTGACCAACACCTTCCATATCTTTAATTGTTACTGTATATTCCGGCGTGAACGTAGGTATTATCTGTTCTACAATTTGTAGTGCTTCGTCTTGTGTTTTTGCTAATACATTTAATTCTATACTTACTATGTAAGGAACACTTTGAAATATATAACTCTCAGCACCACCGCCCGAATCGGTTATAACCTTTTTATTTTGTTTATTTAATTTGATTGATGCATCATAAGATATATCAGTAATATTAAATGCCATTCTTGGTAACTTAATCGCAATCGCTTGGTCCGTACGAGACTCTTGCTCTATTCTTGCAAGAAACTTTTGACGAGCACCATAAGAAATAGGAACACGTTCAGACACACTATTGTGTCGTTTTATGAAAATATTATTGAAGACAGTTCCAAAAACAGCAACGGTCTTTCTTAATGTTTGATTATAAAAATGTTTTCCGCTTAACATAACTATGGTTCTCTAGGGTCTCCAAATGGATTTAGTTCACTGAAGTCAATAAAGTTATCTCCAACGGTGTCGAACTCTTCATTCTGTGCTGATCTATCGTTTTCATCTATTGGAGTCTGCGTTGATGGATTTGAAATAACTGCAGTCGCTGCAGGAGTAGTATTATTATTTACAATTGAACCAGCAATAAAACTATTATCTGAACCATCAGCTGCATTAATTCCAACTATATCCCAAGTCGTATCATTTACAAATTCTGCGATCTCACCTTTTATAATTGTATTAGGACTAAGATCGGTTCTTGTTTGTTGTATTTCATCACCTTTTATGTGAGTACCAACAATACTACTTACATTAATTCTTGTGCGAGAACCAAATGTTTCTTCGAATTGATCAATCGCTTCAACACCTGTATCAATTGCTTCATTAGAGTATTCAAAGGCTTCAATCTTAAGTTTAAATACAGGTAGATTTTGAAGTTGATAGAAAGGTGTTTCTTCTTCTACGTATTGAATCTCGAATAAAGTATTTACAAATGGAATATAAATCAAGTCACCTTCATTTGGCCTTACTTGAGTTGTATCTTCAAGAAATCTTCCAACTAATTGACTCCACCGTCTATTCGAAATAACTAATGTTGCTTGGTCACGAATCTCTAAGCCAAACTTTGAAAGTAAATCACCTTCACCTTCGAAGCCATCAACATTTTCTATGTATGATTCAATTACAAACGAATCACCAAATTCAGATAAAGTGGCCTCATTAAAAATACCATCTTGATTGATGATTTTTCTAGGCAAGTAATAAACATCGTGACCGTAGATTTTTAAACCTTCGATTACTATATCTTCGTACAAATTCTTTTCAGACTTTGAACCTAAACTAAAATAGGGATTTCTTGGCATATCATTATCCTACGTAGAAGTCAGCGGGCATTTCGTAAGTTAACTGCATTTCTTCTTCAATCTTCTCAATATCTTGCACGGCATCGTCATAAATTTGACGACCATTTAAAGTTACACCACCAGGAAGTTGCATACCTTCAAACTTAATTAAATTTAAACCCCATTGGCGTTTAAGTAATGCAGTTGCATACTTTTTCAAAAAGCGATCGTTATATACATCTGTATATGTATTGGGGTCAATTGTTTCGTAACCTTCTACAATAATATATTGGCCTGTAGCAACTGTTTGACCCCATTGTGTTTCAATGTAAAGTCTATTTTGATGGCGTGAGAATGTTGTCAACTCTTGCATTCCGTTAATGTTTCTATCAATCATTGACATATATTGTTTTGTCATTTCATAATTAACTAACATACCTGGTTGTCTTAAACTATAAACATCTTGAAGATGTAATTGATAATCAAGTGAGAACAAACTTGTACCTTCTTGCGCAGAAGTAAATGGAAAGACTCTATTTACAAATAGAAAGTTATCAGGTAGTGTAATATACCTATTAGTAACATCATCACTCGTAACCTGATGTTTTCTATACATTCTAACTACGGCGTCAGAATGGTATTCTTGGTAAAATTGAATAGCTTCATCTATTCTGTCTTCGATTTGGTCTTCGTCAACATTAATTTCAATTACAGGTGCACCAAGATTACGAAGAGCATAATCAATCAATTTTTGTCTTGAGTTTACAATAGCCATATAGACTATTTATAAGATTAACACTATTGAATTTATCAACCTTATTCTCTAAAACGATGCTACATCGTAAACCCTATATCTTATTTTAATAGTTATCGTGCTGACGGCAGTAGCAAGTATGAGGGCACTATTTTTACTGAACGTAATTGCTTTGTCTGGTTTGTAGGTTCTGTTTAAAATAGAATATCCATTATCAGCCTCGTATATTCCATACGTATCACTATTTCCTGAACTTTGACCCTCCTTTACAATATCGAGAATTTTAGCCGCAGGCAATATAGCGATATTATTAGTCCTGTTGCCATCTTGCTGGATATTATAGCTCTGTCCACTATTCATATTCCCGCCATTCCAAACATAGTTTATCAAAAACGTAGCTTTTTCTACTAGAACAAATTTATTTGCACCAGGCGCATTGATAAGTGTAACAGCACCACTATTACCAGCCGCTAAACCATCAATTTGAGCTCTAGTTAAAAGCCAGGTTGCCTCTTGAGTCGTTCTTACTACGTTACCCGTTTGATCTACCGCTAAATCGGTTGTAGTATCATTTCCAACTCCATCAGCTGGAACATTATTTTGGTTTGGATTAATTGATGTAAGGCCCGTTGCTGTTGCTGTAGATGTGTAATTAGAAAAGCTAATACCGGTCACTGAAGCGACTAAACTTGCAGCGTTTATACTTCCACTGACGCTTAAAGATGTTAAAGTGCCAACGCTTGTAATATTTGGTTGAGCTCCTGTTGATAACGTGCCAGCTAATGTTGCACCCGTTATGCTTCCACTTGCACTAATGTTTCCATCAACATCTAGTGCTTCTGAAGGCGTTGCTTTGTTAATACCTACTCGTTCAGTTAATGTATCAACCTTGAAGACTGGAGCAGAATAAGGACTATTGGGTGGGCTATCAGGTGCTGTACTGCCAATACTAAAGTCAGATGTTATTGCAGAATACAAGCTACCATAGGTTATACCCTTTGTTGCTCCCGCTGTTACATCAACAATAGGTATAATATCAGCAACCGCAACATCAGCAGCGGAAAGTCCTGTTAAATCTGAAATCTTTTTATCTGCCATAATTAATATTTATAAAGTTAATGTATGTTTAACTGTTGCTGTTATGACGTTTTGTCTTTTAACTGCCGCGCTATACGGTGCCGGATCAAATAAAAGAATATTTTCAGAGCTTTCTGTAATTAATCTGTCACCACTTTCTGTAATTAAATGACCCTGAGTAAAAACTACACCCGCCTCTTTCGCTACTATAGGATTTCCACGGTTTATTTTTGCACCAATTCTTTGAGCCCTTACAGCTGACTCTTTTGCCACTATAGGATTTCTACGTGCTACTTTTCCACTAATCCTTTGAATGCTCATTAAGGCGAGTCAAACGTTACTGAATCTTCTACATGAAGCTGGCCTTCAAGAACCTTTATTCGCCTAGTTCCGTTATCAATTATAATATCATAAACATATCTTCCTGCTTTTAAAGATTTCGATTGCGCTTCGGATAACGATATGGTTAGACTGCTACTGTTCGGTGTATCATCACCAGTAACAGCAAAGTCTACTTTAGTGGTAGAAGCATAGCTTTTTCTAATTTGACCAGTACCTGTATAACTCGCAAGATTAACATCTGTACTGTCATTATCAGTTAAATCAATAGTCCTTGAAAAAGTACACCCTCTATCTACATATAAATCTACATAAGTTGCCATATAGTTGTTATTTATATAAATAACAGTATGAGTATTTTTCAGAAAAAGGGTTTATTGCTTATTAATAAGTTAAACGACGTCGAAAATAAAGAACAAGCTGTTAATAACATATTAGCGAGCTATGCAGATGGTAACACTGATGCGTTGTCTTTAACAGACCTAGCGCCTCTAAGAGGTATATCATTAACTGATTTTCAACCGAATCAAACATTTAAAAGAATTGGGCAAACACCAGCATTTACAAATCAAGGTGACGGTTCTGCTTTTAGCTTTGAAACGTTTCAGAATAAAATTGATGCTGCATCGGCATATATTAAAGACCCAGCATACTTTGGTGGTAATGGATTAACCGGTAGATTCTACACTATGAAAGACATAGCTGGATCAGCGTTAGAAACTTTATTAGAAGACTCACCTGACTCTGCGTTAGATTTATTTAATTCGCCAGCATTTACTACAGATATTCTTAAAACAATAACGCCAACAGTAAAAAAAGACGATCTTTGGTTAAATGGTGATATCACTTTTCCACAAAAAGAATCGATGCTAGAAAACACACCTGGAATTAGAGTTGGTCTTTTTACTGGATTTCTTAGATTTGCTGATAAAACAGTAACTTTTGGTACTAATGAAATATTTGACAGCATAATATTTAATCCTTCAGTGACTGCTGATACACCTCTGCCCGAAGAACATACTAATGTTCTTACTAGAATCATAATTGAAGATATTGACAGTGGCGATAGACTGATGAACATTACGTATGATCCATTATACGATAGTCCCGATTCAAGATTAACAAGCCCAGTATATACAGTACTTGACGGTAAAGAGTTTGAACCATTTAAGTTATATAAAATAGCAATTGCTTTTTTCATTACAGATGATATAAAAGAAACATTCAATGAGACTAAAAAAGTTCGAATGAAATTTCGACTTGGAACTGAAGACGCTCTTACGCCGCTTCATAGAAACTATTTCTACACAGAAGATTATATAGATGATAATTCACCGGAGCTAGGAGATAGCAACGTAAGAGCAAAAGAGAAAGGCGCTTTAGTAAAACAGGGTTCTGCATTGGGCTTAGACATAAGTCAACGCTCTCTATACCCAACTGATGTGACTGCAGAAAATGACATTTCACAACAAATCGGTGCACCGGGTGCGTATAATGATATTACAATTGACAACACTTTATCATTTACATATGAGCCACCGAGCGGAGGCTACAACTCAATCAAAATTCTATCATTAGCTTTCGATGATTATGTATTGAACGCTGATCACATAAAAGTAACTAAAAACGTAAGTATATCTAGTATTAAACCAGGAAATTATATCAGCCTTGGTTCTGACGACTTTGATAACAGTCCGTTTGACAATAATCCAATCTATGTAAAGTCTGTATCAGTTAGAAGGAAGATTATATTCTTTAGCGAGAGCTTAAGTACAATTCCATCTCCACAACCAGAACTTCGGTTTATAGATCATATAGGTCTAGCTACACCAGGTTTTCTTAGAGATAGCGGTGAAGATTCTCCACCTAGACTCCAATTCAACAAAAAGTTTACAAATACACCTGACATAAAGCCAGGAGATTTTGTATATTTAAACAATACCAACTATGTCAACTCGACCCAAGTTAAATACATTAGAGTAAAATACACTAATCCACTAACTTTAGAAAAAATCGCGCCCAATGGTACTTCTTCTGAAATTGTATCACTCTCTACAGGCTCAACAGGCCTGGCTCAAATGTACCTTTATAAAAAATCTGCGTTAGATGATTTAGTGTTAGACGAGTATTGTACTCTTGATGATTCACCAAGTTATCGAGCTCCACTAATTAAATTAACAGTATTAACAGAAGTTACTTCGGGTACTACAATTGTTGTTGGTAGCGATGTTGTGAATTTTAGAGGTGAAAAAGTTGAGGCAGCTAGTTTAAATGGTTTGAATATTGTTTTTGATGGTCTTCCAACTCATGCTGTTATACCTATTAACACAACAATAGCTTCAGTTACTACTAGTGGTAGTAATTTATCTATAACACTGAGTAATGCTATTACAGCCCGTCTTCCTGCGGGGTCGTTTTTAACTGTTGCGCCAAATGCAACTACAGTTAATAACAAATGGAGATGTTTTCCACCGACTGACCCTACACCACCATTTAAAGCGAAAGGTGATAATATCAGCACGGCCGCCAGTTTAAATAGAAATATAGTAGATTTTACTACTGGTGTCAAGGGTGATAATGTGACATTGCAGTTTAACGGATTAAAAATAAGTGACCAAGATTCACCTCCGAGTTCAGTTTCTCAACATAGTGGTTCAACTGCTGATTACACTCACACATTAACAGTATTAACAGATTTAACTGATGGTAATGGTACTGTTTCTGAAGTAGCGTTTTTAATACCACTACAAAAAGCATAGTAATTAGTCTGCTCTAACTGCTAATATACCGTATTGAACAGTAACTGCGTCACCTTCAGCGTCGATCTCGTCAACCTCTAATACCATTCTGTGTGTAAAAGTTTCGTCGTTGGTTGCAATACCGAGACTATCGTTCCACACACCATTTGCGTCTGCGTGTGGTGACTGATCTAATATTTCAAGGGGTGGTGAATCATCATCAACATCTATGTTGATACCTTCTTCAAATATAAGCTTACCGCCGATTTCAGCTTTTGTTACATCTTGACCACTTTTAACTCGAATAGTATTACTATTAACTTCCCATAGTGAACTAGTTTCAGAAAATGCTCGTGTAATTTTTCTTGGTGTGTCAAGTACACTTTTTAATAGAAATAAACCTGGTGCTATTTCAGGAATAGTGTCATTTTCTTCTGAAACATTATTTTGCTGGTCCGAAAATCTAACTATACCTTTGACCTTAACTCTATCAAGAATATCATTGTCTTCTCGTCGAATAACTAATTTTTTAACTTTTTCTTCTGCGGAATCAATATTACTATTGATATCGCTAAATATGCCAACATAAGTCTTATCTTTATCTATTTGGTATAGGGTTACTGGTGCTTCGGAATCACTGTCATCGTATAACTCAGTAGCATATTCACCAACATTTAAAAACGCTTGCGCAGTCACACCATTTTTTCGTGTAATAATAATTGAAGATTGATCAAAAGCGGTGGTTGCAGCTGTTTGTTCTGCCGAGGTGAAAGTCTTTCCACCAATAATAAAACTTTTTGCGCCAGTGTCGCGATCACGTTGAAATTCTTTTATTGTAAATGTACCAGTGAAATCTGTATTTGTTTCTGCAGGTGGCGTATTATCATCAATGGCCCCAAACGATATTTTTGTAATAGTATCTGATTCTGTAAATGTTTCAACTAAACCTGGCACACTAATCTTCATTTCATCATTTACAAAAGACAATGAATAGTCACCACCAGTTTCAAACAATTTTATAGGATCACCAAGTGATAATGGTGTTAAATTGTTTGGCGGAGAATCTGGTGCATTAGAACTAAAGTATGTTTTCGGTATTCCTAAAAAATGAAAGCTCCCAAATCGAACCAAGTGCACATCAGTTCGATCCGTAATATAGTCCGCTACGCCATTAAGGTTAAAGCCGTCTGAATCAAAGATTGTTGGTCGTATCCTTGGTGTATAGTCTTCACCATTTAATTCTATTTCAAAGTCATTAGCTAAATCGCTTCTTGTTACAGCTGTATTAGGCCTACTAATTTGAAAATATATTCTTCCAACAAACGGAACAATAAAATTTGCAATTTTGTGATCTTCCCCTTGCGCATTTAAATTGCGATGTGAATATGTAGATTGATTATTTACATTATTTTGAAACACTTGTAGATCACTGCCTGCCCCCTTAGCAGCAGAGAAACCAATCGTTTCTTCACGACTAAATAGATTAGTAAGCATCTCAGTTGCTCTTATATCATTCTGCTTTAAATTTCCTAAAACAGTAAAACCTGGTGTTCTAATAGCCATTGTTAATTGTGGGGTGGTGAATCAGATGGAGCTTGAACTGTAGAATCGTTTATAACACTATTAATAATACTTCTAATATTTTCTCCATGTACTCTATATCTCGCATCTGTTAGTTCGTTGAAGTCGTTATCAACAAAAGTAGTAGTATTGGCTGGTAAGCCTGGTGGTGGTGAATCATTATTAGGACCTGCTATTTCTACGTCAACTCCATTTCTAACTTTAATGATTATTATTCTATCAGCATTAGCAATAGTACTAAAAGTAAGGGTACACTCATCTACTGCATTATTTACTGCAGTCAAGTTCTGCGGTGGTGCAGGTAGTGCTGCGTACGCATCATCTAATAAAATATTATCAATGCTAACACTTTTATTTTGAAGTGATCTAATTCTATCGTTCATTCGAAAGAAAGCTTGTTCATCAGCACTATAAGTAGATTTACCAAATGTGTTAACATTAGGTATTTTTATATTTACTTTATCACTACTAGAACTAAATGAAAACGTTCTAGATGTAGTACCTGATGTGGAGTTGACAAGACTTTCAATACTACCAATAACCGTGTCTAACTGCGCAAAGGATGTTGTATCCATACTGAATTGAGTCAAGCTTGTGCATCCATCAAATAGACTAGATTGTACTGTATCGAACGCGTTTTCAGACACATCTATGGTTTTAAGTGTTGATAGGCTAGCAAATTTACGTAATTCTAAATTTGTTGGAGTGTCATCCGTAAAACTATTCTTTAAATTTAAAGTTTCTAACGCAGGAAATTTAGTATTTGAAATGCTGTCTACATTAAAAGAATCAAATTCATTGTTACTTAAACCTATTACTTTTAAATCTGTATATTCAGTGCCTGCAAATAAATTATTTAAATTTAATGGACCTGCTAATTTATTATCATTTGCATTAAACGATGCTAAGTTCAATGCGGCCACATTGTTCGCGAGGTCTGCTTCGACGTCTGCGCTAATATTTACAATTGAAGTAAAAGCGTTTTCAGAAACATCTACATCTACACCTTGTAGTGCAGGACATTCACCTCCAGTAATAAACTTAGACCTATAAGTTAAAGTCGTAAATGGTATTAACTTTGGAGTATTATTTTGAAGATATTGAAATGCACTTGACGGCAAACTGTTAGAGGTTCCTCCTGCAGCAGTAAATTCACCATTTACATAAGAATACTTAAAAATTCTTAACGATTGTGGAAATCCAAATTCAGCTAACGCACTACCTGTAGGCGAATCATCTACAGGATTAATCAATGCAGTGCCTTCTAAATTAAGTTCATTTAATACTGTATTTGTACTAAAAGATGGTATTGGACCATGCACTCTTGAGATTCTTAATCTTAATATTTTAAGAGCAGTACACCCACTAAATTTAGAAGTCGATGCATTATCTTTAGTACTAACAATCTGATACCTTACGTCATCATTCACAGTCCCTTGACCATCGAGCTGTACATTTTCTGCGGTAAACGTGGACAACACATTTTTATTTTGTAAATCAGGTATACCTAACTTGGTTCTATTTATTTTAAATGAAGTTAAACCTGAATTATAAGTATTATTGTCGTAATATGGGTGAGATTCAACTGGAGTGTCTGCACCAACTTTAAGATTCGGCATTTCACCTAAATTTATACTTGTAAGAGAATTGTTAGCAGGCAAAGATTCTGCAGACAATTCACTAAAATCATTATTAAACAATTGCAAAGATGTTAAGCTTGTACCAATTGCAGGAGTAAATTCAGTCAAATCATTATGATTCAAATTTAACACGGTTAAATTTGCAAATGGCGCGACACCGAAATCCGCTGGCAAGTCAGGTGAGCCTGCGTCTCTTAATGGAAATGGTTTAAAGGTGGCCTGCGCATTAAATTCTGTAATTCCAGTTGGTAAATTATTTGATATATCATCAAAATTTGTAATAACAATTTTTCTGCGCTTGGCAATATCGCCATCGGATTGATTAATAGAAACCTTTGTAAAGCTTGGAAATACTTTTTTAATTTTAGGAAAAGTTGTAAAATTATTAAAGCTAAGATTTACTGTAGTAGGCGGAGCAGCAGCATCGGCACCTTCACCAAAGATTATGCCTTCTGGTAATTCCGTTAAACCTTGACTTGTCATTGTAAAAGAGTTAACCTTTTCGGGATTTGCGTACACAATAAGTGTTGTGCCAGTTTGCAATGTTGATATAGCATCAGCACTAGTGGCTTCGTTGGCCGGAATTTTTACAACTGGTCTTTCTATAGTAGTACCACCAGTATTAATAAATGATGCTACATAATTTACATCACTAGCAGGGCTACTTGTTATTTGTAAGTTACTTTTTGTTGCGTTTCCAAATGATCCTTCAAGTTTAAAAGGATTATTTTTAATTGCATACATAAAATAATCAGTACCACCAATTTTAATTTTTATTTTATGAGTTGCTTTTTCTGTTCCAAATCTTCTACTTTCGAATGCTTGCACATTTTTTAATCGACCAGTTACTAGTTTAGCGTCAGCATGAGATTCAATAACTAATCCTTGACCTAATGATATTGTTGTGCCAGTTGTATCCCATGCAGAATTGATTGCAGTCGTAATTGGGGAAGTAACAAATGTTTTACTAGTTTCGTTAAAAGTTTTCTGTGTGATAGATTTTGCAATCAGTCTACCATTTACATTTAAGTTACCTTCGATTGCAATGAAAGGGTTTCGAGGGCTTGTTTGGTAAAGTCTATCTAAAACACCAGTGTATGCACTGGTTTCACTTCTCAAACTATCAGATTTTAGAAGAAGATTTTCACTTAGATTAGAAATCTTTTGAAACGTATTTGGTATACCGGATGTAACGTTACCAATATTTTGTAACCGTCTAAAATCATTTGGCTCCAAGTTTAAATTTTTTAATGTTTCATTTGCATCTTGTCGCAATTCACTAAGATTGAAACCTATTTTTAACCCAAAGACTGTTGCATTTCTAAAACCAGACATAATACTATTTATATTAAATTTCTGAAGTATTTACAGAAGCTTGAAATGTACCTATACGTGGGTTGTCATCATCAGGCTGTTCTCCAACGATAAAGATTGCTCTAGAATCTCGTATATCTTGTATAACCTTAAATCTATCTTCGCCAAAAACATCACTTAAATCAATCTTATTAGTATCAAATGTAGAATCTGTAAAAATAGGAGTACTTAGAACTGCATCAGTAATACTTGGTAACAAAAAGTTTGAAAAAGAACCTGTAGTATTAGCGTCGCTACGAGGAAAAGTACCATCAAGTTCTAACCATGGGTAAGGAGTGTCATCGTCGTGTATAGCGACTGGTGCGACGCCGCCACTTGCATCGCCGATTTGTCTCACCCACTTCGAACCGTTCCAAAAAATGGCGAAATTTAAATCATTCAAAGCAGGTATGCCACCGTAATAACGAGGTCTGCCTTCATGCAAAGAAGACCCCTTTGTATATGTATAAGGGCTACTGTATTTGTTATAAACAAAACTAGTAACGTTTGCACTTTGATCGGTTGCTTCACCTTTACCACCAGAATAAAATGATGTAAGTGTTCTTACTCTACTACTACTCGTTGCTCCAGTTGTTTGTGATGATATACCATTAGAAAATACAGTTCCAAACTTAGGATCACCTGGTGTAAATATTTTTCTTAATCTTTTATTTGCTGATGTATCAACGAGCAAAGCAGATAAAGCATCTTGTTCTATAAAATTCTCTGGTTTAAATTTAGTAGCATCTGCATTTGCAATATAACCAGGGTCAGTTGTTGCAAGCGGATTATACACTGAAATATCATTACCATATAGAGTCCAACTTGGTGAAGAAACAATATTACCTTTTTTGATATTAATGTTATTAATTTGGGCGCCGTATCTAGTAAAGATAATAGGATATAACGGGAATGGATCAAATCCGAATATTTTATTATCTGACCTATCTATTGTACCATTGCCGTTATATGTGTATTTCAATTGTACATAGCTCAATGTTAATTTATCATTAGTACCAATAGAAGATGAAGGCGCTGACTCTAGTTGAATTACACAAGCATTTTGAGTAACACTATTAGTGTCGACATATTGAAAATAAATAGGGTTTGTTTTGAAATTAATTCCTGTACCGACTCTATTTAAACCAAATTCTCCACCTGCAAATTCAATTAGTGGCGCAAAAGATGTTGGGTCAAACGCTTTATTTAAGAAATCTGTATCTTCTATTACTAAAAGATTACTTTGGTCAACTAACGAAGCGAATATAGTATCTTCATTTTCATAACCTGTCGCTTCAAAACCTCCGAACACTCCAGCAGATTTAAATGCAGCATAGTTTGTATAAAAAGTTAACTCGTCATAATCTTCTCGTTCAGCTGCAGAAATTTTTATCTTTGAACATGCTCCGCCATTAACTGTACCAGTATCACTTGGTATTTTCTTTATTCTGTAATCAAGCTGAAATGTTTCTGTTGGTACTGCTCTTGTGTTTGTATCACTTGCACCTATTAATGATTCCGCACCTCTTGGCCTGTTAATAGTGTATCTATCAAAATCAACAAATAATAAATTGCTTTCTTTAGGTACTAAGTTATTTGAAGGGTCTACATTAGTAAGTGCTATTCTAAATTCACCAGTTGGTCGACCTGTAAGTATGCTCGAAGTATTTAATACCCGTCTAGTAGGATTTAAAAATCTAATCTCCGAATCTTCTGCACCGATCTCAATATTACTCACGGCGTACATTTCTTTAATTGAAGAAAGATATGCAGGATTACCGATAAAGTTTGTATATTCTTTGTTCGGGCTTGGTGGTGTATCAGCAGATCCATCAAAATATGTTCTATTAACTATAATAATATTATTATTAACAGAGAACGGGTAAGTTGCTAAAAGGGCTTCAGTTAAAGCGTCTGTTCCATTATAACTACTTTCATCAGCAATAATAGCTTTAACTCTAGCTTCTATTCCACTATAGTCAAAAACAATGTTACCAGCTTCAGTAACTTTACCAATTCTTAGTGCAGCGTTACCAGTTAAAAACTTCTTATCGTAAAATGTTGTAGTCTTTATGCCATCTACACCGTATTCATTAGTTACTGGGTCTCTCAATTCTTTTCTTTTTACACGAGACATTCTAAACTCCCCAACTCTAATACTAAGAACTTTTCCAATAAACCTGTCCATTACGTTATCTTGTACAGAAGAAATATTAATTTTAGTAGTATTAGCTGCAGTTGCATTTAGTGTAAACGTTTGTTTAAATACAGCAGTGTCCGGTGTATCATCAGTATCTACCGCAAATTCTGTTTCAGCTGAAGTCGAATTGTTGCTAGCATCCTTTAAAACAATCTTTAGAGAATCATTATCGTTTGGTGTATCGAAGTCTGGTGAACTATCAACAGTCCTTTGAAATTGAATTTCAACTTGTATAGGCGCGCCTACTGGAATACCATCGGGAAAATTAACATTTAAGTAATCTTGATTAATATCAATATTTTTATTAAGATTAGCGTAAGTAGGAGTTACAGAAATAGTATCGCTCGCATACACACCTGCACCAGTAAATGTACCTACCCACGGTCCTTGAACTGCTCCATCGAGGAAAGGGCTAACTCCAAGATCATCGCTCTTCATTTCAGTGGTGCCGTTGATGACTTCTAATGTCCCTTGGCCAGGCTGTCCATCACTCTTATCATGGAATCGCCAATTCGTAAAGAATTTCTTGCGATCTGGGAGCTCCCCTTCCGGCCCTGAGTCTTCCTGCTCCGTTTCGAAATACGTTATCTTACCGTCGAACGGCGCAGTGACACCAGCCTCACTTGATGATGTTTGAATCCAAGCGCCAGTGGTCCCGCCGCCAGTCTCTAATTCATAATCACCATTTAATTTAGCGTCATCTTGATTAATCGCCCCCGCAGGAGTATCATCAATGGTATCGCGGCTGTATGGGTTGCCGTCACCTCCGTGATTAGTAAAACCAGTAACTGTTATTTTGCTTGGAACATTTGTAAATTCACCAGTATGAGAGGTTTTAATTACACCATTAGTTAGTCCTAGTTTATCGTTATCAAAAAGAAATTCCGCTTTATCACTAGCAGAAGCAGCTGCAGTATAATCCACAAGTGTTGATGCGTAATCAACATATCTTTTACCAAAACCGGGTATTAATATTTGTGAATCGTCATCAATTGGGCTAAAGCCTACTCTATCTGACAATGGACTATCTAACTCTAAGGCGCTGTCCGAAAGTTTTATATACTGCGTTTGTACATCACCAATACCTGTACCACCTAAAGTTTTTATATGAAAGTTAATTCGCTTACCAGTAGTAGAATTGTATGGTTGATCAGCTATTAGCCCGTTGTCATATGTGTAACCAAAACCTGGGCACGCTTCACACTCAACTACTTGAAACTTTGTAAATTCAGAAGACGAAACGTTTAATGATTCGGGGTAAGCAATTTTTCTATTTGCAATATCTATTCCGTCTCTATTTTTAAGGTTTGCTTTGGCTTTAATAGCAAGCAATGGAACGTAAGTATTATTAATTGCACTTTTCTTATCGCCCGAATAACTAAATTGCTTCTTTGTGCCCTCGTCTCCACCATCGATATAAACAGAAGAGCCATACTTGTAAATGAATTGTTGCTTTTCAGAATTTTCTCTATTTCTTAGCGTGAATGAATATTTCATTCTAAAGAATGGGTCTTCAAGACATGCAGTTATTAGTTTGTTTTCAATAACTAGTGTATGTAAAAGAACCCACCGCGCTTGGTTATTTCCAACTGGAATATAAGCGTAGAATTTAGCACCAACCGCGCCATACCATGAGAATTCAATCTTCCACATGGTTACGTTTTTAGGGTTTACTTGATAGGCCGACGGCCCATTTCCATTTAGTGGGTCAACATTCCAGTTAGTCTGGTTTAATTCTAATTCGTAATACGCAGGTTTAGCTTTACCTGTGATTTCGTCCTTTTCATTTTCTACAAAAATTTGTTTTCCGTCAAGATTTTCATCTTTTAAAAATTTACTCGACAACGGTAAAGTTGATTTTCTTACAATAGATAAGTTACCACCTGTCAACCTAAAAACGTAAGAATCTGTATTATTTTGTACACCCCATTCTACTTTAGTACCTGCACTAGATGAAACTACATCAGCTCTTGAACCAAATGTAAAACCTGATACTCGCCCAGGTTGGTATCTGTATGATTCTTTTGTTTGAAGTACAAAAGTTTCTTCAGCTTGATCGCCCCATTGATAGCCGGGCTGATAGAAATTTGATAGGCCCGACGCCATCGCTTGAGTTTTGTCAATTGGAAATGTTTCATCTTTTACATCCTCAGCAATATTAGAGTACGTGCGGACCGCTGAAGTAACAGTTTGATACGCGCCAGCACTTGTTGCGGCGTCATACAATAAATTAAATATAACAGACGAAGATGTATTTCTATACCTACCTTCTCTTATCTTAATGAATGTATCAGTCCATATGTCAATAGCTCTATATGCCGCTTCTTGCCCACTACCTGAATCAACTACGGTATCTACGTCCTCATTATTTTGATTCGGATATTTTAGTTGAATCGCTTTATCAGAGTCTGTATCACTATCTCTTAATACACCTGTATTTTGATTTACAGTAACACTTGCGGGGTCTAGAAAATCATTTTTAAAAGTTGTATTTTTGTAATGCTCAAAGAGAAAATTTCCTAACAGAATAAATCTATAAAATTTTGTGAATTGACTAGCATTATAATATGTAGTAGTCGAATCATAAGGATACGTATAAGGAACTGGAAATGCTGTCAGAGCTAGAGCTTGTTCTCTAGTATCTTCTATTAATTTAGCATTAAACCTTTTAGAGTCGCGTGTTTTTCTTTCTTCCCATGCTTTTACTGGCGGTCTTACTGTTGTAATAGACGTTTTAAACTCTTCCCATGTGAATTCGTCTAAACCCAAACTAGATACATCGGAGAATAGACTTAATTGTTGTTCTGCTCTAGGTATACCAAGAAGCGAACTACTTACTTCTGACGTTGATGCAAAGGATTCAGCTATTTTTAATGGTTGAGTTCCAGCTGTAACATTTACTAGAGTTGCAACATTTGCTTGAATTCTGTCTACAAGAGCAATACTTGATTCAGCCACAAGTGCATTTCCAAAATCATCTTCTAAGGGAAAACCATCTATACTAAAAAGTGGTACAAGCGAAGATACTTTTTGTGGCTTAGTTGCATCTATACTAATCGCACCCTTTCTTGATATATCGAAAAACTTTTGTGCACAACATACAAATCCGCGGGCGGGCCCGGCGGCGTTGGTGTTTAGTAATACTGATTTTGAAAGTATAATATCAACAACATCATTATTACTATCATCGTCGAAATCGCGTAGGTTTGTTTGTGAATTGATTGGTGTTATTGAAACAACCTGCGTTCCTAACTCGACGAGCGGATTCAATCTGGCTGCACGTAATATAACTCTATTCAGTTGTATCGTGCTTGACGATACAGTATGAAAATAATCTTGGACTTCTATTACAGCATCGAGATTATATCGCGTGGAGAAGATATCTTCTACAAGAAATCCATCTTCATCTATCGGCTGCGGACGCCGCTGCACCCTAATTTTATTGCAAAAAGTGCCTGTCTGCGTCTCGTTAAATGCAAACGCGTCGTTAGGATTAGGTATGGTTACGAATGCTTGAAAAAGGATTTGTGACATGATCTATTTATCATTGCTCTTCCCAAGTAAGTGCGAGACCAACTTTGGCATTCCAAGTTGTGTCATCTGCTTTAAGAACAAAGAATAAATTATCAGGTACATCTGTTAAAGGAAACGAGATATAATCTTTATTATAATCAAAGTACGGACTTAGATCAAAATACTCTGTGCCCTTTTCTAGGAAGAAGGTTGCTAGTTTTGTTCCAGTTCCTGCGATAGGCCTTTGTTGTTTATCAACAACCTGGATAGAACTCAATCTTTCAATTTCTTTTTTATCAATAGTTTGTGCTGCTGTTAATTCAGAACCGTCTTCAGCATATTGTTTAGCATATAAGAAAGAAAACGATTTGAATTGTAAGTTTTCTGTATAGCTTTCAAGTGGGAAGAATTCAAATATGCTGTTTTCTAATTTATAAACATAACCGAATAGTGCTCGAGGATTACCTCCATCTGTGTTTTCGACAAAGAACCAACCGTATAATTTATCAGTAGTTGACAATCCGTTAAAATCAGTCACGTTAGTACTATTACTAGCAGTCAATCTTGTCGCAAGACCAGTTACTTCAAGTAGAGTATTAGCATTTGGTTTAATTCCGTAAGCGGAAGGTGTGTCTTGCAATATGTTATACACTGCGTCTTCTTGATAAATCGCATTCTTATTTAATTCTAACTTTACAGCGTCAGCTTGTGCAACAGAAGAAGTAAGAGCTGCTGATAATTTTGTTGGATATACTTGAACTCTATTTCTAACTTGAAATCCTTGTGAAGACGTAATATTTGTTTTTGAAGTTAAACCATAAACAGCTTGTCCAGTGTTAGTTATAATTTCAATTTCATCAGTGCCTGCAGTTGAAGCAGATAAATTACGATTTAAGTGTAATTTGATTGCAGTTGATGAAACTCTTTCAACAAAGCGAACCGAAATATTTGTATCAGATGCATTAGATGTTCTAACTTTCGCACCCATAAAGATATCATCAACATCACCTAGCACTGCGCTTGGGCTATTATCTGATTTTAGTTTAATAGCGCTATAGTTTACTACAATTTCGTTACCGCCGTCTGTTGGTACTATATCACCGTCTTGGCCTCTAAGTACATAAACATTTGATTCGACATTTACTAACTCATCATTTGAGTAATTAAATAATTTAACTGTACCTCTATCTCCACCATCGATGTAGTAAGAAGAACCATACTTAATAACAAACTCAGATGCAGACTTGCCACCAGCGTAATTTGAAGAAGCATTAATTGCTCGTCCAAGTGTTTTTGCTGTACCTCCACCAAAGATATTGTATGTAAGAGGAAGCGTTGCATTACCAAGTGATGCAACTTTTAATTGATTAGATGCTCTTAGGTGATGAACTCGAACCCAACGAGCTTCGCCGTTTCCGACTGGTACATATACCAAGAAGAGAGCTCCCACAGCACCATACCATGAGAATTCGATTTTGTTCATCAATACTTTTTCAAAGTCAATTTCATACAAAGAATTTACTGCTCCAGCAACTCCAGTAACACTATCGCCTGGTAATTTTTCATTGCTATCACCATCAGCAGCAATTCTTGTAAAGTCAGAAAACTGTAGTCTATTATCTGTAGAACCATCTAAAAAGTCAAAAGAGAACCGAGAACGTGGAACTCTATATTCATAAACACCGTAATATTTAGATTCTACATTGTGACGTATCCACTGAGACCATGCTTGTTTCAACAGCGGATCGGCACTTAATATATCTGTGCTACCTAAACTGGCACATTTAATACCGTTATTTACGTTATCTACCTGTCCTTTAATATCGAGTGTGCCGTTGAAACCATTGAGTGAATCTGTTTGGATAGCACCATGGACAGTACCAGTTCCAAAACTTACTCTTTTTGAAGCAGCGTTACCAGCATGACCAAATCCTCGAGCGTAAGGCCACATAATATCTGCAGCAGAGTTGTCACCAGCTGAGCCACCCGGCGTTTCAGCTTGTGGAAATATAAATGGTACTGGCGTCTTCAGTGTGTATGCTGCACCAGCTGCGGTTGCCGCAACAACTGCAACAGCATTAGTTTTAATATCATACAATTTAAGAACTCCGGTAGTTGTATTCAATTCTTTAATAATAAAGATCGCGCTTGAAGCGTCACCAGTAGTCGAGTCGACGGTGGTAGAGAAATGCGGAGTCGTAGCAGTAGTAGAATCATACATTACCATTTGACCAACTTCAAGCTTTGCAGCATTTGCTGTGCTAATGGTAAGTGTATTATTGCTTGTGCTAGCTGCAGTTATTGCAAATTTTTGTTCATCTTTCAACAGAGTTGGATCATAGATCGCAGCGTGAGTCATTAATAACTTATCACGAACAATCGCTAGATCACCAGAAAAGTCACAATTAAAATTAGCAACTGCGCCTGTGACTGTTCCGGTTAAAGCATTTGATAATACTAATGTATAAGTAACACCGGGTGAATCATCTACAAGACCAGTTCGTGTTACTGTTTCAATTCTCGTATTTGGTGCAATGTACGCATTTCCTGCTGTGTCATAAATTGACATACCCGCTTTTGGCGCAGGCGTGCTTGAGTCAATTTTAGTAACTGTAATTGTAATGGTAGATTGACCTATTGCAGCTTGAACAATTGAAGCTGTAGCATCATCAGAACCAACAATACCGTAATCTTCTTGCTGTGCAGTATTAGCAGCATCAAAGTCTGTTCTGTATTTTATAAGAGCTTGTGTTCGTCTTACTACACAGAACTGATCACCAATACCAGTGTCTCTGGTTTCCCAATAGTATCCATCAAACTTGTCAAAGATACCATACTTACGAATGGATGGATTTCTAACAGTTCTATCTAACGTACCTGGTGTAATAGAAGTTTTAACACCAAATGTTGCGGCTGAAACACGACCTGGTTGATATCTAAAAAATCGTTTTGAAGTTAAAACACTACTTTTGTTTCTAGGAGCTTCTAAAAGAGCACCAGCTTCTTCGGGTACGTGACTTAGACCATGCCCTAGTTTTACACCAGATGTAAGACTTTGATACTCCCACGGGTTCGTAGTTGCACTAAGTTCGGATCGTTCTATTGGCTTTTGTGACCATTCACTAGGATCAACATCGTACGTATTAACATCAGCAAAGATGCCTAATGCAACTTCTGATCTCGGAATACCTAAAAGAGAAAGTGCAACTTCCGATTGAATCTTATTTTGCTCAACGACTGGTATAGCTGGCTGATTATCTGCAATTACTACAGGTAATGAATTTTCGATGCTGCCTTGGCCAATACCAACCGGAGCGGTTTGGCCAATCGTTACAATATTATTTGGTCTATTAATTTTTGCCATTATACAAGTATTCTGCCTTTAGCTATTAAAAATGTGTTTTTGAATCCTACAAGGTAATTATCAGTAGTAGCTTGTAAGTCTATGTTGAAACTCGCGACTCCTGTTAGTGTTGTGTCAGTTCTGGTTAATGTTACTGTTTTAGCTCCAGTACTACTATCTGTATTTATACCCGTAACTTTGCAAACTTTGTAAGCGCTTGGTAATATATTGTCTGCAATAACATTAATAAAATCAAACTGTCCCCCTGAATTAGAAGTTGTATTAGCAGATAGTATAACTTCTCTGTCTATAATAAAGTCAGATAAATTTGCTGTAGAATTTAAAGTAATTTTGATATTATTGCCAGAACTGATTGCCTTAATAAACTTTACATGATCATTAGTATTCGTTAAACCTTCGTATTCAACCGCGTTGATTTGATAAGCTAGTCCAACAAGAGTTTGATTCGCAGGCTGCACTCCAGGCAAGCGGTCGAATTTACTTTGTAAATTTATTGGAATATATAGACCATCGGCAGCCGCGGTACTTGAAAATCTAGCACCGACCATTGAAAAATTATTTTTTAATTCTGTAATTCTGTCTTGAACTAAAGTAAATTTAAGCTGGCCAAGGTTTTTAGCAGTAGCCGGAAATCCAATAGCAGTTTCACTAATATTAGTGGTAACGCTATTTGTAGTTATATTAAGAGGAATTAAATCATCAATGAAATATTCAAATTGATTTTGTTTCGCAAGTACGTGTATTTTAGATGTTAATTGAACACCGCTACCTGGTATAACAGTGCCATTAGCATCGACTTGCTCGTCTTCAGCCAAATATGATGCTAAGCCTTCTTTTAAAAATGTAATGTCAGGCGATGTGTACGCACCAGTATGTTGAAAAAGATCAACATTAATTGAATCAAATTCACTATCTAAAGTATCTGTTGTACCTAAGAACTCATTGTTTGGTCCAAGTATTAAATTAGGTGTTGTAACAAAATTTACAGAACCGTATGTTATAACACCAGTGTCTGTGTTTTTAACTATATTACCTACAAGTGAACCTCTAATCACATTTGATAAATCGACTGGTGAATTAGCGTTTATTAATTTATTACTGAATAAGTTAATATCTTGAGATGCTAATCCATAGAAAGGTGAAAAGAAATCTGTATCTTTTATAACCTGACAATTATCAATAACACTATTATTTTCAAATGATAGATTCTTTGTGGCTGGTGCATATACACCACCTCCAACAGAATTTTTAATTATAAGACCACGGAAAAGACATTGATTTATATTTTCCGCTCTTACAAGATTATCAGCTATAATACTTGCTAGTTCAGAATCGTTTGAGTTAAATCTATTAATAAAATTACCATCTATTGTAAGGTCTTCAACTGAAATATTATGCTTTTCTGTATCAGCTGAACTTTTAGTTAAACCAAGTATAGTATTATCATAATTTCTTAAAGACTCTTGAAGAATATCATTAATAGATGCGTTTGTTCTTGCACTGCGAGAATCACTACTATTATCTAAAGGCGGGAGTTTTAATATAGTGTTAAAACGTGATTCACCCTTTAATGTGATGTTAGACGGTAATGAAAAGACACTTGTATGATATGTTCCTGCAAGTAAAGTAACAACATCTCGTCCAGTTGCTTTTCTGTCATTGATTAGTTTTTGGAGTCCGCCAGTTAAATTACCAGCGTCATCATAAGTCACTGAGTTGTTATGAAATAATCTTAACGCATTAAATTCTACACCCGGTGAATTAAGTCCATCACCACGACACGCTAGTGTTCCATTTGGTGTTGCACTTTTTACAGTAAATGTGTTATCATTACTAGTAATAGTATTTACACGAACATAGTGATAACCATAATTATATAGGTAATCATTACCAGCTGAAGTTCGGGCTTCGTAAGTTTTTGGAATATATTCTAAATTAACGTCTGTGTATTTTCCATCAGTTGTTTTTCTGCCAGACCAAGCATTTATAATAAAATTACCGTAATCATTGAATATTGCCGAACTAGTAGAAAATAACGAATCATCAATAATAGCAACTAGACTGTGTTCACTTTCAGCAGAACCAGATTTTCTGTATAATAACACACTCAAATCGGTAAGATCATTGCCTGTGCTAGCGTTTCTTGTTATATTAAGTCTGTTAAATGTTGTTTCATCAAAAGCATTAAGATTAACATTTTTTACATCAACAGAAGATGCGCTGCCATCAGCTATACTTATTTTTCCTGTTTTTCGATTTAATTGTAAAGCTTTGTATGAATATGTAGTTCCATCGCTTGGTTCGCTAATAGATGTGTCTTTGGATAAACCTGCAGTGGCTGGCACAGCTATATTTGCTTCGCCTGAGCCAAATATTTTGATTAACTGATTTGGTTTTAAATAATCTTCAACTCTTAAAAATTTCTTAAGTGTATAAGTTACGTTCGATATTGTAGCAGTAGAACCTACAGCGTAATTTTGATCAAATGTAGTAGAATTATCTTCTACATAAATAAACTTTTCATCTCCATTAAATATTTCTTTAATGGTACAAGTTTTGAGGTTGAATTCAATAGATTGTCCAACCGTTAAACCGGTAACTTTGTCTAAGAATAGAACTGAATAACCTAAGAACTTATTATCATCGCCACTGAATTCACATAGAAGATGTTGATCAAAGCTAGTAATAGAGTATTTTTCGAAAAGAACTCGATCATCAAACTCACCATTTAGTCTTAAACCTTCTGCTTCAACATCACCTGTTGTTGTAAGAGTCGCTGTACCGCCCGATCCACCGATATCAATAGAAGATGCTATAATCTTATTAGATACAAATAAATTACCAGATGAGTCTGTAGCAAAGCCAGGATTGGTAGTGTCATCACTATCTCTAATTTCAACATTACCTTCAATTATTTGGTTACCAATCGCGTCAAGTTTATTTTTTTCTAGTGCAAGAAAGTTATCATCAACTTCTAGATTTGTTAAAGGAACTTCTTTTACATTTGCAGTAGTAAATGTAATGCTCCCAGTAGCAAAATCAACATTTGATTCCATCGTGAGCACATCAGCAGAAATAGATACTATCTGATTAGATGTTGTGCCATCACCAGGTGAATTGAGATCTAAGATTCTCATACCTACTGCTAACGTCCTAAATGCGGAGTTATTAGTACACTTGAGTGTCTTTGCAGTAGTATTAGCTTCAGTAACTGTTACTGTGATTTGTCTGTATTTCGCTATATCTCTAGCGTCTCTTATTGTAATTAAACTCATTTTAGTTAATTGTAAGTCTCCATGTTACTGTAACAACGTCGGTTACGGCTTTATCAAAAGGTGTAATAGTTGTTCTACATAATAATACATCTTCTTGTGGTGAATCACCGCTCAAACCTATTAATGCTAAATCTTGAATATTCTTTTTAACACCACCAGCGGATAAAAGTGTGTCGGCGGCGGTATCGAGAAATGTTGTAACAAAATCAATTTGATTTTTTATTCCACCAATAGTTTCAATGCTAGAACTCCCTCTATTCACATTTTTTATAATAGGTGCTGGATTAGTAGTAGCGTTTTTAAAACTTGTAATAGTGTTACCTACTACTTGTGTGGTACCATCTCTTCCAATGCCAATTTTTGTAACAGTGCCAGCGGTAGGATCACTGAATATTTGTTTAGCAAAGAATTCTTTTCCAGTGTTGACAATAATGTTTTCAACGGTTCTGTTTATTACACTCCCGTCTTTTTTCTCAAGTTTGAGAAACACTGTGCCTTTAATGTTTAATTTACTGTTCATTCTTTACTATATTATCTATAATCATTCTAAGCTCTTTTACTTCATTTTTAAGATTTAAAAACTCTGTATGTCTTTTTCTTTCATTTAGCAATGTTTGAAGCTCTAAAGTGTTATTGTTTATAATTGCTTTACTTTTTGTATCTCTTATTAAGTCCATTTTAGATTAATGCAAAGGCAGCAAAGTTCTTTATTCTACAAACTTTAGCAGAATCGGCGGCTTCGAATACAACTTTTATTCGCATTGTTTCAAATGAATTAGTTGGTGTATGTTCAAATTCAACATCAACAAATTCGTCTAGAGCAACATCTGTTAATGGTATTAAATCTGTTTTTATACCACTTGCAACAGTAACTGGAATATGTGTGTATGTTCTATTACCATTAACTTTCGCGTCATCAAAATTAACAAAGACTTTAACATCAGACGTGCTTGATGGTTTAAAAACCTGTAAAGCAGCGCGGAATGACGTAGATGGATTTAACACATCTACTAATTGCGTTACATAACCTTCTTCATTTGAAGCTGCAGCGATTTCCGCTACGCTTGTCGATCGCGCCGCAGTTTTAGTGTTACTGACACCAAGTATAGAATATCTTTCCAAATCAAACATTGGCGTAATATTACGATCATTGGTAGTTAATGTTACAGTTGAATTAATAACAGTAGTGTTGCTAATTGCACTTCGCAATGGGACATTTGTTCTTGTTTCTACAGAATTAAATACACCATCAACAATGCTGTTATTATTATTTGTAAATTCTATGTCATGTTTAACATTTGTACCTGATAATTTTAGACTTTCTTCATTTACATTGAATAAACTAAAATCAAATTGATCTACACCATTTAGATTACCGTCAACTGATGTTTTGAATTGGAATGTCTTGTCTCCTACTGGAAAAACACACTTATTCATTACAAACGTCAAATCGCGATATTGATCTGGTGTCCATGTTCTCTTGTTTTGACTCTTTAGAAGAACACCAATACTAGAATTCGTTGTAATAGTATTATCAGTCAGTATATCCTTTTTACCAAGAACAGACGTCCAAACTCTATAATCTATCGAATTAGAGAACACGATCATAGCATATTCAACACCTGATTTCAAGTGTAAAGGACGCTCGAACTTAAATTTAGTTGCTACAATATCTGTAGCAGGATTTGCAGGTTCTCTACCCGAAACTATTATTTCATTATTTGACTTAACAGAACGAGAGCCGGGTACAACATCTTGTGTTGGAATTCCGTTATCTGTTGGTACAATATAAATTTCAACATCGATGTTTGCACCTGGCTTTTCAGCAAAATACAAATCAACATCACTTAAGAATACACCCTGTTCATAATCGTTTTCATCAATTAAAAACGTTTGAGCAATAGGGTCACCACGACGTATCCATGCATTCCAAGCTGCACCACCAAACTGAACTAGTGTAGTAGTGTTTCTTTGTGTCGTTTGTCTACTTTGCTGAACCGTTGTTTGTACAAGCTCAGGTGTTCTTGTGCTCATTATCACCCGCTCTTTTGACGAAAGCAAACCATTTGCGTGATATTCACATGATGCTAAAGAATCCGCCTCATTGTCATTATTATTCGGTGAAGAAGTAATCTTAAACTCTCTAATGCCAGTTTTAAATCTTGACGCAGAGTTATTTGGTATTCTAAAAGTTCCTGTTAAATCTCCTTGTGTCAGTGTAGAACTAATAGGTGCTGAGTAAGCGTTGAAGCCAGCTGCCGTGCTAATAGGCCCAACATAACCAGCAGCAGAAGTATTTGGCGGACCTTGACCGTTAAACGTATTAACACTATTAGTTTCGGAATACCTTAAGAATTGTCCACCAGTAGGAGCAGCATAGTTTGTAACATCATCACCATCAAAAAAGATGTAGTGTTGTGTACCAGGTTTTAGTCCTGTTGCTTTGAATGAAATATCACGAGAACGAATAAATGGTACAATATTAAGATCAACTATACGCTCACCCAAATCTTGCTCAACCGTGTCAAATCCTAAACTCGTATTAGTTCCAGACCTAGATTGATTATTTGTTATTGTGGTTTGTGTAGTTGTAGTAGATCGATTGTTTGTACGCGTTTGACCACGGTGATTCCTAAAGGTTGATTGTTGTAGCTGTACTGTTCGATTAACATCAACACTCTGAGAGTTCGTCTGCCATGAGTTCCACTTTGTTCCTAACACCCCTTGGAAATTAACTAGGCCATTATCCTGTAAGAATTCAATCGCGTCCATCGCGCCATTATTGTTAATAGTGACGGCAGGCCTTTGTTCCGTATCAATCCATTCATCACTAGAAGGTGAAAGGGTTACGTGGCCTTCATAATTTGTAACTTCAAACGGTTGTAGGTTAATTGTATTTGATAAAGCAGGTTGTTTAAACAATTGCTCTGTTGTACCTTCCCAACATGAGAGAACTTCTGCTGTAGATGCTCCATCAACTACATTGCTAACTTTAGCAGCTGCAACAATGCTTTTACCTACTACCTGAATTTTAGTTTCAGTTGCGACAGGGCTAAAAATTCTTCCAACCGTTATATTAGCATTATGACGAGGTGCATCATAGTATGTCGACCCTTGCATCGCTGTAGTCAGCGCAGGAGTGGCTGTAAAGTTATTTGGATCGGCTACGCCATTTTCTGTTATCCACAAAGCTTGATCAGCCGCGTTTGTTCCCCACAAGTAGAAGTGGGCGCCGAACCAGCTGTGACGTTGACGAAACCTGCGGTTGAACCAAGTACTGTTGACCGCTTTCCCGAATCGACTATTATTAGTAAATTCTTGCACAATGACAATAAAATTATTTTCATTTTCAGTGAACTTGGTTGTAACTTGCGTATTCCTGCGCGATAATAAGGTAAGTAGACTTCTAGCATAATTCCTAGTGACGGCCTTCAATTGCGCAGCGGTTTGATTGGCTCTATATCGTGATTTACGAAGGTAACCATATGCATTATCACTGCCCCATGGCGGTAGTACTGTCGCTTTAAAATATGATTCGCCATCAACAGGATCAGAAAAATATGTGTAATACGAGCCACTATATCTAAGAGGTAATACTTTAGTGCCACCGTCGCCTAGTGTTATAAGTAATTCTTCGGGTATTTTAGTTGTGCTAGC
>TARA_R110002153_G_scaffold32008_5_pt1 | contig 35904 bp, 24 predicted proteins | sample TARA_R110002153 | Tara Oceans TARA_R110002153 (sample SAMEA4398193) | marine metagenome | biome: Polar Biome; feature: [SRF] surface water layer (ENVO:00010504); material: water (ENVO:00002006), including particulate matter (ENVO:01000060) such as... | depth 5 m | reverse complement strand
CCCGCCATATCTCTGATTGGCTGTTGAATGGTGGTAATACTAGGCCACACTACGCTGGCTAACTCTGTATCATCAAATCCCACAACTGATATTTGTTCGGGAACATCTAAGTGTTTTTTGTGAGCAACAGATACAACCGCCGCAGCCATTTCATCGTTACCTGCAAAAATGGCATCAGGAATTTCCTTCAACGACAGTAACTTTTCAGCTGCAGTAAGCCCAGACTTATAAGTAAAGTCACCTTGTTCAATATACTCTGGTGGCATCAACAAACGATGAGAACGTAATGCATCTAAATACCCCTGATATCGCAATCTACTCACCCCTTGATTTTCACTGCCAATAATATGCGCGATGCGTTTATGCCCAGATTTAATCAAGTGTTCGGTGATGTCATAAGCAGCCTGATAATCATCCATGCAGATATAAGGGCTAGCAAGTAAATCGATATCAGGTGCAATGCGTACAAAAGGCGTATTTGATTCTTTGAGCAAGGATAAAACTTCTGGAATGTCAGCCAAAGGTGGCAATAAAATCAAGCCATCCACTCGGGTTACATGAATAAGATCTTTAACAATAGATAGCGCTTTTTCGGTTTCTCCTGCAGTTTCGTCAATCACAATATGAAAGCCATTAGTGCGACATTTTTTTAATGCGCCCACCAAAAACTTACTGACGTAGTTGGCATTTGCATACTCACAGACAATACCAATAAAAAAGGATTTGGAGCTGGATAATCGCCGTGCTGCAACATTTGGACTGTAATTTAGCTCTTGAGCAATCGCGGCAATTTTATCTCTGGTCTTGGCCCCGACTTTAGGGTCGTTGTTCATAACACGGGACACTGTCATTAAAGAGACACCCGCTTTATCCGCAATATCTTTTAACTTTACTCTGGGCATAAGTCTGCTTTACGTCATTATTAAACACTAAAATGTTACGTTAACATTCTATTTTAAAAATTCAAAAGAATTCAGTTAATAGATTTTTGCCAGCGCCTACTCTTATATATTTAAGGCTTACGACAGAAAGCCAGATACAAAACAACCTACCAATAGACACTTAAACGCTATATACATCTGTTACTTAAAAAGAACACTTCTGTTTTTCAGACAATTAACATGTCTATCCTGTGCATCGATTTAAATATGTAAAAAAACATCAAACAACAAAGCATTAACAAATTAAGTAAACCAATAATTCAAAATCATCAAATCAATGCACAAAAATTTGTAGATAAAATGCAGAAATCTAATACCGCAAATATTACAGCGCTAAATATTAGTGACCTAGATTAGGAATGCTTTCGAAACCACAAAGTAGCGACTGCTATAGGTATTTTGAACTTTGAAGTGTAATGGCTATTTATGCATAACAATTTATTTATTTGTCAAATAACAGGAAATAGTAAAATGAAAAAATCGCTAATTCGATGGACAGGTGCAATGACACTGATATCACTACTTGTAGCCTGTGGTGGAAGTAATGACAACTCAACAGTCAAAGCTGAGACACCAAATATTCCAAGTGTACCAGATACCCCTGCTGTTCCTGACGATATATCTGATCCTGTGGGCATTGCCAATGGCAGCTTCGAAGAAGATACAGTTGGGGAAATATCGCCATCAGGCAATTGGATATTAAGCCCTAATCATTTAGATCAAGGTGCGATTTCTACAATTCAAGTGATTGAGTCAGAAGAAGGTGTCAATAGTTATAAAGGCTCAAAAGCAGTAGAGATTATTGTTGATACTTTAGGGCCTAATCCTTGGAATGTGGAAGTATCCTATGAAGATATTCCTGTCGAAGGAGGCAAGATTTACGAATTTAATGTTTGGGTCAAAGGAGCTGAAGGAACGAATGTAGATTTTTGGATCCAAACACCAGCTCCTGATTATGCACAACGAGACTTCAAGCAAGAAGCTCTAACTGGTGTATGGCAAGAGATTAAACTGGTAGCAAGCACTGTTTCTGCAGATGAATTTGTGAGACTCGCTGTGCATTTTTCGACAGATGGAAACCTTAACACCCCTATCTATTTAGATAATTTTTCTGGCGTAATACAGCCTGATATAGATTATACCCCAGTCACAGCACAAAGCTTAAAAGCGCTGGTTACAGACTTGGCAATTGGTGTTGCCGTTCCAGCGGGTGGTTTTGGCAATAGCATATTAAACAGCCCAGAACGCCAAGCTGTGATTGAACAACATTTTAATCAGTTGTCTGCTGAAAATATTATGAAACCTTCATATTTACAGCCTCAACAAGGAGTTTATGACTTTGAAGACGCTGATGCGCTTGTAAATTATGCCAAAGAAAATTCGTTGACTATGCACGGTCATGTTTTCATCTGGCACTCACAAATAGCCGGCTGGATGCAAAATTTTCAAGGCAGTAAAAACGAGTGGATAGCTATAATGGAAGGGCATATAACCCAAGTTGCCACACACTTTGAAGAAGAAGGGAATAATGACACGCTAATTAGCTGGGATGTCGTTAACGAAGCCTTTATGGACAATGGTCGTTACCGGGGTGAAAAAACCACCGATGACAGCAATGATCAATCGGTGTGGTATGAAAACATTGGATCTGAATTTTTAGCATTATCATACAAAGCAGCCAGAGCCGCTGATCCTGATGCCGATTTATATTACAACGATTACAACTTGATTTGGAATGCAAACAAATTAGATGCAGTTATTGATATGGTGAAGCAGTTTCAAGCTAATGGCGTGCCAATTGATGGCGTAGGTTTCCAATCTCATATTTCACTCAATAGTCCAGATATTGAGACTATCAAACGCCAACTACAAAAGGTTGTAGACATTCGGCCTAAAATAAAAGTAAAAATAACCGAGCTAGATGTGCGTATGAATAATGTGGGTGATACGCCACTCACTTCTCTGACGGGCAATAGAGCTGAAGCTCAGAAACAATATTATCATGATGTTGTGCAAGCCTATTTGGGTACGGTGCCTGCTGACCAACGAGGCGGCATAACAGTGTGGGGCATCATTGATAGTGATAGTTGGTTGCCAGCCCTCTACCCTAGCCCGCGTTTAGAATGGCCACTTTTGTTCTTCAACGATTACACGCCCAAACCAGCACTTCAAGGTTTCGCTGACGCTCTTATAACAGCGCAGTAAGTACTTTAAGCAATCCGCCAGCAACACTGTTGGCGGTTTTTCTACCTTAGGAGCATTACAAACATGAACGGCTGTATCAATTTATGCCACAGAAAGCACTTTCGGTGCACCTATGCTTGTTAACTTGAATTAGGGAGCTGATGAATAGATAAAAAATGAGCCTTCATCAGGTTCTCCATTTTGTTTATTCCAGCCCTTAGTTTTATTTTTATAAATAAAACTAAGGCAGTTTCGCCAAAAATTCCTCATGGGACGGCATGATATTTAAGCATTTTTGTGTCACGGTATGAATTTCTGCCATACGCCTTTCCATCTCTTTTTCTTCTAAAAAATTGGCGATAGGATGATAACGTTGTGGGTGAATACCTTGACCATTAAATACAGCAAACCAACTGCTGTGATTAAATAACCCTTTGTCTTCGCTATATAAGCGCGCGTTTTCCTTATAAATAGCGATGCGCTTCTCTAACGACACTGGAATATCCATTTCGCGTACGTAGTTCCAAAAAGGGCTATCGTCCCGTGTAGTCGCTTTATAATGCAGAATTAAGAAATCTCTAATTTGCATATACTCAGCCTTGGTACGCTCATTATAGTAATCAATATCCGGTTGATTAAATGACATATCTGGGAAGTTAGTCATTAGCCTGGCAATAGCGGTTTGTATTAAGTGAATCGATGTTGATTCAAGAGGCTCTAAAAAACCCGAAGCAAGACCTATCGAAACCACATTTTTGTTCCACGGCTGCTTTCTAATACCTGTTTTAAACTTCAACTGACGAGGATCTGAGAAGGCTGCAGTATCAAGGTCTTGGTTTAGACTTTCGATTGCATCAGAGTCACTTAAAAATTGACTAGAGTACACATAGCCATTTCCCGTTCTCGATTGCAGTGGAATACGCCACTGCCAACCTGCCATTTTAGCAGTCGCTCGGGTATATGGTGGAAGCTCGACCATACGCTCGCTCAGCCGAGTGACAGCACTATCACAGGGCAAGTAATGTGACCAGTCATCATATCCAGTCTTTAACGTTTCTTCGATCAATAAGCCCTTAAAGCCAGAACAATCAATAAACAAGTCACCTTTAATGCATTCGCCATCATCCAATGTGACCGATTCAATATGACCGGTGTTTGCTGCTTGTGTGACTTTTACAATTTTACCTTCGATTCTAGTGACCCCGTTCTTTTCGGAAAAATCACGTAAAAAGGCCGCATATAATGCTGCGTCAAATTGAAATGCATACGAAAGCGCACTTAATGGACTACCCTGCAACTCAGGACGTGCAGGCATGTATTTGCCTGCCTTGGCTGCTTGAATCTGTAGGTTAAATTCGTCGATTGGTTTGGCAGTACCAGATTTCTGTTGGCGTAACCACATATGATGAAAATGAATGCCTTCCATATCCATACCATAAGGGCCAAATGAATGAAAATAAGACTCACCAATTTTATGCCAGTCAACAAACTCGATCCCGAATTTGAAGGTCGCATTGGTTTTTTTAATAAAGCTATTTTCATCAATGCCTAACAGCCGATTAAAGTACTGAATATGCGGGACGGTGGCTTCACCCACGCCTACTGTGCCTATGGATTCAGATTCAATTACGCGTATATTGATATTTTTACTTCCGAGTAGTTTCGACATTCCTGCAGCTGACATCCACCCTGCAGTTCCACCACCTACTATGACGATATCTTTAACGTCCATACCTTGCATAAAATCACCTATTTAATAACCAGCTTAAAATTAGAATTTAAATCGAAGAGCCTGCATAGTTTTTTATAAACTCGGCATGGGTTGGCATTTTCAAGCTTGTTTGTTGCATAGCGCGTTGCATACTTTGTAAGCTCTGTTCAATGTTTTGTATCGGCACCCCAAGTAGCATTGGCTCAGCTGTTTCAGGATAGATGTTTTGACCCATCATCACGGCTACCCAGCTAGAAGTTGAGAATAACTCGTGATCATCTCTGAATACTCGTCCAGCGCACTGAAATAACTCCATTTTGTGTTGCAAAGAGTCAGGTATCGACATGTTTTTACAATAGCGCCAAAACTCGCTGTCTGTGCGTTGTGTGGCTTTGTAATGCAATATAATAAAATCTCTGACTTGATGAAATTCACGGGTCATTAAACGGTTGTATTCTTCTACTACCTTAGCGGGGGGCGTTAAAGACGGATATAACGCAATAAAACGGCTGATCCCCTGTTGTATTAAGAAAATAGAAGTCGACTCTAAAGGCTCTAAAAAACCGCTAGAAAGACCAATAGATACACAGTTTTTATGCCAGAATTTATCTCGGCATCCAGTGGTAAATCTTATGGTACGTGGATCTGAAAGTGCAGGGGCATCAAGTCCTTGCATCAGCACATCGGTAGCTTGCTGATCATCCATAAAATCAGTGCTATAAATATGGCCGTTTCCAGTCCTATGCTGAGTCGGAATACGCCATTGCCAACCAGCGGTTTTAGCCATAGATTTAGTGTAAGGCAGTAATTCACCTTGACGTTTACTTGCAACTGCTTGAGCACTGTTACATGGCAGCCACTTTGACCAATCCTGAAAAGGTACGCCAAGGGTTTGACCTAATAATTTTGACTGAAAACCCGTGCAATCAAAAAAGAAATCTCCCTCGACACGCTTTTTGTTTTGCATGACAAGTGCAGAAATATTTTCAGTTTGCTCATTAAGCAATATCTGCTCAATACGCCCTTCGATTCGTATCACGCCGCGCTTTTCTGCGTATTTTCTTAAAAACAAAGCGTACGAAGTGGCATCAAAATGGTAGGCATAACCAATTTGCGATAAAAGCGACCGAGGATTATCGTTAGGTAGCGCAAACTTCATACTTTTAGCTGCTACCGCGCACATGCTGTATTCTTCTAAACTATTGGTGTTGCCAGCCTGCCTTGTATGCAGCCAGTATTGATGGAAGTCAATACCGTTCATGTCTGCGCCATGGTTACCAAATGGATGAAAATATTTATCCCCAAGTTTACCCCAATCACTAAACTCTATTCCCAACTTAAAAGTACCCTTGGTCGCCTTTAAAAATTCAGCTTCATCAATGCCCAACATGCGATTGAAGTTTACAATATCAGGAATGGTTGCTTCACCTACTCCAACCGTGCCAATTTCTTCAGATTCTACTAGTACAATTTGTACGTTATCAGGGCTTAACATGCTTGATAGCGCCGCCGCAGACATCCAACCTGCGGTACCGCCGCCAGCGATAACAATTTTGCGGATACGATTGGTAGATGATTGATTCATGATTGGCTCTTTAAATAATTCAAAAACTTTTGTGTATAGAGTGAACAGGGTGGCATTTTGGGCACAATGGCTGCGATTACATTTTTTGTGTGCAACAAGTGTTGTTTAACATTTGAATTGTCGATGTTGTCGCATTGACTATCGAGGCGTTTTGGAAAACGCTGCATGCCAAAGTGAAGTATTATCCAATCTTCGGTATTGAAGGGCTCGAAGTTGTAGGCAACCATTAATCCACGGTGCAAATATTGTGCTAATTTTCTCTCAAGTAATGCTTGTGTATCACTATCAAGAACCTGATTTTGAGTGGGGTGTTCATGTTGCAAAAAATGCCTAGTATCGGTCAATGCCAAGTTAAAAAGTCTGGCGTGTTGAACGTCCAACTTATAGCGTCGATTGTACTCTTTTTGTTCCATGCGCATATTATTCGAGATAGGGATTAGCTCTAGGAGGCGCTCGATATCAAGCTTAAGCAATCTAAACGGTGCATTTGAAAATGGCTCAAGAACAGCTGCACTCAGGCTGATTGCAACACAATTACCTACCCAAGCTTGCTCTTGTTCACCAATCTCAGCGCTTATTGATGCAACTGTGTTGGCAGAACTTTTATTTTCTACAGAAGTATATTCAGCACTAACAGCTTGCAATACCTGGCTAGAATTTTGTAAATAAAGCGTCGACTGCCAAGAATTCACATGTCCCGATACTATGTTACATGGTTTCATCTGTGTGTCATCTTCGTTAGTTAATAACGAAAGGTTTATTTGCGAATGCACGCGTTTTTTTACGTCCAAAGCGCTGATTAATTTTGCGTCAGTACCCGAACAGTCAATGAACAAATCGGCCTTGATGCACGAGTCATCATTTAGTCGCAAGCTAGTAATATACTCATCCGCAACATCGACGCCTAAAAGGTCTGATTGAATCAGTCTTATCTCACTTTGCTTAATCTTATTTAGCAAAAACAAGGCGTAATTTTGATAATCAAAATTATACCCATATTCAGCCCTAGACAATGGCGATGCCGTTTGATTTTGCGGTGGGTGAGCAAACTTCTCTTGTAAAGCAGACTGGGCGCCCACTAAGTATGTTTGCAAGTCTTGTTTGTGTTTTAACAGGACCTGATGGAAGTCGACACCGTACTTCGAAGTAAACGGCAAACTAAAGGCTTGCATCCAGTCAAATTTTTCTCGAGTCCAATTTTGATAATGGGTTCCAAACGAAAAACTTGAGTTGGTTTGTTGAAATAACTCCGCCTCAGAAATATCCATTGCCAAATGAAGATTATAAGCCTCTGGAGTACTCGTACCACCATACAATATATCGCTATACGCCTGATCTGCAGGCAATACCAAGGTAAGCGACACTTGATCTGCAAGTGTATTTTGGATTGTCAGGGCTGAAATAAAAGCAGCAATGCTATGGCCATATATCACGATATCTAGTTTTTTCGGATTCAGCGTACTAGCGGAGTTGGCCTTCGGAATTTTATTTTTCTTCATTTACAATATTCCCTACGATACTTCTGCAAAGTCATGATATATAGCGATTTAAAAAGGCCTGATGGTCTTCAGCCTGATGTAAACCTAGCTTGATATCTTCGCGCATCGCATTTGCTTTAGAACGTATTCGATTAGTACCAAACGCTTGCACCCTAGGATCTACATTATGGGGTATTAAGTTTTGTCCAAGTAAAACTGCAACCCAACTAGGCGGTAAAAAGGCACCTATTTCATAGCGTTGAATGTAGGCTCGATGCATCCAGCAATCTAGTTTTTCTTGCAGACTATCTGGTAGTGTCATGTTTTTAAAATGTGCCCACATGGGGCTATCACTTCGGTCGTTTGCAACATAGTGCAATAATAGAAAATCTCGAATGCGTTCATATTCTAAGCTCATCTGAGCATTGTATTCTGTAATATCTAGCTCATCTATTGTCAGTGTACCCGAGGTGGCTTGTTGATCATCAAGCGCGGGAAATAGCTCGATTAACTTAGTAATGCCTTCTTGAATTAAGTGAATAGATGTAGATTCGAGTGGCTCTAAAAATCCTGCTGACAAACCGATAGCAATAACATTGTTCTTCCAAAAGTGATTTCTACGGCCTGTTTTAAACCTAAGCTTGCGAGGCTCAGCCAACACTTTGCCATCCAATTGCTCTAAAAGTGAGTTTTGTGCTGCGTCGTCACTAATATACTGACTACAATACACATGACCATTTCCAGTACGATGCTGTAACGGAATTCGCCATATCCAACCTGCTCCTTTAGCTGTCGAGCGCGTAAAAGGATTTAACTGGTCTGTACTTTCGCAAGGCACAGCAATAGCTCGGTCACATGGTAACCAACTAGACCAATCTTGGTAGCCAGATTGTAGACTTTGCTCAATCAGCAAACCACGAAAACCTGAACAATCAACAAATAGGTCCGCGCTAACTCGTTGGCCATTCTCCATCGTTAATTCTGAAATGTTGCCATTTATTTCGTTTAACGAGGTGTTAACAATTTTGCCTTCTATTCTATTAACCCCAAGTTTGCATGAAAATTCTCGTAAGTATTGCGCATACAGGCTTGAGTCAAATTGATAGGCATAACCAAAGGAGTTTTTTAAATCTGCTGCTGCCACCTCTGGTATATAGAATTTGTTGGATTTTGCAGCGGCAATACCGAAGGCATAGTCCTCTAATCTACCCATGCCATTATGTTTTTGAGCTAACAACCAATACTGATAAAAGTCGACTGAATTTATTTTTTCGCCAAAGTCTCCAAAAGGATGAATATAACGCTGCCCCTTGCCTCCCCAGTCAACAAACTCGATCCCCAGCTTAAATGTTGCTTTGGTTTTACGCATAAAATCGCGCTCGTCTATGCCTAGGGTCTGATTGAAGAATCTTATATGCGGCAAAGTGGCCTCACCGACCCCAACCGTACCAATCTCTTCAGATTCCACCAGGGTAATTTGAAGTTTTTGCCTTGAAAATTTATTTGCAAGTGCAGCCGCTGTCATCCATCCAGCAGAGCCTCCTCCCACTATACATAAGTGCATAACTCGACCTATTTTTTATTACTAAATTTCACTTTCGTTTTCATAAATACCGCAAACTTAAAAAAACATTGTTAATAAATGTGACATGATGTTATTAATAAAATGTTAACGCTAACATATAATATATTATAAATAAAATCGCGAAGTATAAAAAATAACGAGTTTTTATATCAGGTCAATGGTCGAAGTATTTTGAACCACTAACCCAAAGGAATATAACTAAGAACACGTCGAATTCGACGTAGTAAACACATAACTAGGAGAACACACAATGAGCTTGCAAAGAAAAACTTTTCTAAGCGCCTCTGTAAGAGCTGCCATGTTTGGCACGACAGCTCTTCTCACAGCAGCCACAAGTCAATATGCTGTCGCACAAAGTGTTGATGAAGAAGAAGCTGCAATAGCCGCCGAAGAAGCAGTTGAAGTCATCAAAGTTACTGGTATTCGTGGTGCACTAGCCAACGCAGCTGAAATCAAACGTGAATCATCAACATTTGTGGACTCAATTACCGCATCTGACGCATCTGCCATTCCTGACTTGTCAGTTGCTGAGGCTCTTTCGCGTATACCTGGCCTTACTGTTTCTCGTTTTACTGCGGGTGGTACAGCTGGCGATTTCCCTTCTCCAGAAGGTTCAGGAAACTTAATTCGTGGTCTTGGTTTTATTCGTTCAGAATTTAACGGACGCGATGCGTTTTCAGCAAACGGCGGCAGAGCTCTAGATTGGTCTGCTGTACCTCCACAACTTATCGGGCGTGTAGATGTTTTCAAAAACCAACAAGCTGACCTTATCGAAGGCGGTATTGGTGGAACAATTAACCTACAAACACTCGCACCATTTGATAACGAAGACGGTATAGCGCAAATTTCTGTTGATACTGTTTATACTGATATACGCGAAGAATTCAGCCCGACATATAGCGCTGTATTTGGTAAAAACTTTACCAGTGACAACGGCAAGTTTGGATTTGTAGGTTCATTTTCTTCATCTGAATTACAGTCAGACATTAATGGTTACCAAGCAGGTATGGTTGTTCCTCGCGATAATATACCAACCTCTAGTTTTGCTGAGGGTCAAGAGGTATCAGATCCTGTAGGCACTGTCGCTTTGGCTCCTGGTTTCAATTTACGTACAAACGAAGTTGACCGTGACAGAGAAAGTTACTACCTTGCTGGGCAATGGCGCAGTGCTGACGACAACGTTGAAGTATTGGTTAAATACGTAACCGTAGAAAATGAAATCAATGGTCTTGAACGCACCTCTGAGTGGTATGCTGATGCAGAGACTGTGAGATCAGGAGGGGTAGAGGTTAGTGATTTGATTGTGTCACCATTTACCTCAGACGGTATCCCTAAATGTAATGGGAGCAACGAAGAATTTGCTGGCGAATGTGACGAGCTAATCCCCGTTACAGGTGGTTTAATGGAAGAAGGGCTGATAACAGATGATTTCCGAAGCTGGGCTGGTGCGTACGGTTTACGAGTGTCTAACCTAGGCATAGGTAAGCAAGAATATTCAAAAACTGATGATGTCAGTGTTAACGTAAAATGGCGTGCTACCGACCAATTGACTGTTGAATTTGATGCCCATAAAACAACGGCCGAAGCGTCTTTTGAAGAACAATGGATAGGTGTAAATACATTCTTAAACGTGTTTTCTCGTCCTAGTTTAGATAACCCATATTTAGAATTTTCTGTTGACCCGCGTACTAACATAGCTGAGGGCAACCGCCAAGACGGTGGCACTGTTCAAGTTCCGTATGTAGCGCCTACTAGTCCGGCAGACCCTGCTGGTTCTTATGTTGGTTTTGCAAGCGACTCATTCAAAGAAGGCGAAGGTGATTTACAGGCAGCTAAGCTTGACGTTGAATATGAATTTGACAACTCAGACGGTTGGTTTCAGTCTGTCAAAATGGGCGCACGCTACTCTGAACGAGAACAAATCAACAAAGAAGCAGGTAGCAACTGGAAAGGCGTCAGCCCATTATGGGGCGGGGGCGTAGCGCCTTTAAATTCGTTAGAGCAAAATATTTACGATGAAGTGGATTTTAGTGATTTCTTCCGTGGTGGTGTGGTAGGTGGTGAAAATACCACACTACTTTATGCTAGTGCTGACCTGTTGCGTAACCCAGAGTTATTCTACGATTACTTACAGGCTGAGCCTGATTTCGCAACATCATTTTATTCGCCATTCGCGGGGGATACTGATCTTAATCCTGATAATCCACCTAATTCGGACCAACTGCGTCGCACAGACGATGGTAACTATACTAAAATTTATCAGCCAAGCGGTATTTCAGATGTTGTTGAAGAGACTATCAATTTGTATGCCATGGTAAAATTTGCTCAAGAGTTTGATAATGGAATGTGGATAGAAGGTAATTTAGGTTTACGTTATGTTAAAAACACATTGGGTTCAAATGGGAAGCTTAGCTATAACGAATTCGGCGAAGATAGACAAGAGCTTGACGATCCCGTGACATATCCAGGTTACACGCAAGAAGTGGAAGATTTTGATGAAATAAATGACTTTTTGCCTGAGACAGAAGCATATTTGCAAACAGCAGACTCTGTACGCAGAGTTGACGTAGAAGATGAGCATTGGTTACCTTCATTAAATGTTAAATTGAACCTTAACGACGATATGCTCATCCGTTTTGGTGCAAGTAAAGGTGTTACTCGTCCAAACATGTCAGACCTTAATGCTACTCAGTCAATAAGTGCCAAGACGAGTGTTGAACGTTTCGCGAATCTTGACCCCGATGACCCGAATATTGATGTTCCTCGTGGTTTAGTATATGGCACATTACAAAATATTCGCATAAATGGCGGTAATCCAGACCTTGTAGCAACTACAGCGAATAGCTTTGACATTTCATATGAATGGTACTTTGAAAACGGCTTTGTTACCTTTGGTGTGTTTAAAAAAGACATTAAAAACATCGTGCAATATGGCGTAAAACCAGTTGACACTATTAACTTAGACAACACACAAGTTAATGTTAACTTTAACGGTCAACTTAATTTAGCCGAAGCTGAAATTTCAGGTTTTGAAGTCGCTTATCAAGATTTCTTTACTGAGTTACCAGGCATATGGCAAAATTTTGGTATTCAAGCCAACTACACCTTTGTTGACGCGTCGGCAACACCACCGCCACAGTTTTTAGATGCTGATGACGATGGAGTACCTGATTCGGCTGATACTACTTTCCGTTTCGGTTTAGATAACCTGCTTGGGCAATCAGAGCACACGGGTAACCTAATTGGTATTTATCAAGATGATGAGTTAGAAGTTCGTTTAATTTATAACTATCGTTCAGAGTATCTGAATTCATATCGTGACTTTGTAACTGGTAACCCAGTTTTCCAAAAACCCACTGGATTTTTGGATGCATCTGTTAGATATCACTTTACTGACAATCTAACGGCGAATTTTCTAATTGCCAACATCACCGATGAGAAGAACAAGTCAGAAACGCAAATTGATGAGGCTGGTACACGTTACCAACGTTCTAGCTTCTTGAATGACCGCCGTATGCAAGTAGGCCTAAGTTATAAGTTTTAACTTGAGCTGTTATTAAGCATATTTAAGTAAAAAAGGGAGAAGTTAACTTCTCCCTTTTCATTTTAGTTAGATCATTAACACACTTATTATCTACTAGTAAAAATGAACCTGTAAGTTTGACTAGATTCAATAGAGCAAAAAACAGTAAAATAATAAATTATTCATCCATAAACACCTAGCGTTTCAGTCACCAGTGCAGCATATAGGTAATGAATTATTGCATTTAATAGTGGTGGATAATTTTTTTAACGCAGCCACAGGCATTAATAGAATACGCCATGCAGCAACATGATGTGTTGCCTGCAGCGGGTTACTATCCAGGGCTTAGCTCCGCTGCCCCAGACGATTGCGGGACAATAATTGCAGAACAATACACTGGGTTAATTTGTAAAATTTTTCAATTAGATATGGCAGATATCAAACAAGTTGAAAGTTATTATTTCCTAATAGCAACACCGGTTGAACAGCTAAGCGTCGTGCAACGTTTATTACATTTTGATAAACCTAATTCTAGAGAAATAGCGATAATCCAATACTTGTGTCATGACAAGCATGGAGGTATCGCATTTTATCGTCATCATAGCTCAAGAATGGTGATCCTGAATTGTTTGAGCAGGTTACTTCGATACCAGCAGTATTTAATTGTGCATTGATTGATCGTTGTTCAATGTTACATTCTGGAAGTATCAGCTAAGACTACCAGTTTGATTTAAATCCCCATACAGGGCAGTTTATCCTAACCTCTTTTTACACAAATAATTCGTCCAAGCTATTTCACAATAATCGGTATTATGAGCTGCCCAATTATACTTAGTGGCCCTGATGGAAAAAGGTAAAGTGCTGCAGCCTGATTAGAATTTACTACAACAGCCCGCCTTCAATGTTTCTTTATCATTGAGCTGTGAACAAGCCTGTAAAGGTAGTACTCATGTATTGAAAGACGAAGTGTGACTGAGCGCTTAACCTGTAACGCCAAATCTATCAGCATTTTCTCAATAGCTACTATTCAGGTATATATCAACTAGCTATTAAACATTTACGACTTCTAATTTTTACTCAATTAAAAAACCACACTAAGTATCTGTTTTACATAGAGTTACATTTAATATTCTGTAGTACATGCATCGATAAAATTGGCTCATTTAGAAGATTTAATGTCAACGCTAGGCATTAACCTAGGTTTCATTCTAATTTTCTTTGTTACAATAATGGCATTACTAAAATAGTTAAAAGAGATTGTTATGAAAAAGGGCTTAGGAATTTTTGTTTTATTACTACTGCTGATTGCTGGCGGTGCGTATTATATGTTGAGCGGAGCGGGTGATTTTATTCGTACCCAAATAGAACAACAAGGGAGTACATATCTTGGCACAACTGTGTCGGTCTTCAACGTAGACTTGGCTCTGACTGAAGGGCGAATGACCATTAAAGATCTGGACATAGATAACCCTAAAGGCTTCAGCGATGAAGACGCATTCAGTGTCGATTCAATCACTCTAGATTTAGGCGAAGTGTACAAAGAACCTTATGTAGTACAGACAATCAGTATCAATGCACCAGAAATTCTCTATGAAGTAGACGCCAGTGGTCAGGGTAACTTAATGGCGCTGAAGAAGAACTTAACAGCCAATCTACCAAAAAGTGAAACAACGTCAAAAGATTCCGCTAATCCTTTGATTATTGTTGAAAACGTTACAGTAAGTAAGGTTCGTCTCAAGCTCAACTTTGAAAAACTGTCTACTGGCGACTTTAAAATAGAAACAAAAGCATATGAAATTACCTTACCCACTTTTAATGCCGGTCCTATTGGCCAACCTAATGGTATGCCAGCAGATCAAGTAGGCGCTGCTGTGATTAATGCCATGTTCGATAACGTGATTGCTGCAGCTAAGTCTGAAGCCAAAAAACGCTTGGCAGAAGAAGCCAAGAAAAAAGTCAATGAAGAACTTGATGAACAAAAGGATAAGCTGTTAGAGAAAACCAAAGATAAACTCAAAGGTTTGTTTAATTAAAATAGAAGTCATTCATAACAGCAGGTTTAACCCATAAACCTGCTGACGTTTTGCACAAAAGATAATACATCACCTCCTTTACAACGAGATAAACGAAGTCAGGTTTTAGTGTTGTCAGATAGAGGCGCAAAAATAAAGATGCAAGACGCCAAGTTCAGCTTATGTATTTATTGCCAAGTGATTATTCACCTAGCAGCACGTCGAATCCACCATATATTAAACGTTTACCATCAAAGGGCATTGGATTATTTTCTGGAGCCATTCTTGGATCTTCCATAATTGCTTCCCACCCAGCATCACGAACTTCTTTCGACGGCCATACAACAGTAGAAAAAACCACTGTTTCACTTTCGCTGCATTTTACCGCCATTGGAAAAGAAGACACTTCACCATCAGGGATGTCATCTCCCCATGCTTCAGTAATCTTTAAAGCGCCATGATCCTTAAACACCACGCCTGAAAGTTTCGCATGCTCAAGGTATTTTTCTTTGTTTTCTGTTGGAACCGCGACCACAAAGGCATCAAGGTAAGACATATCACTCTCCTAGTTTTCACTTCGCTGATTAAGGTTTATTAAGTGCTCTCGAGCAACTAACAAAAGGATATAGCCATATATCAGCGCACCAATAAACCCCTAAAATATTACCAAATATCATACACCAGCAAAGTAAAAACGAAACCATATTTGGAGCAGGATATTGAACACTAGAGTTTTTGGGAAATTCCAATACTCAGGCGAATGATTACATAAGCTTCGTCTAACCTTTTTAAGTAACTATATATTGACTTAGATCAGCAAACCTTTTAAAGTTTCAATAATTACTGAAACTTCAGAAGGTTAGTACTATGAAAATGACACCTATGATTGAAACCTTCGTTATGCACTTTGGTGAAATGGGTAGCCGCTGGGGGTTTAACCGTACCGTTGGGCAAATGTATGCCTTGTTGGTGATCACCAAAGATCCTATTAGCGCCAATCAAATTGCTGAAGCGTTGAGTATTTCTCGCGGCAATGTGAGTATGGGTTTAAAGGAGTTGCAGTCTTGGCAACTAATTCAACTTCACCATAAACCTGCAGACCGAAAAGATTACTTTCAAACCAATGGCAGTATTTGGGATATGGCCAATCGTGTGTTCGAAGAGCGTCGTAAACGAGAAATGGATCCTACCTTGTCATTACTCAGAGATATTTTACTTGATACTCCGGCTAATCCAGAAGAACAACACGCCCAAGAAAAACTCCAAGAAGTGCATGACTTACTAGAAGGCATCACTAAGTGGTCGAGCGAATTGCAGCGTTTGAGCCCAGAAAAACTCGATACCTTGATGAAGTTAGGTTCGGGTGTGGGCAAAGTGTTGGATATGAAAGATAAATTACTGAAACGCAGTAACGAATAATACACCCGGTAGATTTCAAACTCTCAAGTAAGCAATTTTTTTCACATTATAAATGAGGTGTCCCATGGACGACGTCTTCTTGTTGTCTCGCTTACAATTTGCGACCAACATCAGTTTTCATATTTTATTCCCAAGCATTACCATTGCGCTGGGTTGGTTTTTATTTTATTTCAAATTACGTTTTAATATCAGCGGGCATCCTGTGTGGATGCGGATCTACCGTTTTTGGGTCAAAGTGTTTGCACTTACGTTTGCATTAGGTGTAGTGAGCGGTATTACTATGTCATTCCAATTTGGCACTAATTGGCCTGGTTATATGGAAACAGTAGGTAATATTGCTGGACCACTTTTAGGCTATGAAGTGCTCACAGCCTTCTTTCTAGAAGCAACCTTTTTGGGCGTGATGTTATTTGGCATGCACCGAGTACCTGCATGGTTACATACCTTAGCTACCTTATTGGTAGCGGTAGGTACAACCATTTCAGCCTTTTGGATTATCGCACTTAATTCTTGGATGCAAACCCCAGCAGGGTTTGAAATGCGCGACGGCGTAGCACACGCCTTAGATTGGTGGGCAATCATTTTTAACCCATCTTTTCCATATCGTTTAGCCCATGTGTTGTTAGCCTCTGCTTTAACCGCATCGTTTTTAATTGCGGGGATTTCTGCCTACCGTATTATCAGAGGAGACAATAAAAAAGCCCCTCGATTGGCACTAAAAACGGCGGTATTTGTAGCAGCTATTCTCGTACCTTTACAAATATTTGTCGGCGATTTACATGGTTTAAACACCCTTGAACACCAACCACAAAAAGTTGCTGCTATGGAGGGTATTTGGGAAACACAAAAGGCAGTACCCATGCTGGTGTTTGCAATTCCAGATGAAAAAACTCGCAGTAACCATTTTGAATTGGCCATTCCCAATCTTACTAGCATCATATTAACCCACGATCCAGAAGGAGAAGTACAAGGTTTAAATGACTTTATTGGCGAACATCCCCCTGTTAAACCGGTATTTTATGGGTTTCGTATCATGGTAGGTATAGGCATGTTAATGCTTGTCATTGCTTGGCTCACCAGTTTCAAATTAATCCGCAACAAACAACTAAGTAAAGGCATGTTATATAGCCTGATTGCCATGAGTTTTTCTGGGTGGATAGCCACACTTGCGGGTTGGTATGTTACAGAAATTGGCCGCCAACCTTATTTGGTTTCGGGCCTGTTAAGAACCTCAGAGGCTGTCACCGACATTGCTCCTGAAAATGTGATGTTTAGCTTTATTTTGTATCTATCAGTCTATGTTTCTTTGTTAATTGCTTATTTGCACACTCTATTTTTAATGGCACGAAAAGCGGTCGAAATAGAGGATATTCAACCTGAAGAAAGACTTCACCAAAAAGGTTTTCACACAGCAAACACAACCGAAGGAGCCACATTATGATCGCTGACGCTAACTTACCGGCTATTTTTGCAGCGTTGATGGCTTTGTCTGTCATAGTTTATGCGATTTTAGACGGCTACGATCTGGGGGTAGGTATATTGTTACCTCTTAACAATGATCAACAAGCAGACCAAATGATAGCTTCTATAGGCCCCTTTTGGGATGCCAATGAAACATGGTTGGTAATGGCAGTAGGTTTACTTTTGATAGCCTTTCCAACCGCGCACAATGTCATTCTAAAAGCCTTGTATATCCCATCAGCCATAATGTTAGTAGGGTTGATACTTAGGGGGGTCGCATTCGATTTTAGAGCCAAAGTGGCACAGGTTAATAAACACCGCTGGAACCAAATTTTCAAACTCGGCTCCTGCATTGCATCCGCCAGTCAGGGGTATATGTTAGGTAGCTTTGTTATGGGGTTTGAAGCATCTTTTATGGCTTATGCATTCGCCGCATTAAGTGCGCTAGGTGTCACTTGCGCATATGCATTAATTGGCAGTACTTGGTTAATATTAAAGACCTCTGATGACTTGCAATTACGCGCCATAAATTGGGCCAAAATAACCGGAAAAATCAGTTTTATTGGAATATTAGCGGTATGTATTGTAAATCCGCTTATCAATCAATTTGTATTTGAACGCTGGACCACCGCACCTTTCGCCTATTTTATGGCTATTGTGCCATTTGTTTGTTTTACCTTATTTTTAATTGGTCATTTAGTATTAAAACAATTACCTCTAAAAGATGACAGTGGTTGCTGGTTACCCTTTCTAATAACAGTAGTGGTTTATATATTTTGTTTTTGTGGTCTTGCCTTTAGCTTTTACCCATATGTAGTACCCGGCGAGTTAACCATTTGGCAGGCGGCAAGTGCTCCTGAATCACTACGTTTTATTTTATATGGAGCGTTAATCGTTATCCCCTGTATTTTGGCTTACACAATATTCTCGTATCGGGTATTTTGGGGAAAAGTGCAAGATTTAAAGTATTACTGAGCATACCAATCAACACACAATCATTTTAAGTTGGGCATAGGTATTAAACTCTTGCCCACCTTTACTCTTAGACAGCTTAATATTGACTTACTTTTTGTAAGAAACGCTATGTTGTTTCTGTAAACGATTGGCTATATGATATCGTTCTAATATTGTCGCCTTTTATATACATTTAAAGGCGATGAAGCCAGACACAGTAAGGGTTTTGGGTATTTATATATGCTCAGTTAATCGTACTTAAGTCGCGAAAGCACTGGTACGGATCTTTATGAGGAGGCTGGAAATGGACTCCTACCGTGATTTTTATCGATATGAAAGTTTTCATAACTAGATATATTTATGCTATCGATATATACGGGTATTCTTGTAAAATGATCAATAATTAGGCGATGATGTATGCAGTTGCACTCCCACTTATACCTTTGGTATCCGGTAACTTCTGCCCACCCGAGGAAGTCACTCTGCATCCAAGCAGCTTTAAAGTCTTTTAAAAAATTAATTCCAAAATACGCAGTACGAGTCTTATTTAATATTATTCTAGCGTTTTACTTTACCACTGCAAATTCCCAAGAAAATCCCCCACAAACTGACATTGAAGTTGCGAATTTATCAGCAACAGAGCTTTTAAGGAAAGCCAAATATCTGCAACATAGTGATCAATCATTAAGCTCCCAGCTGGCGAATGACTCACTTCGATTATCTAAAAATAATAAAAATCAGCCCGTGAGTGCTCAAGCACACACCTTGTTAGGCGAGTTGGCACAACAAGCAAAGGATCTTGATCAAGCATTGCAGCACTTTTTACAAGCAATCCTTATCTACAAAAATATGAATGATAAGCAGAATCAAATAATGTCTTCAATTGTTTATGCAGAAACATTTTTTGCTGCAAATCGCTATGTTGAAGGAGATAAAATACTAGATGAGTTATTACCTATAACTCAGCAATATGGCGAAGAATTGCCTATCGCTCTGGTCTTAATTACCAAAGGCAATGCTTACTATCAACAAAAACACTATGACGATGCCATTGCGCAATACACTCCTGCCCTAAAGTATCTTTCTGATAAGGATGAAGTGACACAGAAACACCGAGCAGATACCTATAAAGTAATTGCACAGTCATACAAACGCTTAAAAAATAGAGAGCAGACAGCTTCTTTTTATACAAAAGCATTAGCTATCTATACTGCCTTGAAAGACCCAAAATTAATGGCGCGCACTTTAAATACTCTTGCTGAGGCGGAGCGCTATTTGGGGAATTACCTAATAGCCCTTGATTATTCTATTCGTGGTTTAAAATTACACGAACGACTCGACGACCCCATAGGATATGTTAAAGCGTTAATGGGTGCAGGCATAATTTTTCGCCATATAGGTAGCTATGAAAAATCCCTTGAGCACATTCACAAGGCACATCTGCTCTACAAGAAAATGAATGACGTCAGTGGTATCGCAAAAACGTCAAATGAAATGGGGTTTATATATACTCGATTAGACCAACTTGACCAGGCAAAATCGTTTTACCAAATAACCATTGACCAGCCAGAAAAAAAGATAGAACCACAGACCCTTGCGACGGCATTAAGAGAAATGGCCGTCATTGATTTAGGATCCGGTGATTATGAGTCAGCCAAGGTGATGGCACAAAAGGCTCACAAAATTTATCAAAACGACAACGATAAATCAAAGGCTTCTATTTCGGCGCGGATCATAGGTAACATCTATCGCGCCCAACAAGATGATACCAATGCTATAGCCTATTACAGAGAGTCACTGTCTCTTGCTACCGAGATAGGCAGTGAGATATACCAAATAAAAGCGCAAGCTCCTCTAGCCGGTATCCTCATTGGTGAACATACTGAAGAAGCCATTGATTTGCTAAAAAAAGCGTTAGAACTAGCGATCCAAATCGACTCAAAAACTCAGAAATTGTACGTTTATCGTGAGCTTCGCAAGGCAGAAAAGTCACGGGGAAATATTGCTGGATCACTGCACTATGCTGAAGAAGAAATTGCTTTAACTAAAATAATTCAAGAAGAAAGAGAGGACAATGAGCTTGTTTTAGTAAAAGCCAAGTTATATTCACATAAAAAAGAAATGGAGTTGAAATCATTAAAGGCAATAACAAAGCTCGATCAAATTGAGTTAATCAAGAAAAAGAGCGAAATCGAAATGGCAGAACAAGAAAGGAAAATTTCTGAACTCGAACTCACAAAAAACAAATATGCCAGTATTGCGCTGTCGTCGTTACTAGCGATTTGTTTATTAGCAGTGATATTTTTATCGCGACGATTTATTCACTCACGAAAACATAATAAAGAACTCGGCTATCTGGCGGCTCGCGATCCACTCACGAACTGTTATAACCGTCGAATTTTGTTTGACCTTATGAATCGAGATTTTGCAGATTTAGAACTGCTTGGCGAATATTGCATTATTCTGGCTGATATTGACCAGTTTAAAGCAGTCAATGACAACTACGGCCACACAACAGGTGACTCTGTACTTCGTGCCGTAGCAGATATTTTGCAAGATAGTATTCGTCAAAATGACATTGTTGCGCGTTTTGGTGGTGAAGAATTTTGTGTTGTTTTACCTGGAGCCTCACAGGATCAGGCTATGCGTATCGCCGAGACTATACGTCTAAAAATCGAAACCAGCCACTTTGACGATGTTACTGTTACCTGTAGCTTTGGTGTAACGTCCATTCAATTTAATGCCAAAACCCCCCAAGAGTTAATTGATCAAGCCGATTTAGCGCTCTACAAATCAAAAAGCAACGGCCGTAACCAAGTTACCCTTTGGGACCAATCACTTGAAAGACAATAGATAACCTGAAATCGGCTCAGATACACCGCCTTTCTTAACAAATTCCCCCTGTCGATATGCACTATTGCCACGAAATTATTTTTATCCCTTACGTTGCAGATTTAGTTGGCTATATCGCAGCTACAAAGTAGAGTACTTTTAGGATCATCGTTAGGTCATGGTCTATCTAGTGGTTCAAGGTATAAAGCCACTACTAATAACATTTAATAAGGAGCCATAATGAAACTCACTAATAGACAATTAACCACATACTTATTTTCTGTTTTGATAAGCCTATTTTTTTCGCTGCAAACAGTTGCGGAGCCCATCGAATACTTTACGTCGCAGCGAAATATTGACAACCATTACCCATTTTCGAATGCGGTTCGGGTCGGCGATTTATTATTTTTATCCGGTGAGTTAGGCACCCTACCCAACTCAAGTAAACTGATTGGTGGCGGCATCAAAAATGAAACTAAACAAATCATGGAGAATATAAAAGCTAGTTTAGCTAAACATAATTTAACCATGAACGATTTAGTAAAATGCACTGCTATGTTAGCAGACATCAAAGATTGGCCTATTTTTAATGAAGTCTATAAAGGCTATTTCTCTAAACACTTTCCTGCTCGTAGTGCTTTCGCTACTAACGGTTTAGGCCTAAATGCACGACTTGAGTTGGAATGTATTGCCGCGTTTAGTAGCCAATAATGACTGACCAAACATATTTCATTCTATAAGGGTGTTTATTTAAATATTCCTATTAAATTATGGTTAAAGGGCATTACCCCTAGCTTTTTCACTAGCTTTAGATAGATGATAAGGTTCAAGGAATTCATCATCTTAGGTAGTAGCATATTATGGAAAATATTATTGCTTGGTTCTTCAGAGTCACTAACATTCGATTGATAATTGTTATGTGTGTGATCTATTTAATATTTCCACTGTATCTGTTACCTAACATCATCAATACAGGTAGTATTGGCCCGCTGGACTTGCTGTTTTGGTACAATCACGACACGCTTTATCAGACGTTGACCAGTTATGGCGAAACTATTCGTGGCAGATATATAATTGGATTATTGACTGCCGATCTAGCCTATCCCATTTATTACGGCACTTTATTAGCTTTGATTATTGCTTTGGTAATAAAAAAACTAGCTATCCCATTCTCTAGAAAAATCATTTTTATCCCTTATGTTGCAGTACTTTTTGACTTAACTGAAAACTCCCTTTTAATGTTTTTACTCAGTACTTATCCTAATATACACTTAAAAACTGCAGATTTAGCGGGCTATGTCACAGCTACAAAGTGGAGTGTTTTGGGGGGCATCGCTACGCTCATGGTCTATATAGTGGGTTACGGTATAAGTCGCAGGAAAAATAAAGCCACAACTAATAACTAATTAAGGAGCCAAAATGAAACTCACTAATGCACGATTAACCACATGTTTCATTTCTGTTTTGATCAGTATCTCTTTTTCGCAACAAACAATAGCGGAACCCATCGAATACTTTTCGTCACAGCGAAATATTGACAACCATTACCCATTTTCAAATGCGGTTAGGGTCGGCGATTTATTATTTTTATCCGGAGAAATTGGCACCCAACCTGATTCCAGTGAACTGATTGAAGGCGGTATCAAAAATGAAACTAAACAAACCATGGAGAATATCAAGGCAAGTTTAGCAAAACATAATTTAACCATGAACGATTTAGTAAAATGCACAGTAATGTTGGCAGACATAAAAGATTGGCCCGCCTTTAATCAAGTATATAAAAACTATTTCCCAAAACATTTTCCGGCTCGCAGTGCATTTGCTACAAATGGCTTAGCTTTAAACGCTCGTGTTGAAGTGGAATGTATTGGGGTGTTTAGCAGTCAATGACTGCTGGCCATATTTAACTACAATTCGCCAATAATGTTGTTTGCATTAGATAAAAACGTGTTTTTATTAGCATTTAAAATGTCATAAAGCTGTCATTTCTCCATCACATTACTGTCACCGTACTTTCATATGCTATTTGCAATCTAAACAGCAAAATAGCATATAGAGGAAAAAGTGTGATTCAAGTAATCAAATGTTCTAAGTATTCAGCCCTTGCTTTGGTAATAAGTTTATCGCTAACCGGATGTTTTTTAGAAGATGACGATGGCGAACCAGGTGTAGTTGGCACTCAAGGTGAAACAGGTACCGCTGGAACAAATGGTAGTGACGGCAGTGATGGTCAAGACGCCAATGCTAGTATCAGTCTGAGTTTGGTTGGACGGATTCAACTCAATCCTAGCGATCCTGAAGGTGCGGCGGAAATAGTGCAATTCCACTCAGCCTCTAAAACTATCTACGCAATTAATAGTGCAGCTGATGAGCCTACCATTGAAATCATTGATGCCTCATCTTTGACCTCAGAAGTTTTAACTAATCCTTTATCGAGTGAGAATCTAACTTCCATAGCACTTGTGCTGCCCACTGAGCAAAGCGGCGTTGTTTTAGCCGGCCCTACTAGCGTAGCAGTAGCTGGAGACTGGATGGCTGTAGCCGTACCTGCTGCAGATAAAGCAACAAATGGTTTGGTATTGTTCTACAACGGCCTAGATACCTCCTCGCCAACTTTTGTAAAAGCGGTGGAAGTAGGTAACTTGCCCGATATGGTAACTTTCACACCAGATGCCAGCAAAGTATTAACGGCTAATGAAGGTGAGCCAAGTGGTGATTACAATATTGACCCTGAAGGTTCGATATCAGTCATCACAATGGTAGATGGAATACCCAGCGACACAGCAATCAATGTCAGCTTTTCTGACTATAACGGCAAACAAGCTGAACTTGAAACTCAGGGCATGCACTTCCCTAATCCATCAGGTCGCACTATTAATGGCACTTTGATCAACACAACAGTGGCCCAAGACTTAGAGCCAGAATACATCACTACTACTAATGAAGTTGCCTACGTAACACTCCAAGAAAATAATGGCTTAGCCATTGTTGATTTAACCGACAACAGTGTGAAAGTCATAGGCCTTGGCTTTAAAGATTGGAGCGACTATCAATTAGATGGTATGGAAGATGGCACTGTGAGTTTTGGTCAATATAACGATCTTTACGGTATGTATATGCCTGACACTATTGCGTCATATCAGTGGAAGGACGCTAACTTTTTAGTAACCGCAAACGAAGGTGATGCACGAGAATACTTTTTCGACACCTTAAATGCTGACGGCGATCAAGATGAAGACTTATGCACTGCTGCCGGCGGCCAAGACTTTGACCAAGATGATGGATGTTTGTCTTATACCGAAGAAACGCAAGCACGCCGTCTTGACTATGCCGCTGGCTCGAACCTAGACACCATAGCAGGTGATGATCCAGAAGACTTTGACTTCACTGCCTACCCATTAGGACGCTTAACAGTGACCAATGAATTGGGTGACAGTGACAATGATGGTGAATACGAGACGCTTTATGCCTATGGAGCCCGTTCATTCACTATCTGGGACAATAATGGTTTAGTGGTATTTGATTCGGGTGATGACTTTGAACGTATTACAGCTTCAATACATGGTAATGCATTCAACAACAACAACGATGAAAATGAAGGCGACTCGCGTTCAGCCAATAAAGGCCCAGAGCCTGAAGCACTAACGGTTGGACAAGTTGGCGATAAAACCTATGCATTTATTGGTATGGAACGTTTGGGTGGGATCTTTGTTTATGATGTCACTAACCCTTATGACGCAAAGTTTGTTGATTATGTGATCAACCGTGACCTTACCGAAGGTGGTGACATAATAGGTGACAGCGCTCCTGAAGGCATGGCGTTTGTTGACGCAAACAACAGTCCAACAGGCACAGCTTTGCTTATAATTGGTAATGAAGTCAGCGGTACAGTATCGGTATGGCAGATTGCCGAAAATTAAGAGCTAAATCTAGACCTTAAAACTAATAAAAACGGCGCTATTTCTGTAAATAACGCCGTTTTTTTATGCTTGTCACAAACTTTAAAATACGCTGCGCTTAGAGTGCGTATTTGTCTTTCATCAAATACGCATAAGCAGTATTAAAAGCCACTTCTTGGAACATTTTTAAACCGGTTTCGGGCATAGGCACAAGCACTGGGTTGCGCTTTAATGATTCTTTAATCACAGTAGGAGTCAACACTATCACCTCAACGTTTTCCAGCAATTCTAACGCTGCTTCCAATTTAAAACCAACTGCACCACCAGCAAATTTACCTTTCATGGGGCGTTGACGAATTACAATTTGGTCTATTTTGTAGTCTTGTATTAACTGCGCAAAGGTTTTTTGAAAATAACGTAACTCTTTGGCCTTTGCGTCTTTAGGCAATGACAGTTTGCGGGTACGACAATCTGGAATTTGAAACACCTCATCTGCCAAAGATAACAAACACACATTGGCATCATTGCCACTTAATTCAACACCTATTACTCGCATAACACATTACTCTTAAATTTAATTGTGTGGATTATAACGTAGATCCTAAAAATCAGTGATACCTAACCATCAATAAAACCATCTTGAGTGAATTGAATGCTTGTACCAAGATACACATTCTTCAAATAACTCGTTCGCAGGTAAAAAATGCTCACTCTTTATGGTTTTGACGTCAGTAACTACTTCAATATGATCAAACTAGCCTTGGATATTAAGGGTATAGATTATAAAACGGTCATTCTTTATCCCAATCAGACACCCGAATACCTCAGCAAAAGCCCCATGGGAAAAGTACCGGCTTTAGAGACAGATCAAGGTATTTTGACTGAAACCAATGTCATCCTTGAATATCTAGACGAAGCCTATCCAGACACCCCCTTGTATCCTGGCAATACATTTGAAAAAGCTAAGATTAAAGAGTTGGTTAAAATGGCAGAGTTGTATTTGGAGCTACCTGCAAGGCGTTGCCACTCTGAAGCATTTTTTGGGCAAAAAGTTGACGAAGTTACTAAAAAAGAAGTTAAACGTGCTTTATGTAAGGGTATCGAAGGTATGGCTCGTTGCGCCCAATTCAGTCCTTATTTGACAGGTGAGCAACTAACAGCAGCAGACATTGTATTTCTGTATAGTGCAGATTTAGCTGCTGCAGTGGCAGGAAAGTTATTTGCTATTGACTTACTTGAGATGGCACCGGGTGCTAAACAGCTTATGGCTACATTAAATCAGCGGCAAGACGTGATAAAAATTGCCGAAGACAGGAAACTAGCAAATGTAGAATTCAAAAAATATCTCTCTAGTTTTAGTTAAATAACCTAATTCGGATTAAATATTAAAATTAGCGATCCATTTATATGCTATTGGAGTAAAATGTAGGTACAGCATCGTAATATTTTTTATGGAAGAAAAAATGAGCCTAACCGAAATAGCAGAATTTAGTTGCCCCTATTGTATGGTCACAAATGACCTCGAAATTGATGAAGACAACGATTTGAATCAGCAACAAATCGTTGATTGTCGAATTTGTTGTTCCCCAATTGAGGTGGTAGTGACAAATGGTATCCACGATAGGTTTAATATAATCGCCACTACTGATAGTGAGTAACAGTCAAAATCGTATTTATGAACCTGATATCTCGCCACTATATTAAATGGATTATATTAGGGCTTTTAAACGTGCATATGTGTGGCTTTACTCAACAGTTGAGCTTCGCTAAGTCCAAACAAAATAAAGAGCTGAGTTTCAATTACACTTGGTCTGATCATCAAGATCAAACAAGAGACATAACCTTCACATTGCCGTTGCGCCAAGTAAATACCCAAAATCACAAAAAATTCATTCCCGACTTAGCCCAGCAATATGTTTATATTGAATTACACAAAGCCGCACGTAAGATCGATCCACGAGAAGCCCGAGTACAGATCCAGCATCGAGGTCAAGATATTCTTATTCAAGTCACCAGCAGATCTGACAAGCTATTTGCTAAATGGCAGAGGTCGATGGATCAAAGTAAGAAAAAAGCCCTAGACCAATACCTTCAAGATAATTACTACAGTCACTTTCAGACTTATTTAGGGCAACAAGCAATAAAACCAGATCACTTACGCTATATAGAAGAAAACACCGCATCTCTACAACCTATAGCCCAAGCCGTGTATGACAAACTGCCTACCAATAGTGAAACCCGTAGCTATGTAAATTTAATGCTAAGTTGGGTACAAAGTATTCCCTATAATGAATTAAAAAATCGTTTAACCTCTAATGGCGCAGGCTACTTACCGCCATTATCCGTAGTGGCCAATAACCAAGGGGACTGTGATAGCAAAACGGTATTAATGGCAAGCTTAATACGTTCGTTATTACCTGAAGTGAAAATGACCATGATATACCTACCTAACCATGCATTATTAGGCATAGCTCTACCCTTTAGAACCAACGAACAAACCTTAGATATAGAGGGTGTAGACTATTTATTAATGGAACCGACAGGCCCCGCAAAAATCCCCTTGGGCGAGATTGCTAACCGCAGTGCCCGGGATATTGCGGGTAATATGCTTAGTATTGAGGAAGTACCTTAACAGCATTAACTAAAACATAATTCATCCCCGAGAAGGCGTTCCATGAAATAATTCTAAAAACTGTCCGTATCGTCATTTCACTTTATGTTGATTAAGCGTCAATCTTAAAAACACCGCTCTTAATGACATTAGCAATATCAGCATATGCATCTTGGATATTGGTTATAAAGTTGTCATTATTTTTTAAGGTATCGGGTAGCAGTCCACTAGCCTCTAAAAAAACTTTAATATTTTCATTTTCTTGAAACTCACTCATTGTAGCAAATAACTCTTTTGCTTTTGGATCATGTAAAGCGTGTTTATTGACAAAACTAAAACCTATGAAATGTATCCAAGCAGCTACAACAACAGATAAGGATTTAGTACTTCTATTGGCTAAAACATTGTTTTGAATTGGCGCTAAGGTGCGAACAGGGATTTTAATTGAGCCATCACAGGCTATCTGACTCAGTAAATGCTTAATTTTGGGATTTTCAAAACGCGCGATAATGGCACGGGAGTAATCGTGTAAATCAAGGCCTTTGGGTGCTTCAATTGTGGGAATAATTTCATTATCAACAAGGCCCACTAAAAATGATTTAATATTTTTATCCGAGATAGCCTGATAAACAGTTTCATAACCCACCAATAAACCAATATAGGCAAGTGCCGAATGTAATCCATTTAAAATTCTAAGTTTGGCATTTTCAAAAGACTCAACATTATCGGTAAAGATAACGCCTACTTTCTCCCATTCTGGACGTTCAAAATGAGGGCACTCCTCAATAACCCACTGAGTAAACAACTCTCTTTGAACCGGCGCGCTATCTACAAGACCAAGCTTGGTATCAATAAGGTCAATAGTCGCTTGTTCGGTTTTAGGGGTAATACTATCGACCATAGTATTCGGAAATTGCACTTCTTTATCTATCCACTGCGCTAACTCTTTACTGATATGGCTGGCAAATTGGATCACCGCAGACTTTAGTTTTCGGCCATTGTCAGGCAAGTTGTCGCAAGCAATAACATTAAAAGGTTTAATAGCGTTTTTGAAACGTATATTAAGGGCAGCGACTAACAACCCTATGGCAGTACTTGGATTTTCGGGTGATGCTAAGTCATTGATTATTGAAGGTAGAGCTTCGTCTAATACTCCATCAGTATTTAAACAATAACCTTTCTCCGTTACTGTTAGTGAAACAATTTTAGTGGTTTCTGCAGCCATTCGCTCCAAAACAACTGAAGCTTCATTTTTTACCACTAGCACTTCTTTAATTGCCCCTACTACCTGAAAGCTGTCTTCTACATCTAAAACCGCCATGGTATACAGACAATCTTGACTGTTTAACTGCGCTTGTAATGCTTCATTACGAAAACTAACTGCACATATGCCCCAGTTACCTCCCCCTTGTAGGTTTAATAGCTGCTCGGTATACATGGCTTGATGAGAACGATGAAATGCCCCTAAACCTAAATGAACAATGCCAATATTAATATCGTCACGTTTATAGGAGGGATAAATAACATCTGTAGTATCGTTAACACAATCGACTGATTGCAAAAACATTTGATTTAATTGCTTTGATTTTACTCTCATAAACGGCCATTACTTCGTAATTACTATAAAGACAAGAATTTGCCTAATGAATAAATTGATTTTACAACTAGAACAATCATAGAGTCAAATGGCCTTACCAATTTGATTGGTTATATTCAAAATCAATAGAATCAAAGCTTATTCAAGTTAAAGAGGGCACAAAAAGCTAAATACTTGGTCGATTAAGCTATTCTGGCTTGACCAAAATTTGTTGAAATAAAAGCATTGGAGCTGCTGTTGTAGATATGCATTGAATGAATGCACTAGGCCGACTTACTTCTCGTTATTTGCCATTAGCCACTAAAAAATATCCCTATCTAAAGTTGCTGCGTTGGCAACGCAGGACATCATGACGGCTTTAAAACTCTAACAATAAAATATTAATATTGCTCATACCTCATCCACTATCATGATAGTCACGCGCTAAACTTACCTAATATCTGCACCTTATGGTTATAATTGTTCTTCAGCAAATTCTGCCAACCTACTACGTACTACACCGTCTAAGTTTATCGTGGCACTGCCAGAAAAATTCTTAAACTTCTCAACTATATAGGTTAAACCCGAAGTGACTGCCGATAGGTAATTACTATCTATTTGTGCCAAATTACCACTACAAATTAACTTAGTTCCTTCCCCGCAGCGGGTAATGATGGTTTTTAATTGAGAAGCCGTTAGATTTTGTGACTCATCTAAAATAACTATGGCATTTTGAATACTACGACCACGCATAAAATTCACTGATTTAAACTGAATATTGGCTTTTTCCATGATGTAACTCATAGAGCCTTTTACGTTTTCATCATTCTTATGGAGCACTTCTAAACTGTCGGTAATTGCAGCAAGCCAAGGAGCCATTTTTTCTTCTTCGGTGCCGGGTAAAAAACCAATGGATTCGGCGATTTCTGGGGTGCTTCTAGTGACTATTATTTTATCGTACATATTATTTTCAACGACCATCTCAAGTGCTGCAGCAAGAGCTAATAGGGTCTTACCACTGCCTGCTGGGCCAGTTAAGATGACTAAATCAATATGTGGATCGAGAAGCGCATGTAAGCCCATTGCTTGGCCAATATTTTTGGGTGTAATCCCCCATGCTCTTCGCCCCATCAGCCGTTCGTAACCTAAGTCTAAAACGTCTAATTGGCCCTCACTTACAGACTCTACTAAGCCCGCAAAGTGCTGACTATCATCTAGTAAAAACTCATTCACATAAGCTTCTGGCAATACTTGGCGTTCAATAGTGTGAATTGTGTCTCTGCCCTCAGTGCGACTATCCACTGTTTTAACTTGATCCCAAAAATTACCAGAAAACTGATGAAAGCCCTTTGACAAATATTTAATGTCGGTGACCATCTGATCGGTGCGGTAGTCCTCTACATGAGCTAAACCCGCGCCTTTGGCCTTTAGGCGCATATTGATATCTTTAGTGACCAATACTACTTGTTTAGTATGTTGAGACTTTTGTAAATACAACGCACTATTAATGATACGGTTATCGTTTTCGTTACTCGTAAAAACTTGTTGTGAGGCTGGCATACCATGATCAACAAAAATCGACAAACAACCTGTTGGGGCTGACTCCCCAGCTCCCTTGCCTAGCATTGAGACACCCTGCATCAACTCATCAGGTGTAGCATCGTGAAGTAAGTCTTCCATAGCGCGAATAGATACGCGAGCGTCTCGGGCGACATCTTTTTTGCTGTCTTTTATATAATCTAGCTCTTCAAGAACTGTCATAGGGACAACAACGTCATTTTCTTTAAAGGATAAAAAGGCTAGGGGTTCATGTAGGAGTATATTGGTATCTAAAACGTAAATTTTTGAACTTACTGCTTTTTCTATTGGCATCCGTCTCTCCTGTAGAACTTAGATAAAGTACCTGCCAGTTAAGTCATGATTTTTGTCAGCCCGAGGTTTGAAAAGTAAACACTTGTGCTAAACACATACTTAACTACAGGTTTCACGGGTCAACAACCCGTTTCCACAATAAAACACTTTCTCCAGACAATCATCTACTTTTAAACAGTGTTATACCCAAACCATCTCAAAATTCGCGTTTCAGAACGACTGGGGCGCTTCAATTCGAGGCGCGTCAATGACTGAATGTCGGCCACCTTATGAATTGGCGTAACGAAGAAGTGGAGTGCCCCAGTCGTTCCCTTCGGGCGGGTTTTAAAGCGATTTATGCTGCGTTGGCCATTTTTGACTTAGACCACTAGGTCTGCAAATGGCCGCCTAACCTAAACCGCTTTAAACTCCCGCTGAATCCGTCATTTTGAGGTGGATTGGGTATAAATATTAAATTTTTGCTACAATGCGCGCCCGCCGCAATGCGGGCATTAAAAACAGCAATTCAATAGGTGAGGACAAGACAATGGCTAAGCAACAATATTTTGCATTAGGGCAACGCTGGCTCAGTGATACAGAGACTGATTTAGGCCTAGGTACCATTGTACTAATTGAATCACGAACAGTCACAGTGCTGTTTCCAGCAACAGGCGAAAGCCGTGTGTATGCTGCCCAGACGGCACCTTTAACCCGAATAGAATTTGCGATTGGCGATAGTGTAAAAAGTCACGAAGGCTGGGAGTTACTGGTTGATCAAGTTCAGGAAAAAGATAATCAACTAACTTATGTTGGACACCGAATTGATAACAACCAAGCTGTTACCTTAAAAGAAACCTTTATCGATCATCATTTTCAACTTAATCAACCAGAACAACGATTATTAAATGGCCAGTTCGACGACCCTAAATGGTTTGACTTACGTGAACAATGCCTTACCCATCAATTCGACCACAGTACCTCATCGTTACTTGGTTTTGTTGGAGCAAGAGTCGATCTTATTCCCCACCAATTACACATTGCCTCTGAGGTCGGTGGACGCCATGCCCCTAGAGTATTATTAGCAGACGAAGTAGGCCTAGGTAAAACCATAGAAGCTGCGTTAATTATCCACCAGCAATTACTAACGGCCAGAGCCCAACGAGTACTGATAGTGGTACCTTCTAGTTTGGTACACCAATGGCTAGTTGAAATGTTACGTAGAGTTAATTTAGCATTTTCAGTGTTCGATGAAGAACGTTGTGAAGCCATGTCTGAAGATGCAAGTAACCCATTTGAAGCCGAACAACTGATCATATGTAGCCTGGACTTTTTAACCCATAACAGTCGTTACTATCAACAAGCACTTGAGGCAGAGTGGGACTTAATGGTGGTAGATGAGGCCCATCATTTAATTTGGTCACAAGGCCAGCCTTCTCAGCAATATCAAGTGATAGAAGGGTTAGCCAATGTCACTAAAGGGGTATTGCTGCTTACTGCCACACCCGACCAACTCGGCCATGAAAGTCACTTTGCTCGACTCAGATTACTCGACCCAGCTCGTTTTCATGACTATCACAGCTTTGTAGCTGAGGAAAAACAGTATAGTCAATTGGCGACGGCTATTGGGCCCTTGCTAAGTGGTAAGAAACTTAGTGACGACAATATTCAGGCTATCAGTCAATTTGCTGAACCTGAGATATTAAAAGACATCAATTCATCAACGCCAGAAACTAAGACCAAAATTCTGCACACTTTATTAGATCAGCACGGAACGGGAAGATTGTTATTTAGAAACAGTCGCGCTGGGGTAAGTGGTTTTCCAACTAGAAAATTATTTGGCTATTCATTAATTCAGCCTATCGAATATTCCTTATTACTGTCAGAAGATCCAAACAACCTACAGTTACAGTTAACCCCAGAAAGGCACCCAGACGTAGTCAATACATGGGTGAATTTCGATCCTAGGGTCGACTGGTTTATCTCTCAGTTAAAATTATTAAAGGGCGAAAAAGTCCTAACAATTTGTGCCAATGCCAGTACCGCATTGCAATTATCAGAGGCGTTACGAGTCAAAGCCGGCACACGTTCAACTGTATTTCATGAAGGCATGGGTATTGTAGAACGCGACAGAGCAGCCAATTATTTCGCTCAGTCTGAAGACGGCGCTCAAGTGCTAATTTGTAGTGAAATAGGCAGTGAAGGGCGTAACTTCCAATTTGCCCACCACATTATTTTATTTGATTTACCTTTAGTGCCTGATCTTCTGGAGCAACGTATAGGGCGTCTTGATCGCATCGGCCAAAAACACGATGTATGTATTCATGTGCCCTATTTTGATATGAGTGCGCAACAGGTGTTACTTGATTGGTATCATCAAGGGTTGGGTGCATTTGAACATACCTGTCCCACTGGTATGACTGTCTATGAAGAAACCCAGGAACTGTTACATGCCTGTATTCAAGAACCTAAAGATATTCATAAGTCAGAGCAACTAATTAATCAAACCGCTAGCCTACACCGCGAACTCAAGTTAAAACTTGAGCAGGGTAGAGATAAATTGCTAGAACTCAATTCATCTGGTCAAGGTCGAATCGATGCCTTTTTAGAACAAATTTTACAGGCAGAGCAATCTCCTAAGCTGGAGTTATTTATGACTCGCTTATTTGATGCCATTGGTTTGTTGCAAGAAGACGAAGGCGAGAGTTGCTATATATTGCGACCTACCGAAACCATGATTAGCCCTCTTCCAGGTCTGGACGAAGAAGGCATGACCATTACCTATGAACGCACAACGGCAACACTATTGGAGCATGTTACTTTCCTAAGTTGGGATCACCCTATGATCCATCATGCTATGGATATGTTGACCACAGACGTGATTGGCAAAAGTTCTATCGCTTTTTGTAGAGATAAAAGCAAACCCGCTGGCGCCTATTGGCTAGAATGCCTATTTGTTCTTTCGGCAAAAGCGGCCCATGGCTTACAACTGTCACGATTTTTACCGCCAACACCCATTAAGATATGTATTGATGCCAACTTACAATTGATAAACAAACAATTTATTCAATTAGAGTCAGTATTACCGAAAATGGGCAACCAGTTAATCAGTGCGTTAAAAACTCAGGTGGAAAAATGTTTAGATAATGCCCAACAACAAGCCGAGCAAGAATCACAATTGGTGAAAACTAGACGAATAAGCCAGATGCAGGAATTGTTAGGTGATGAATGGGCAAGATTACAAAGCTTACAAAAAGTGAACCCTGCGATCCGTGATGAAGAAATTGAACATGTCGCCAATCAAATTAGTAGTCTTAAAAACATCATGGGTGAAGCGAAGTTAAATCTAGAAGCCGTCAGGTTGATAGTCAACAATCCCAAATAGGCACTGACATATGGCCAATAGACTCAATTTACATAGGGTGTTCTTAAGCTTTCGTCATCCAGTTACCGAACAAACTTTACGATTTGAGTCTCAGGTGCCTTTTTGAATTACCTTATTATTGACGAAACAATAAAACAATAAAACAATAAAACAATAAAACAATAAAGGGTGCAAAATTAAAGAACTACTGAATACTATCCGATAACCTATTTGAGATACTTATTCAGAGTCATTATCGTTATTAAATTTCTACTTTTTTTTATTCTCGCTGCTCTGTGCTCCCACAGTTTTGCGGCCCCTGATGGTCAATTGTTAAGACAATTGGATATTCAGCGTGGGTTATTTGCTGATAGTTATCAAAGTTTTGACATTAACGATCAAGCAATTATTTATGTATTGCAAGAAAACACCACGGCTATTACTCGAGGGCTTGCAGTGATGGTTGCAGATAGCGGTATTCCCATACTAAGCCAAGAAGGTTTCGCTGCTTTAGCCACAGAACTTAACAAAATTGGTTGGGTCACCATCCTGCTGCCAGCTCCAGACACTGGTTTTAACCCTATTAATGATGAAGTCGAAGAAACCGCAGCAACAGAGGATGCAGCAACTTCAGATGAAACGGAAATAAACACTTCAGGGGATACGCCAGTAACCAACCCAATTGAATTAATAACAGAGTTAGATATCAGCAAGTCTGCAGCTACCGCCATAAATACCCTGGCATTTATAAGACACGAACAACAACTAATTTCACTTTTACAAGCTGCAGTCGAAAAATCTCTAGAATACCCTGGATTTTTTATGGTTATCAGCCAAGGTACAAGTGCCGCTTGGTTAAGTAAAATTTATGCTGAGAAAACCTTAGATGCCCCTGACGCTTTTGTTGTAATCAGTCCCTAT
>TARA_R110002153_G_scaffold19073_1_pt1 | contig 36113 bp, 16 predicted proteins | sample TARA_R110002153 | Tara Oceans TARA_R110002153 (sample SAMEA4398193) | marine metagenome | biome: Polar Biome; feature: [SRF] surface water layer (ENVO:00010504); material: water (ENVO:00002006), including particulate matter (ENVO:01000060) such as... | depth 5 m | reverse complement strand
TTTTTCTGTTCATCGAGCATCAATTCTATTTCAAACGAACGAATATACTCTTTAGATGAACGAACACCTATCATCGCAATAAACCCAAAATAAGCGGCAATCATACCCGCATAAGGTAACTTTTCGTTGATTATGACGCCAGCTACTATTGATGGAATAAGTAATACACTTAAATTGGCTAAGGAAAATTTGATTCTAGGAATAAGTGCGACAACTGCACCACTGGAAATGCCTCCTATAGACAGCATAGTCACGTGAAGAATTGGCGTAAATCGTTCATCATATATGGAGAACACAAAAAACGTACTCAAAATACTGGCATGGCACAACGATAAAGACATAAATAATAAACGCCATAATTTGGCGGAGTAACGGTAAAGCCTCTCTGTAAACACTCTGTGGATCATTCTCAAAATGCTAATAAAAAACATACCAACAGCGAAAATTGTGCTCAACATTGGTTGTAATTGGTAAAAGTCAAAAGGCCAAAATACCACAGGCATTAAAAGAGCATAGACCACGACTCCTGTCATAGAGCGGCTCAGTAAATCCATGTCAATTCGTTTTTGAATTGTTACGTCTTTATCAATCAATAGTTTTTTCGCTTTAGGTTAGGATCAATAATCAATTCGGTTTTACTATTAAAACAAAGGCCATGCGCCAGTAAACAATCAGGCTAGTGTTAACCCAACAATAAGTAAAGCGTATTAAAACGACTACTATTCAAAATATGAATTACTTGGTTTAAATACTGTAATAAAAGTATCTGTTTTGTTCAAAGAATTGAAGATGGCATGACGATATTTTAAACCTCAACACTATGTGCCAACAAACGTAAGTTTTCAGACCATTATTGACCCTCAATAATGGTATCGCCTTGGCGTTTTCCCCATTGTGATAGCTGCAAATTATGAATATTAAGCTATGCGTGACTTACCACGGAAAACCGAAATCCCACAAGCTACTACAACAAATGCCAGAGACATATTTAATGCCATATCAACGGTCTGGATCAGTGCTGGGATCTGTTCTTGGGTAAGCTGAGCATCACCTATATAATAATGCACCATAAGATTCACCAGACTCATACCAAACAAATTACCTATGGTACGAGCAAGATTCATAGTTGCTGAAGCCACACCTACCTCATGAAGCTGAACCGCGCCCATGATGGCATTGTTATTCGGCGTAGAAAATAGCCCGAAGCCAACTCCAATCAGCAATAACGAACCTACAATAAAAGTAATACTGGTTTCAGTGTTCATCAGACTCAATGTCAACATCCCACAAGCGACAATCACACAACCAAGGGTGGCTACCAGCCTCGACTGAAACCTATCGGCCAACTTGCCCGACATAGGTGCCATTATCGCCATCGACAAGGCCTGCACTAAAATAACCTGCCCTGCTTGTAAAGGGCTAAGACCTTTTACATACTGCAAATACAAACTCAACAAAAATATCAAGGGAACATTACTGGCATACATCAACAGTGAGGTGCTTAAGGACATGGAAAACACCCGACTCTCGCGAAACATTTGCACACGAATAAGTGGCCGGCGACTGCGACTTTGATGTAAAACAAAAAGCGCCAAACTGAACACCGACAATGCCAGCAGCACAAAACCCCAAAGACTCGGCAATATACTTAATCCATAAACCAAGGAAGAGGAAAACACAGCAAAAATACCTGTTCCCCACCAATCGTATCGTGTTTTTTCCGCATTTTTCCATTCACCTGACAAGCGCATTTTCATCAACACTAAAAGTGCGATAACGATAGGTACTTGGAATAAAAATACCGAACGCCAACCCCATAACTCGGTGAGCCAGCCACCTACCGCCGGTGCTACTGTTAATCCAACATAAATACATGCCGCCGCGATCCCTAAAGCGGCACCTCTTTTATGTGAAGGTGTAACCGAGGTAATAATTGCTACTCCGGTACCAAAAATCATCGCCGATGCCCCGCCTTGCACAAAACGCCAAAACAGCACCCACTCAATGCTAGTGCCCATGCCACACATAAAAGACGAAAATGCATTTAAGGCCAGCCCGTAGGCATAAACTCGCTTTCTGCCATAATTGTCAGCTAATTTACCAGCTGGCAGCATAAATATTACGCTGCTCAAAATAAACAATGTGGGTAACCACGACACCATTTTGGCATTAGCTTGTAAATCAGCGGCTAAATCTGGGATAGCGATATTCACAGACGCCATGCCCAAAGGCCCAATAATGGAACCCAGACACACAATGATTAAGGCGAATTTGGCGACGGCTGATTTTTCAGTGGCAGATTCTGGCAAAACTAAAAACGATCCTTATAGGGAAAACTAAATAGTAATCATACTCGTGAAATAGGTTAAATACGATTTCGACTTTCATTGATTGTAAAAGATAACTGAGTTGCGCATTCGCTGACTTAAGCTGCATAGTTTTATCTTCAGTGATTACATTTATCAAATTTGGTTGTTTTTAAAAAAAACCATAACGATTTGATTAAAACCCCGACATTTTTAATATAGCTAAAAAGACATAGTCATCCAAATATCTTTAACGAACAACATAAAATGAATTAAAAATGCCACTCCTGTGCCTTAACAAATAGGGGAATAAATACAATGGATGGCTTGGTAAATACGGCAAGGGGCGTTACGCTTGCCAAATTAAAAATAAAACTGAGCATTCGCCAATGATTGAGGCGTATTAAGGCGACTTAATGTCAGACCCCAAATTAGATAGCAGTCTTCGCTCCAAAGACGAAGCGTATTTATTAAATAACACTTTTCCAAAAGGTACAGCAAAAGGTTTGGTTATCGTCGCCATTGCGGCGCTTACCAGTGTGGTTATTTATCATTGGCTTCCTTTTGACATAAATGCCAATAAAGGCCTGGTTATGTTGTTCTTTATTGGTGTGTTGTGGTTAACCGAAGCATTACACGTGACCATAACCGCGCTGTTAGTAGTGATAGTAGGAGCGCTAATTGGCATACCAGACTTCGATGCAAAAATTGGATTACAAAGTTTTGCGAGTCCGACTATCTATTTGTTTTTTGGAGGCTTTGCCTTGGCGGCAGCATTACATGTGCAGCAACTAGATAAAAAAATTGCCTTAAAAATATTATCGATGTCAGGTGGCAAACTAAATACCGCGGTATTTTTGATATTTGCAGTGACAGCATTTTTATCGATGTGGATATCGAATACAGCGACCGCCGCAATGATGTTGCCATTGGCAATTGGAATTTTAACTCAGGTTGACCGTGAAAAGGATAGAGGCACCTTCGTATTTGTACTTTTGGGTATCGCTTACTCAGCTAGTTTAGGTGGTTTAGGAACCATAGTAGGTTCACCGCCAAATGCACTTGCGGCCAAAGCTCTGGATCTTTCATTTGTTGATTGGATGAAGTTTGGTATCCCCATGATGTTAGTACTTTTGCCGTTGTTACTAGGCGCCATGTATCTTGTCCTAAAACCGAATCTCAATCGTAAGGTTATTTTTAAACAAGAAGAGCCGATTGCGTGGAATAAACCAAGGGTAGTGACCATTATGGTATTTATTTTGACCGCCTTAAGTTGGTTATTCTCAAACAAAATTGAGGCAATATTCGACCTCTCCGATACAGATGCCATTATTGCGTTGTCAGCAGCCGCAGCGGTAGTCAGTTTTGGATTAGTTTCATGGAAGAAAGTATCTGACAATACCGACTGGGGCGTGCTGATGTTATTTGGTGGTGGAATAGCATTATCAACAATTTTAAATGTTTCAGGCGCTTCTTTAGTTCTGGGAGAAACCGTCGCTAACGGACTTTCTGATGCACCGCTTATTGTCATTATGATTTCGATATCAGCATTTATTATTTTCTTAACTGAATTTGCCTCCAATACAGCCTCAGCCGCACTATTAATTCCCGTATTTGCATCGATTGCTGAGCAAATGGGATTACCGAACGATGTAATGGTATTAGTTATAGGTATTGGGGCGTCTTGCGCCTTTATGTTGCCAGTGGCAACACCACCCAATGCGATAGTCTTTGGAACTGGTCTAATTAAACAATCTGAGATGGTGCGAACCGGCGTAGTGCTCAATATAATTGCAACATTTACCGTGGGCTTGTGGGCGTATTACTTTTTACTTTAGTAATGATGCCCACAAGAAACCACCGAATGACTTGAAGTACTAAGCTAAACAGACGCCATTGGATCAATTTATGGTACAAGCTTATTATTGAGCTTAAGACATCATTTGAGATTGCTGAATAATTTTACGTAGAGTTGGCTGGGTCACATTCAATAGTTTAGCTTTTTGTTGCTGACTAACGTCTCGCTGCAGCACTATTGAATGCAGTGATGCTTCGATTGTTTGCCATAACGTACTGTGAGTATTGCCTTGTAGGGCATTATCTAAAAGCCGGTGACAGTTCACTGCCATTTCCTGAAGCTCTGGATGTTCAAAAACCTGTTCATTTAGCTTGGCATAACGTCGCCGTATCGTTGACTCTGATTGGTTGAGATGTTGTGCGACTTGATACAAGCTGCCCCATTTAACGACACATCTAGATAACCAATGTTTTTCTAACCAATTGCTGACCGAAAACATCTCAGTCTGCTGAACTGCCACGTCCACTAAGTTACTCATTAATGCAGAAATTTGAGTTAAGTCGTCTTCCTGCGAATTCGCTATGACCGCAAGGCCTGCATCCGCTGGCGGAGTTATATTTGTAGTCTCACTTTCTTCAGTTTCCTGCTGCAATACAAGATGCTCCGGCCCCACATAATGGCCCGAACAAAGGATAACTGCGCGCATCATACAATTTTTTAGTTCTCGGACATTACCAGGCCATGAGTAGGTGCGTAACTTTTCCAGTGCCGCCTCGGAAAAGTCGCTAATATCCTTTTTATACTGTTGATTAAATTTGCGCAAAAAGTGTCGTGACAATAACACTGGATCCTCGCCACGTTGCTTCAGCGCTGGTAAATTCACGGTAAATACGTTGATCCTGTAATACAAGTCAGCACGAAAACGTCCCGCAGCTACTTCGTCTGGTAAATTTCGATTGGTCGCGAGAACTAAGCGCACATCCACTTTTCTAACTCGCTGGTCGCCTACTGCCACAAAGGTTTTTTCTTGAACAAATCGCAATAATTTTGACTGAATATCTAGGGGTAACTCCCCCACTTCGTCAAGAAATAATGTGCCGCCGTCAGCCTGTGCAATTTTACCAGGTTGTGTATTCGTTGCTCCCGTAAATGCTCCCTTTCTGTGCCCAAATAACTCACTTTCAATAAGGTGCTCAACTATTGTTGAGCAATCAACGGTAATAAAGGGCTTATCTGGGTGTAAACTTTGGTTATGTATCTGCTCAGCAATCACCTCTTTACCCGTACCTGATTCACCAATAATCAAAACTGATGCATCGGTAGGAGCAACAAGTTGCACTTGATGCATCAAGGTGCGCATAACAGCCGATTCAAATAATAACTCATGGCCGCTAGAATTATTCGTATCCGTCACCGAGCGTCTATTTTGTTCTTGCTCAAGAAGAATAATGCGATCTAGTGCGGCGGCTAAATTTGGAGAAATTTGCTCAAGCTGTTCGCTACATTTTTGAATTTCATGTTTAGCTTCAAGTGACCAACAAACCACCAAAACCGCCAAACATTGCTCTCGTGTTACTAGGGGAATAACCACACCCGCAGTGGATGTAAGACCTGCAATTGGTTGGATTATATCCCTTTCATGGGAGCCAAGTTTAATACTGCTTTGTACCCAATGATGAATTTTTTGGACATCAAAGGTAGCGCTAGCTGTACTGCAAGATAAATTGCTTAAATCATCACCCTGTTTCATATACAAGCCCGCAAATTCGCTTTGCAAACCAGAACTCAATAATTGACAGACTTGGGTGGAAAATGAATCTAATGAGTGTGTGCTGCCGATTAAACGAATAATTTCCCACTGCAAATTCATTAATCTGAAATCATCATTAGGAGCTTCAGAAAATTTCCCACTCATACGGTCTAAATTGGCTAAAATATTGGCATCAAATTGAGGCTGCCAACTAACCAGTTTTCCGCCGCCTACACTGCGCGCAGCTTGTAAGGCCGCATTAGCCCTTCGAAATAATTCTAATGGTGATTGCTCACCCAATTGCTCTTCAGCTTCCAGAGTGGCTAGGCCAAAACTAAATGTTAATTTTACATTCTTGCTTGAAAATGACTTATTGCGCAGCACCTGTAACATGCGAGCAGCCAAAATTTGTCCCTGTTGTTCATTTGTTTCCGGTAAATGAGCCGCAAATACTGCACCGCTAAAGCGACTGGCAAAGTCGTCGTCACGCAAAACCTCATTCATGCTTTGGATGATTTCACTCAGCGCCTGATCACCGACATCACGACCATGAACCCGATTAAACTCCGCAAAGTCATCAGGATTAACTAACAACAGCGAGACCGGTGTTCTTTGTTTATTCTGTTGTTCAATCCATTCATGACTCTGCCAACTAGCGACTTGCCGTAAAATCACTAAGCTCTCGTTGTTGGTTAAAGGGCCTACAAACCCATCAACCATCATTACCGTTTTATCCAACTGAATAGGGAAAGGCGGCAATCTGGTCATAGAATGGGTATGGCTCAAGTCAGCCAAAATATACTGCATACGGTTTTTTGCGGTTCTTGATGGAATATGTAAACTATCGAGCCAATTCTGCCCTATCGCACCAGGTCCTTTGCTGCGCATCAAAGACATTAACTCTAGATTAATATCGATAATGTTACCCTGTGCGCTTAAAGTAAAAGACAAATCACCTAAACAATTCGACAACAATGCAAGCTTATGCTCAACATATCGCTTGTCCTGCATAATATTGCTCTGCTGTTTTAGCAGTTGCAACAACACGACCAAAACTCCGCAAGCTCGCCAATCAACAACTTGATGCCCAGGGTTTATTTGACTAATTTGCAACCCCGCTGTATCAGCTGGCAACCAATAAACTTGGCACTCTAACAATGCATATTTTGCAGTCAGTAATATGGCATCGTCTAGATTTTGACAGGCCACTAGAAGGGGTTGTTGTGAGTTCAGCTCTAGTGCTGCAACATCTTTATTAATTGTACTGAGCGCAACAATCTCAACCTTAAACTCGGTATTGCTAACCAGTCTCTTTAATTCAGAAGTGAAGGGGCTTTTTAGCTCTTCCACATAAAATAAAATACTTTCTAGATCGTCAGCAACGGGCAAAATGACATGAGTTTGATTAATCATTGTGGCATCAAATGTTTGAAGTCTTGTTGCAACAAGGGGGAAATAGATTCTGCCGGTACAGGGCGCGAGAACAGATATCCTTGCAGCAGTAATTTTTTAGTGTTTTGCAAAGTAGTGATCTGCCCACTGTATTCGATACCTTCGGCAATAACGTGCAAATTTAAACTCGACGCTAGTGCTAAAATAGCTTCAACAACGGCGATGTCATCTGGAGGAGAATTGATATCGCACATAAAAGAACGATCAATTTTAAGTATATCAATAGGGAATTTCTTCAGATAACTCAAGGATGAATACCCAGTACCAAAATCATCTACTGCCAAGGTAATCCCCAAAGCTTTTAGTTCTTTTAGTCGGGCAATATTTTCTGCAGCATCACTCATAATTACCGACTCGGTGAGTTCTAATTCCAACAAGGAAGCCGGTATTTGAGACTCTAGCAGCAATTTTTTTATCACTTCTGGAAAATCAGGCTGCTTAAATTGATGTCCGGATACGTTTACCGCCACTCGAATGGCATAACCGCTATCCAACCAAATTTTGGCTTGTTGGCATGCTTGCTGGAGTATCTGATGGCCCAATTTGATGATCATTCCGGTTTCCTCGGCAATGGGAATAAATTCATCCGGGAAAACAGGTTGCCCCTGAGGGTTTATCCATCGGGCTAAAGCTTCAACACCAACGATACGTCCACTTTGTGCGCAAATCTGAGGCTGGTAAAAAGGTATAACTTCATTATTGTCCAATGCCTTGCGTAAGTCTTGCTCTAGCTGTAGACGAGCAGCCGCTTTGGAGTTCATAGATTCTTGATAAAATCGATAACAACAGCGTCCAGATTCCTTTGCAAAATACATAGCGGTATCAGCATTTTTAAGCAGGGTTTCGGCATCTTCCCCATCATTGGGAAACATAGAAATACCAATACTAGGGGTGATCACTACTTCAAACTGTTCCAATTGAAACGGAGTACTGAAACTTCGGATCACTCTTTCCGCCACCAGCATCGCTTCATTAGGACCGTTTAATCGACTCAGAAAGATCGTAAACTCATCACCTCCAAAACTAGACAATTGTGTCCCTTGGGAGCCTTCTTCGTTATTTGTTCGGGCAAACATATCACTGTCCCTTAGGTTTGCCTGTAGGCGATGCGCCACCTTGCGTAATAACTTGTCGCCATAACTATGACCCATGGTATCGTTGATGCGTTTAAAGCGGTCAAGATCGATAAATAACATTGCGGTTTGGTATTCATTGCGCTTGGCCATGGCTAAATGGCGTTTTAAATCTTGCATCAAGTACTGACGGTTTGGTAAACCAGTTAAACTGTCGTAAAAAGCCAGTTGATGGAGTTCTTGCTGCTGGGTTACTAAGTCCGCAAAAGCTTGGCTGGCTCGTAATATATATTTAACTCGCTCACCAAGAATTGGCCATTTAATAGGCTTAGCGATAAAATCAGTGGCCCCTACAGCGTATGACTTATGGATTGAGTCTAAATCATCAGAACCTGTGACCATAATAATCGGAATATGTTGGCCTTTTTCATGAGCTCGAATGTATTCACACACTTCAAAGCCATTCATTTTAGGCATAGATACATCTAACAAAAGTAACGCTGGGTTATGTTTCTCGAATTGTTCAATCGCTCTTTTGCCATTTTCAGCTTCAAGCACTTCAATCGTATCGCTGGAAAGGGTTTCTTTCATTAAGATCCGCGCCGTGAGATCATCGTCACAGACTAATATTTGAATTTTCACTTCACTCAACATCTCTGAACGTCTCCAATTTTTCGCTACTGATATTAAAAGTCGCCTGAATGCGCTGGGACAACAGATCAATATTATCAGTTTGAGAATTTTTCATTTTTTCTTCAAGATCGTTGCAAAATGCAAACAAGGCTTTGGCTCCAGCATTACCAGACATGGATTTAAGAGCATGAGCGATTTCACCAACAGCAACAAAATCAAGATTATCAGCGCTAACCTGTTCTTCAAGCTCAAAAACAAGTTTATTGGCCTCTTGAGTAAAAGCATCAAGCACCCGGTCGAATACTGGATTGCCCGTATCCTTAGATATTTTTAACAAGGTATTTATGGTTCCCATGTCTAATAAATCTAACTCATTTACAGCCTGTCCCACAAATTGCCCTTCACCTATATCAGATTTGGTATCGATATTTTGCCCTTGCGGTTCCTTTGTCTCTGAATTTTTTTGGCCCGAGGGCATGGGTAAAAATTGCATTAGAGTTTGCTCTAATTCATGCAACGAGAAAGGCTTGGACATAACTTCATTCATGCCAGAATCTAAACACTGCTGCCGCAGGTTGTCTCCCATGCCGGCGGTAAGAGCAACAATTGGCATGTCTGGCCAGTTTTTTCTAATAGCAATAGTTGCCTCGTAACCATCCATTATTGGCATTTGACAATCCATTAAGATTAAATCTGGTTGTTTTAGATTCACTTGTTCAACGGCTTCCGCACCGTTGTCTGCTAACCATGCTTCACAGCCAAGTAGTCCCAGCATACTTTTGGCGACTTCTTGGTTAGTTAAGCTGTCTTCTGCCACCAATATGTTTGCATTAAATTTCTTGTGATTACTATTAACGTTATTGACCTGTTGAAGTTCAGCTGTTTTTATTCCCAAGGCTATATAAAGGCTTTTTTGTAACCCACTAAAATGTACAGGTAAGGGCAAAACATTTCGATTGTCATGCTCTTGCCATTGTGAAGATGGCAATAAACAAATCCAGCGTTCAAGGGGAACACCTGCGTCCTTCAACGAGGTTTCATACTCTGAAAAACTGATCCACAAACCATTTTCAGCCGTGGCCAATTGAGAATTAATACGTTGTACATGCACTGCCTTAATGCCAAGTTTGTTTAACATATTCTCCACGGCACGGCCTAAACCACCATTGAGATTAACCAAATGTATAGTTGGGCAATCTATGATGGGATCATGCTCAATAATCGCGTTTTCACTAAGTGGTAAATCAACTTCTAAACTAAAACGACTACCTTCACCAAGATTTGACTGAACCCCAATATTGCCCCCCATTAAAGTGGTTAATTGCCGACAAATTGCCAAGCCCAACCCAGTACCTCCATATTTTCGTGTTGTAGAAGCATCTGCTTGGGTAAACATTTCAAACACTTTTTGCTGGCGATCCGGCGCCATACCAATTCCCGTATCTTGTACGCATATTTCGAATCCACTGTAACTAGGTGAATTCCCATGGAGGTCTGCGGACGGTTTGTAACAGGGCACACGTTTAATACTGACATTGACTTCGCCGTGCTCAGTAAATTTAATGGCATTACTGGTTAAGTTCGCAATAATTTGTCTTAATCGAGCGGGGTCAGCGAATACTTGTGGTAAGGGGTCTGGGGATAGGATTGCATTTACATATATTCCTTTGTTGTAAGCAGTTTCACTAAACAAATCACATACTTCAGCAACCAAAGCTTCAAGATCAACTGAGACGGATTCAAGGGTTGCTTTACCTGCTTCTAATTTGGAGAAGTCTAAAATATTGTTGAGTAAATCCAATAAAAGCCGTCCAGAACGATAAACTAACTGCGCAAAGTGTTTCTGTTTAGGTTTTAAATCCGAGCTTAATAACACTTCTGTCATGCCTAACACACCATTCATAGGTGTGCGTATTTCATGGCTCATTATCGCTAGAAAATCGCTTTTTTCTTTACTTGCTTGTTCAGCGAGCATGCGGGCTTTTTCGGTTTCTTCCATGGCGTGTTCGAGCTGTGTATTGGCATGACGTAACTCTTTTGTGCGTTCTTCTACTTTTTCTTCCAACTCGACTAATTGTTGTATTTCAAGTAGTCGTTTTCGACGATATCGCCATACAAAATTAAGTACAATTAGCAACACAATCAGCGCATAGAGACTATAAGCCCACAGGGTTTTCCATGGAGGAGGAAAAACTTGAATAGGCAGCTCCACCCCTTCGGTGTTCCACAAGCCCTGATTATTACTGGCCTGTACTTTGAGCACATATTCACCAGATGGCAAATTTGTAAAGGTCGCGAGGCGTCGGTGTTCTAACTCAATCCAATTTGGATCCAATCCTTCAAGTTTATAGCGATACTCATTTAAACCAGGGGAGTTATAATCAAGGGCAGCAAATTCAAAGGAAATAAAATAATCTTTATAATCTAATTCTAATTTTTCTAAGTGCTGATAAGGCACATCAAACCATACCTGTTCATTAAGTTTTTTAACACGCACCAAAACCACTGGCGGTATTACAGCACTGTCTTTGATGTCATCAGGATGAAAGCGCACCACGCCTGTATTACCGCCAAAGTACATAAACCCTTTACTATCTTTGAATCCCGCTCCGAAATTAAATTCGCTGTTTTTTAAACCTTGTGAAGTATCAAAATGCCGTACTTTTCCGGTATCTGGATCTAATCGTGTTAAACCCGCAGTGCTGCTTAGCCATAAATGCCCTTGATCATCATCTAGGATGGCGTAAATATGGCTGCTTGGTAAACCACTGAAACTATCATAATGGGTAAACTTATTGTTCAAGGCCGAAAAGTCTTGAGGGGTCCACTTATTTAAACCACCACCTTGGGTTCCTACCCAGAGCTGCGCCTTAGGATCTTGATAAAATGCCCAAGCCATTGAGGCCGATAAACTATCAAAATTTTCTGCTTGGTGCTCAATACGATCGAAGTCCAAACTTAACGGATCTAACATATTAATGCCCAATCCAGTACCCACTACTATTGTACCGTCTACAAGTTGATAAACAGCTAAAACCCTATCACTGTTGAGACTCTTAGGATTATTCTCATCAAAGCGATAATGCACAAAATCATTAGTGTCCGCGGCTAGATAATTCAAACCACCGCCAAAGGTACCTACCCAAACATTGCCTTCATGATCTGGAAAAACGCTAGTGACACCGTTGAAACTTAAGCTATTTGGATCTTCTGCATCGTGTACAAAATATTCAATTTGCATGTCATCGACATTTAATCGCCCTAAACCTCCATTTCGGGAACCAAACCACAAAATGTTATTATCACCGCGTACAGTCATTATTCGTGCGTCACGCAGTGCTGGCACACTGTCTTTATTGATGACTTGCTGCACTTCACCATTACTATTTAAACGAGTTATCCCGCCATAACTAGCAACCCAAATGGCGCGTTCACCTTTTGATGACTGAGTTTCTGCAAACCCCAGAATAACGTTACTTGCCAAGCCAGTATCAATATGTTCAAAGGGTACCTCTATACTTTTGCTAATGCCGTTGAAAGAGCCAAACCACATCAATCCAGATGGGTCTTGTAAGATAGACAAGATCTTATTGTCACTCAATCCATCATCGACTTTAAAAGTAGTAAATTTAGATCGACCGTTCCATAGGCTTGCTCCTGCTTCTGTTCCAAACCAAATGCGTTGTTTTTGATCTTGAAAGATAGTGTGAACTAGGTTTGCTGCAAGACTATCAGTTTGTTCATCATAGTGTTCAAAGGTGGTAAATTTAGCACGTTGTGCATCCATCACGCTCACGCCAGCATCATAACTAGTCAGCCATAAGCGCTGTTGCACGTCTATGAAAAGTTTGGTTAAACGGTCGCTGAACAATGGTTGAGGTGAGGCGGTGTGAATGCGAGAAAGCGTTTTACTTTTTTTATCAAGCTTGAGTAATCCGTTGCCATCTGTTGCTAACCAAATATTATTACCATCTTCAATCATTGACGTTACTGCGGCGTCTTTTTCTAAATTTGGTAAAAGTAGACGAGTATCGAAGTGTTCAAACGCCATTTCGTTCGGATTTAAGCGACTGAAGTTACCATTATTATAACCCAACCAAATATTACCCATCTTATCGAGGGCCATACTTCGAATTTGATTCGACAAGGGTGTTATTTCGAGGTTAGAACCCTGTTTCCACTTAGAGAATGTTTGCTTTGCAGAATTGTATAAGTTTAGTCCGCCCCCGTCTGTCGCTACCCATAAACGTTTTTCGTGGTCTTCCAACACTGCGCGCACATTGTCAGAACTGAGAGAATCAGATTTGCGTGAGTCGTGTACAAAACTAAGCAGTTGATAACCATCATATCGACTAACACCTTCTTGAGTTACTACCCATAAATAACCGGTACTGTCCTGATAAATCTGACGAACAGTTTTTTGTGACAATTGGTCACTTAGCTCAGCGGGTGTAAAACTAAAGTTGGGACTCTCAGCGGCGTGGAGAGTAATGCTGCAAGATAGGAAAAATACTAACCAAAACTTTCCAGTTGTAAACATAGCCAAATAACGTCTTATTCTTTTTATTATAATCTAGATTAACGCAAAGACTTTACGATGCCAACACATAGCCATTGAAACAAGCTCTTTGTGTTGATAGTGGATCCTATGGTTGTTGGTTGTTGTGCTATTCAAATGTTAAGAATATTTACCCATTTATGTTAGGTATTGGGAAACCACTGGCTGGATGAAATTGGATTATTAAAAGTTTAAAGTGAAGGGAGTATACAAAAAGTACCGCCATAACGATGATGTTAGACTCATGGTTATGGCGGCTTAAAACGCGGTATCAGATTATTCTTGTAGCATGAAGTTCTCTTGATTCATATGAGCTTCATCCCACATAAAGGCTTCATCCCACATGAAGGCTTCATCCCACATGAAAGCTTCATCCCACATGAAAGCTTCGTCCCACATGAAGGCTTCATCCCACATGAAAGCTTCGTCCCACATGAAAGCTTCATCCCACATGAAAGCTTCATCCCACATGAAGGCCTCTTCCCAAACTTCAAATTCGAAACCTTTGATGTAGTAGTTTCCATTTTCGTCCATGCGAGCGGCGCCCATATAATGCTGTTCACCACTTAAGTCTGCCGCAATGTCCATACCGTTATTGGCGCAACCTGAGCGAGTAGATTCAACCGCTTTTATTGCATTAACACTACCTGAACCTTGTTGGAATGGACTATAAGCTAACTTGCCATTTACCTGAGCCATAGTTGTGCTGCTCATCAAGCGACATTTCACATCATTAGCACTCAAACTAGGATCATTTTGCAACATCAAAGCAACTACACCACTGACAACACCAGCGGCTTGTGATGTACCTGACATAATAAAGCGGTCATCGCCTACCATATACTGTGGAAATTTACTGGGTACATACATTTCGTCGTTTGCCAAACTAAACATATGTCCACCAGGGGCGACCATATCAGGCTTGATAAAGGCTTCATGAGTCGGTCCCTGAGAGGAGAACGAAAGTAAAGTGTCATCATTTGCATTGTCTTGGGTGTAGTTATCGCTGATGGCACCCACACTGATAACATAAGGTACGTTAGCCGGAACACCAATAGTCATCGCTTTTGGACCAGTGTTACCTGCAGACGTCACTACTACTATGTCTTTTTCCCATAATTTCATCACAGCTTGATTGATAGGGTCGGCCCAATAATTTGAGCGAGGTGGAGCACCGAATGACAAGTTAACCACTCGAATATTATGCTTCTCATGATTATCGGCAATATATTGTAGACCTCGAAGTGCGTCTAAATAAGTACTATGCCCATCTTCGTAAAAGGCTTTAACAACAACTAAGTTTGCATCAGGTGCAACGCCCTGATAGAAACGACGCTTGTCTCCATCAACAATTGCGCGGTCACTGTTGGCAATGATACTAGTTATATGAGTACCGTGACTATTTTCATCAGTCATATTTGCGGGATTAACTTCACTATCACTTATAGCATTATAGGCCGCTACTATTCTACTTTCACTTTCAGTGTCCTCAAGCAATGCTGAGTGTTGAGCCCAAACGCCACTGTCGATAACAGCTACAGTGACATTTTTACCCGTTACTCCCTGCTCGTGCAATTCATCAGCGCCTATGTTGCTCACATAATAACTATTGCTATCTTTGTCATTCGCTTGAGTGTCATAACCTTTTACTAAACTACGATCACAATTTTCTTCAAATTGTACATCCATGGAGAAATCACGTTGATCGTAATCTTCAGCTTTATAACGTGAAAAAGTCAGTTCCACTGTTGCCTTTTCGAATGCGTCAAAATTGCCTTTACGTCTCAAATCATAGGCATCTAAGGTTAACTCACCATTTTGACGGCTGAATAAACTCCAATAAACGGTTGATCCATTTAATTTAACAGAACGCACATTGCCTAAGCTTTTTGGCCAAGTGAATGTCATTTGTTTTGCGTTAGCTTGCATTTCTTTAGCGTTGTATAAGTTCCAACGGATCTTATTCGAAGTTAAATCTACAACGTGACTTCCGTAAACCAAACAGTGATCAAGAGCACCAGAAGTGAAAACGGCTTGGTTTTCGGTTATCTCAATTAAACCAGGAAGTGTTGCTATAAGAGAATTAAGAAGAGTGAGTTGCAGATCACTTACTCTAACTCCAATTCCACCAACTAATGGCAATTGATGAGTAACTATTCCACCGACTAAGTTTACGAGATCCTCAAGTACTGGGATATCGCCACCTTGAATCAATATTTCATTATCTAATTGCAAGATACTTCCGACTACTGGCAAAGGTGGTAATCCCAATGAAGTTGTCAATTCTGAAACATCTAATTCCGTAACTATTTGTTCTAGGTTAAGGCCAAGTAATCCATTGTCTGCAGCGACTGATGGCAATGTAGAAAAGCTCATCATTGCTGCTAACATCACTGCACTCTTTTTAGGAGCTATCAATTTCATGTTAATTTTCCTTTAAATTTCAAGAAGCAAAGCGTTCAGTGAAAAAAACCAAATGCACTTAACCAATATCCCGTCATAAAAGCAACAAGCATGCCAACTACTATCCAATTGTTTTTATTAGACTTATTCTTACATTGAAAATTTCGAATGGTTTGAAATGAAATATATGAATGTTAATTTTGAATATTCACCTTCTGTGATTGCAATCATTTATTTCACAAAAATGAAAAATATGAACCTAACCCGATTGACTAACAATTGTTATGGGAAAAAACACTTTTAGAACCTAGATAATTGATAATAAATGCATTGACGCACCAACTTTAGACAGCATTTATGATATCTATATTATCCACATGACATCCCAATATACTTACAACGGGATCCCATTATTTGCCTTATAAACTTATTATAAGTGTACTGCTCATGGATAAAGTCTCATCAATCACCAGAGCTTTAATTTAGTCGTAATTATAAGTAACCCGAACTCAGGTTAAGTACTTTTTGAAGTGCGTAAGTATTCTACATTTGGTTTTTATATATTTAGGCGTTAAAGTAAATCACTACTATTACAAAGGTTACAAGATGGTCCCAAACAAAAAACCTCAAATAGATGCTTGGCTGGAAGTTGCAGAAAAAGATGTATTCAGCCAAATCCGTCGTTACAGGTTGATGCAAATTTGTGGGGCAAGCGCATTCGGGTTAATGACTACCCTTATAGTGGCAAGAAGTATTACCTTAATAATTTTTACTGCTGGCCTAGGTTTTGTCTTAATGGCATTAGGCTTAGCTTTTAAACATAAATCCCTAACATCAGCTTATATTTTACTAGGCTCTTTAACCACCATGTTGTTTGCACTGGCGATAACGGGTGCAGGCTTATTTGATTTAGCGGTTCTTGGATACCCCGCATTGCTTATCTTCGCAGCTATTCTAGGCGGTGTGGGTTTATTTTTATCGGTTTTATCTTTTGTGATTGCCCAATGTGTATTTGTCGCTTGGCTAACGTTGCAGGGTATTATCACTCCGAATATTCCCACTTTAAGCTGGTCACACCTAGTATTTATATTAGTAATTTTTGTAGTTACAGGGTTCAGTGTCTATATTTTGGTACATGATATTAAGCGCTTGATATTCTCATTGCAGCGTGAATATTCCAAAGTAAAACAAAGCCAAGCAGAAATTCAACATATAGCTCATCACGATACTCTGACCAATTTACCTAACAGGTTTTATGGCGAAGAGTTGTTTTCGCAATCTTTAGTTGCCTGCCAGAAAAAACAACAAAACCTTGCTCTTTTATTTTTCGATTTGGATAACTTCAAACCCGTAAACGATGCCCTGGGACATGCCGCCGGAGACCAATTACTGGAGCAACTTTCTCAACGCCTAAGCAAACTTTTACAACCAAACCAATATCTTATTCGTTTTGGTGGAGATGAGTTTCTGTTGCTGACACCATTCACCAATGACCGCGCTCAATTAAATCAGTTAGCTGAATCCTTGATACAACAGTGCGCGTTTGAATTCCAAATATTACAAAATAAGGTCGTTATTTCTGCCTCGCTGGGGATCGCTTGCGCTCCAAAAGATGGTACCGACTTTAAACAACTGTGTCGTAGAGCAGACATTGCAATGTATCAAGCTAAACAAGACGGGCGCAATACCTACCACTATTACGATAAGAGACTGGAAAAAGCCAGTGATGACAAATTCAAATTGTTGCAATTATTGCGGCCGGCTTTTAATGAAGGGCAATTCAAACTTTATTATCAGCCTATAGTCAATTTGAGCAATGGTGAAATTACTACTGTTGAAGCACTATTACGATGGCCGCAACCCGATGGTAGTATGATAGGTCCCGATCAATTCATTCCATTAGCTGAAAGTAGCGGTTTGATTAATGAATTAGGTCGTTGGGTATTGCAGCAGGCATGTATTGGCTGTGCTCAGCAGCGGCGACTAGGCTATACAAACCTGCGAGTAGCAGTAAATCTATCAGTCATGCAATTCAAAGATGGGCATTTGCAAGACACTGTTAAGTCTGCATTACGAGATGCGGGTTTGCCTCCAGAAGCGCTCGAGTTAGAGTTAACTGAATCATTGCTTATTGATGAAACAGAGCAAATTCAAAAACAACTCAAAGCATTAACTGCAATAGGCATCACTATAGCCATTGATGATTTTGGCACAGGTTATTCAAATCTTGGCTATCTTCGTAATTTTAACGCCACCACACTTAAAATCGACAGATCTTTTATTACCTCGCTGTGTGTTGCCAAACATGACGAGTCACTTGTAAAAGCGATAATTAGTATGGCCGCAAGTCTAGGCTTAAAAACGGTAGCCGAAGGCATAGAAGATGAGGCTACCCTTAACAAGCTGGTTGCTCTTGGTTGCGATATTGGTCAGGGATATTACTGGTCCAAACCTGTCCCAGAGAATGTTCTATCTGAACTACTGAGTAACCATCAACAACTTAGAAACACGGCTTTGTAGACTGTATACAAGCGCGGTGTATACAGCCATATATAACCAACAATTGACCTAAAGGTAGCTAGTAGCTCAAAGACACATTCAGCTCTTAACCTGCAACATATAATTCGCTACAGCTAATCGAGTTTCTGCATCCAAATAATTTTGTGGGGGCATTTCCGGGTAGTCATCGCGTTTTTTAGTGGGACTATTTATGTAGTCAGCCACTCCTTGAGGGTTGTCCATATACAATGCCTGAATAATTTGAACAGGTGGCCCTATCATTCGTCCTGTATAGGTATGGCAACCGGCACATACGCCAAGGTAGGCAATTTTTCCTTTTTCACTTCCAGCAATAACTCGTGCAGCAACAGGTTCATCCAAAATATAGCTGTCGATCCCGCTTGTATTGGTAAATTCACATTCTGCCCAATCATTTACCCCTACAGTGACATAACGATGGCGGTTGATGATGCAACTATCACGACTGGATCCAACCTGAATGATGTCGGGATTGTCCTGTTTAAACTCTGTTAGCATTAACGCTTTCACTTCATCGATAGTGTCATAACCGTTGTTTGCCATCAGGTTATTTAGGATCATAATTTTGTCTGGTACTGAATCTGATCCCGGGTCCATAGTGGTGTTTGGTGCGTTTTCATGATCGGTGATTATGATCGCCGCAGTTTTATTTCCGGTGATAATATTATCTTCGATGATGACTTCATCTGCAGCCATCACTAAAATGCCAGTACCCGCTGGGATACCTGCCACCGTTGACCCTGGGGCACCAAAGTTAGCAGTGTTATTGTCGGTGATAAAATTATTACGGATGATGACATCAAAGGTGGTTTTTATTGGCAAGCCAGGCGTAATAAAGGCTAAAATACCGCCGGTATTATTGTACACATAATTGTTTTCCACTATCGCGTGGCGACTGTTCTCGATTTCAATACCAGCAACTGAATCAAACACCACATTATGGGCTACATGTATATTGTCACTCATGCCAATATAAATAGCGGCGTCTTCGATCCCTGATACCACATTATGTTCAACAATACCGTTTTGACCCAGTTGTGGGAAAATACCGTAAATTCCGGTATCAACAATAATATTGTTGCGAATTTCAAAGTTATTACCGGCCTGCCCCATGATGCCATTACCTTTGTATTTGGTAATCAACAGGTTTTCTACCACTATGTTGTTTCCAGAATACAAAATGGCATCGTTCAGCACGCCCTTACCATCCATAGTTGCCCGTTTTCCTTGCTTAATAACCCCGATAATCCGTATGTCGTCCTTATCTATATACACCGTTTCATGGTAGGAACCGGGCATAACCTGAATGGTATCTCCAGGGCTGGCTGCTTTTACGGCGTCCATAATTGAATCCCCTGATTTTACTACATGGGTCTGCCCTTCTTGGGATCTTACGGATACCGCAGATTTTTTGGTACTACTGCTCTGTTGCCCCTGAGTCTTGTCATACCCGCCCGAGTAGCTAGCACCGTTGTGGCTATTGGTAATGACAGTTGTTCCCTCACTCCCTTTGCCGAGATAAATTCCCCCAGCAAAAGCCGCTAATATGAAAGTTACCGTAATAATTTTGCTCGTCTGCATCTTAATCTCCCGCTCTTGATAGTAATTTTTGATTATTATTTTTATGTAGCTTTTGATAGTTATCATCCACTGGTGACAACCCCGATGGCACAGTTTCTGGCACTTTTGGGGTAAATGCTTCATCTGTTAATGTGCCAAGAAATTCCACAATCAGATCCATTTCATACTCAGTTAAATTTGGCTCCCAAATATGCCAGTGGATTTGCAGTGTTTCGCCTTCAGGAATGGCATGCCCTCGCCCTTTGTTGTAAAACCCTACAGTCTCTCGTAAATCATCAAAGTTACCTGCATGCATATAAGGTTTAGTTTTAACGATATTACGTAATGTGGGCACCTTAAATCCGCCCCTTAATTTGGCGGCTTGGTAGGTTTTCTGCGCTCCTATATCTAAGGGCCTTCCGTCTTTTTCAGGTACCCCGATAACAGCGATTTGATTATTGGTAAATAACGGTGGTTGATGACATTCAGCACACCTAGCAACAAAGGATCTAAAAACATTTAGGCCGGCAATTTCGTTTTTATTTAGCGCTTCATGGTAGCCATGAGCATAGCGATCGTAGCGGCTATTGAGGGATATCAACGAACTTTGAAACGCTGTTAATGCACTAACAACCTGATCTAAGTCAATCTGTGACCGCAATGGATAAGTCTGTTTAAAAAGAGTCAGATAAGCGCTATTCCCATTAAGTGTTTCCAATAATTGTTCTGGGGAATTGGCCATTTCGTTAGCATCAAATAACGGGCCTACTGCCTGCTCTTCCAGAGTGCTAGCTCTGGCATCCCAATAAAACTTATCCAGAAATGCTACATTCCACAATGAAGGAGCAGAACGTGTTAGTTGTCGCCCATCAAATCCATTGCTTCTGCCTAAACCATCACTAAAACCTTTGTCTGGCTGGTGACAACTGGCACACGACATCGAGCCATCTTTAGACAAAGCAGGATCAAAAAACAAAATTCGACCGAGATCAATTTGTTGTGGTGAAAAACCATCTCGGTGTTTGGGCAAAGACGTTTGTGTCCCCCCCACACCACGACCCTGTACCGAATCATATAATTGATAAAAATTGACTAGTCGACATTGATTTTTTGCAGTTAATTCAAATCCTGGCGGACAAGAGTCTGAGAGCATAAATGCTGACAATGCTTCAGCCTTAACCTGAAAAAATAACATAGGTAACACTGCAGCACATAACCAGCTAGCAACTACAGTCAGGCGACACATTATTTAGCTTGCTCGGAAATAAAGTACAAAATATCTTCAAGTTCTTGGTCTGAAACTGTTGTGGACATCATGGCCATCTGCCGACCCCGTTTATCCTCTTGGTGCTGGCCCCGGATCCCTTGCTTAAAATTAGTCATTTGTCTGAGTAAATATTGAGGATCCAGAGCGGATAACTTAGGGGCGTTAAAGGAGATGTTACCTTGCGCTTTGCCTCCATGACAGGCACCACATTTGGCTTGGTAGTAGCGCGAACCATTTTTTAAATCGCCATCTAGCTCAACATTAGCAGACACAGGCTTGAGTTGACTAATATAGACGGCTAGCACTTGTTGTTGCTCGTTTGTTATCAGTTTGGCAAATGGCACCATGGTTTTTCCGTGAATATCCTCAGCATGACTACCTCTGATGCCATTCGCGAAATGCTGCAGTTGTCGTTTTAAATACCAATCATATTGTCCAGCGATCGCTGGCGCATTCAAGGCTGGGTTACCTTGACCTTGCTCACCGTGACAAGCAGAGCAACTAGCATAAATTTGCTGGGCATCATTGGCCTGGGCGTAAACATGGGTTATCACTCCAGCACAGCAGAGCGCCCTAATAATCCAATGTTTTATTCTCATCTTTAGCCCTTTTTAATTCTGAGTAATTAAAATGATGCTGGGACTATAGCGATCAAGATACACAAGAGCTTACTTAATACTGGAAAAAGCTGACGAATTTCAAAATCACTCAGCTTTTATATCAATCGGTCTATTGTTTCTGGCGTTTGAACGGTAAAACGTAGGGTATCAGTTAGTTAATGCCTGTTGGTTACGGTATTCGGTAGGCGTGATCCCGTGTTTGTTTTTAAAAGCTTTATTGAAGGAACTTAAACTACGGAATCCACTGTCTAGTGCCAGTGTTAACACCGGAAGTTGTTGATGTGCAGATTGCGACAAGTTCTCAGTGACTTCCTGGATACGATAAAAGTTTAAAAAGTCGTTAAAATTACGGTAATTTAGTTCACCATTAATAATCTGGCGTAACTTATATTCATGTATCCCCAAGTGCCGGGAAAATACACTTATTGTAATCCCTTCTTGGCGATAGAGTTTTTCATTCAACATGCATTCCAAAACTCGATTTAGTTCAGGTGAGTGTGCTTTCTTATGTAGGATGTTTTGCGGCTTTTTAACTGGGGGATCAAATAAGGTTCCTTCTTTGAGAGAGAATAACAATAGGTTAACCGCGATGGTCAACATGCTAAGCAGCGCATATTTAACCGTAGATAACCAACTCCACTGCAGGTTAAACAATTGCTCTACAACAATAACTACTACTAGGTAACAAGCAATTAATCCAATCACACTGCCACGCATGTAGCGTCTTTCCTGCACCAAATCGGCTTGCCAGTGCTTGATGACAACCACAAGAGCATGACCAATCAGAACCAGCTCTAGGCCCAATGCTCCATAAGTGGCGAGTCCATAAAAAGCAGTGAATTGGCGTAAATCAAAGTTAAAGCCCAACTGAATTAGCGTCGAGATTGTAGGTATAAGCAATGTCATAGACGCGACGTAAAAATGCCAGCCCTTGAGTTCTTCACGATCCGAAAAAACACTGAGTGACACCAACCAAAAAACACCAGGTAGCGAGTTACCCGACAAGTATCCGGCCCACCAAACTATGGACATTTTGTTTAACGGACCAAAAAGGTCGCTTAACAAATAGCCACATCCACACAGCATTAATAAGGCAAACAACTTAATTGAGAGACTTTTCTTTAATAGTGGTAGCAGTAAAATAAAACAGAGTGCCATCTGTGCAAAGGCGAAATGTGCAAAAAATACTGACATAGTGTTTCTACTAGTTATGTATTAATTAATATTAATAACAACAGTAGCATTGCTATGAATTCAGACTCAACATAAAAAATCCACCACAATAAGTGGATCCCATACTAATAGTTAGAAGCTGTACTTAAATTCCACGCCAACTTCACGACCACGGTTTATTCTGGCAAAAGGTGTGCCTATGGTGTTAGTGCTAATATTGCCAATTGACTCGACATAACGCTCATCAAATAGGTTACGTGCCCATAGTGCAGCCTCCATAGTCTCGTCGTGAGTAGCCACAGAGAATCGCGCGTTCAACTTTTTTAGATCCTTCAGGTAATCCGGAATGGCCAATTCAAAGGCTTGAATATCAATACGTTGTGCGTTTGTGTTTTCAACAAAAACATAATCCAGATGTACGTTTACCACAGCTAGATCAAAATTCGGAGCCCAATCAAGTGTGAGTGTATAGTTGGTGCTTGCATCTAACGAACGGCTCTGTTCTGGCAGTAGGATCCCACTGCTGTCGTAGAATGAAGGGGCATCTATATCGGTATTGCGTATTTCTGTGACCATACCCAGGGTCAGTGAATCTGACGCCATCCAGCGCATATCAATTTCGAAACCGGCAATTTGTCGGTTTTCATTGATAATGGTGGGGACTGCGGTTGAACTGCCTGGTTGCTTCGATTCAACTGCAACCTGAAAGTTATCCAATTCGGTCTGATAATAACTGATGTTGGTTATCACACGTTCTCCGAGGACGGCTTTATAACCAACCTCAAAGTTACTAGAGTCTTCTGGTGCAAATGCAGATTGCCCTGCAGACTGGTCAATAGGCGATAGAGAGTCAAATCCACCAGACTTGTAGCCGGTTGAATAAGACGCAAATACCATTTGGTTTTTGTCAATCTGGTAGTTACTGACTAGTCGACCGGTAACTTTACTCCAAGAATCAGAAGCGCTTATATCAGCTTGCGAGAACAGCTGATTGCTGACTCCTGGTCTGGTGTCGGCAAAAGTGGTTGCGGGGATAAACCAACTGAAATCCTTTGAATCTTTTGAATAACGTAGACCAGCAATTAGATGCCACTTAGAAGTAAAGGCGTAATCTAGATCGGCAAATATGCCCCAATTAGTAAAATCTCCGGTATTGAAAATATTCTCTTGCCAAAACTGACCGCTGTGGCTGGGACCAAATATTTCAGGCACACCTAGTTGCTCAGAGACTAAGTCATAAGTTAAATCGCCAGTTTGCTGAACAATTTCACCATTGAGTGTTCCCCCCACCATGCCCAACGCTTGCAGTATAGGCTCGGCAAAACCTAACGCATTAAGTGCACCTGCCCACTCATCTGCATTCCAGAGATGATCAAGAGGGAAACCTGAAGCGGCAAAAGTGCTATCAACAGCAGCTTCAAAAGTCACGCCTGGGCCAAATACTGCGGCGGCGGCTTCATCTGAATCTCCGCCTATTGCGGCTGCCAGTTGTTGGGCAACACCACCACGAATAGTATTGTTTAATTCGCCAGTAGTTAACCGGGCAATGGTATCGGCGGTAAGGTTTAGCTCAGTTTGTTGGGATACATCCTCTTTGGAATAGGAAAAACCGGCCACGGCACTGACTTTATCACTGACATAATTGACTTGTAGTTCTGTATAAAAAATACTTGAATCTTCATTGTTCGAAGTATCTAAGTAGCGGCTAATCTGACCTGTTCCGTCTTCATCTTCCCGGTTCACTGTTTCCCAGTCACGATAACTGGTCACAAACTTCATTGACCAATAATCATCGAACTCGTGTAGAAACTTTGCGGTGACGGCGTACATATCGCGACTTTCTAGCCCATTTCGCACATCATTTTCGACCCTATCGGCAAATGGATCGCTATCACCATTAAGGGCAAACTCACTAATACCCACCGCCATAGGCGGGGCTTGATTAAGATCGTCAAGTTCGACTGATAATTGAAATTCACTGCTAGGTGCTACGTCCCACAACAATGAAATACGAGCAGCCTGATGATCCAATGCACCGAGATCATGAATTTTAGAGTTGTTATTCCACTCAGGTTCGGCGATATTTTTAACGAAACCATCTTGTGAGTTAGTCAGTAGGTTTGCCCGTATAAAAACAGCATCAGACAAGGCCACATTCACCATTGCTTCAGCACGCTTTAGGGAATCGGTTCCAAGGCTAAGTTTGACAAATCCCTCACTGTCTTCGGTTGGTTTTTTGGGGATAATATTAACAACACCCATGGCGGCATTTCGGCCAAATAAGGTACCTTGGGGGCCTTTGAGCACCTCAATACGCTCTATATCAGAGAACAATACATTTTGCGCTGCCCTTGGCATATAAACATCATCATAAAAAGTCGCTGATGAAGGGTCACCGCCAACGGAAATATTGGGGCTGGATATACCGCGAATACTAACCCCTGCCTGTGTCACACTGCCATCACCAAAATCAAAACCAGGGATGAATTTGTCTATATCACCCAGCATAATAGAATTGCTTTTCTCTAGCAGAGCTGAACTAACAATCCCCACGGTAATAGGCACTTGCATTACATTCTGCACTCTCTTTTGTGCGGTTACTTCGATCACTTCAAATGTGTTGTCTTCTTTATTCTCCTGAGCACTAACGGTGTGGCATGTTGACAAACATAGTACTGCCATAGAAACACATTGAGCAATAATGTGTTTTTTAGATTTTAGCGGCATAAGGTTGCTGGTTTTTGAAGTTCTCATCGTTTACCCCTGTTTAGAGTTATTATTCTTTGAGCGACTATAAAAGTGCAAATAGATTAATACTTACTAAAAATGAATAATAAACAGACGAATTTATCCATCAGGCTGACGGATAATTGCAAAGCCCTTTATAAATAAGCGGTTCAGAGTAATAATGATGTGAATGTATTTGTAATAAAATTGTAAATATTTTGTACACTTTACCAGAAGTGTCCACAATTTAGCTCGCTGTAAACAATCAGCTATATTCGATAAAATACAAATTTAACACATAGTAGAGCGAGTGGCTTATGCAAGGCCTTACTTGGCAGAGCCAAAATAATCAGCTGTGACTTTAAAGAGACGGTATGCTCCATTAGATGGTGAAAATATCGCAGCAGCTGTTATCAGGCGGCATACATTGAGTACCTAGCATCAATCAATTAGAATCTAAGAGTGCTGTTAGGAAAGCACTATGGTGACTGACCTGTTAATTCAGCACTTTCAACAACCCAGCCCTCACAACTCCTTGGTCCAAAATCCACTAAATAGCTTAGAGATGGAGATACATTAACTACTCAATATCTGCAGTGGTAATGATAAAGCACCGTTGTCGGTTTGACCCACCAGCCAAATAATGGCACTTAAGCCACCCAAAGTGATGACATACCACAATATAGAAATGATTTGCGCATAACGATTAAGAGGCAATAGCTCACTTAGATGTCGGCGTTTATATTCAAAGAATATTTCCACACTACCTATGGCAAGTAAAAAACCTAACAAAGCCAAACCAAAGTGATAACTGATATAAACACCTAACACGGCTCCCAATGCGCAGGCGACTATACCTACACGAGAGTTAATTGAAAAAGCGATACTTTTAAGTACGTGACCACCATCTAAAGGCAACACAGGTAACATATTAAATAAATTCAGCAGCGCATTAAATACCGCTAAACCTGCGAGTACTTCTATATCAGTAAGCCAATACCCCACTAAACAAACAATAGACAATATCAAACCAAAAAATGGCCCCATAATTGAAATCACAATATCTTGCCAGCGGGTATTAATTTTATCGTCGCTAAGGGCTAAACCGCCCACAAAAGGAATAAGATAAATACCTTTGGTTTTTAAACCAAAATACTTCATCGCCTTGATATGACCATATTCATGAAACACCAGACAAAATATCAGGGCTATGGCAAACTCAATAGAAAACAACCAGCTATAAGCGGCTAAACTGCCTGCAGCAAACAACACTTTAATGATCTTGGCACTTTTAAAGAGTTTTAAACCCAAACCCGCCATACCAATAAAACTAAATTTTATCGGTTGTTTTGTGCCTTGTATGACTTGCCTTTGCTCTATGTCTTTTTCGGTAAGTGTATTTTCATGTACAAGTTCATCATTAATTAAAAGTTTGAATTGCAGTTCAAAAGGCTGCCATTGCAAAGCACCACTGAGCTCAACCTGAATATCGCCCTGCTCACTTTGTAAAGAAAATTGATGTGAAAATTTATCACTGTCGGCACTGGCACTAATTTGCGAAACGCAATCATCACCCCAAAATAGCTGCTGCCACCCAGCCATAGAACCTTCCAACTTAAGTGTTTTACCTAAACACTCTACTGCTAATAATTGCACTATATAAACTCAATAAATAAAACCACGCCCGATTATTGCTATATTTTTTGATGGGACAAGGTTTATCGAAAAAAAAGGTTAAAAAACAGTGAATTGTAGAAAGATGTTAATGAAAAACAGAATACTGCAGACTGAAGCAGGTAATACAGAAAAAACAAAAACTATTCACCACAGAGGGCACAGAGAACACAGAGGAATGACCTAAAAACCGGCTGGTTTATCATGGTTGATCTGTAATTTGTCTTACTGATAATTTGACCTGCTCAATACACTTTTTACTTTTCAACTACTGACTTATGGGTGACTCCGTTGGTCCTAGGTTCTTCTTTGCCATTTATTACATCCTCAATAATTTGAAAAGCATCAGCAAAACCCAAAAAGTCCTCCAAATTTCCGTTATCACATAACCAGTTACACATATTTCCTTTCTCATCTTTATTTACTGATTTAGTAGCTGGCGTAGCAACTATTTCACCTCTAATTCTTTTGGATACTTCTTGGTGAATATCAATAAATTTTGGATTAGCCCCCTCTATTTTCCCAATAGTTTTCTCCGAAAATAAATTCTCAATTCCAATCGCAATTGGATTTTCAAATACTGGAGGTATGACGCGCTTGTAAAGCAAATTTTTGTTCGAATTTTCCTTATTTGTATCGCAATCATATAGTAAAATTATTTTACTCGAAATCGCTTCCGACATAGCATTGTTGAAGCTTCTCCATACTTTATCTAAATTCCCAAAACCAATAGCATCTTTTAGCTGCACTTTCGAAAGAATCTCTGCTTTACCAAGCAAAATGGCTGCCTTGTTTAGATAACGGATATCATAATCACCCTCAACAAAAACGATTGGCTTGGAATTTGTTTCAAGTTCCCTTTTTATTTCTTCTCTATGTTTAGTTGTGCATCTAAATGCTTCATAAGCTGTATCGAACTCTGAAAAATCACTAGACACAATTTTTTGACCATCTGGCATATTAATGATTTCAAAACCGTCCTCACCGAAGGTTTTCTCCATTCCTAATAAAAACAAAGGAGAATGTGTCGTAATAATAAATTGCACGTTTGGAAATGATTGAATTAATTTAGGAAGAATATCCTTCTGATGAACAGCATGTAGGTGAGAGTCTATTTCATCGATGATTACAGTCCCTTTAATATCATTCAAATCATTGAATTCACCTTGAGAAAGGTCATAATCTCTGATTATAGAAAAGAACAGGTTTAGTAATTGAATTTCACCTGTAGAAAGCTGAAATAAATTTGGGACCCATATTGTTTCATCTTTCATAACTGATATTTGACGATTTTGACGTGTACCAGCGCCCAGCCTTATATTTCCAGACTCTCGTAAGACAACTTTTAACACCTTTAATATTGCAGCATATATGTTGGTACTTTGTCCTTCAAATACAGTTGAGTGATTCGATGTTGTTGGGGCCCAACCACCCGAAAATGTAAGAGGAGCATCAATAGTTTTGAATTCAAAAATTTGCCGATCGAATATTACATCTAAAAGCCAATTTATATTCTTTCTTAAAGGAGAGGTGCATATTAGGTCTCGATTCGAAAGACCTGATATTCTTTTTATCTCAGAATAACTAGCTTTTTCAGTCAAATTGTCAAGATTTAGCCATGCAGGCTCCTCAAATCGATTGACTGGAAAATACAAATTACACTGCTTTTCGAATATATCTTTAGTATTCTCAATAAAATGAGGAAAAGTAGCATTAAAGTATGAAGTTTCTTTATTAGGAATTTGACTCCATTCGGTTCGCATAGGTGTATATTTTTCTTCAAACTTGTCTTTGGGTTGGAGTAATTGCCATTCTTGTATTTTTTGCCCAGCATCAAACTCAACTGAAGAAAAAGAATAATATTCGCCTGAACTAATATAGTAAGGACTTCTATATTTAAACACCTTACCCTTTTCAACTTCAACATCATCAAAAACCTCCTGTTTTCCAACCACTAGGCTGTTTACAAGATGTGATAATAGAATGCTTTTACCTGAACCATTTTCACCAACTATAAGAAGTGGTTTAGGTTTTTGGTTAGATTTTGGAAATACAATCTCAATGAATTTAATTGGACCAACATTTTCAATTGTTACTTTCTTTAATGTCATCAACTTTCCTTGCTGAGTAGTTAGATATTGCTTAATGGATAAGGCTTTGCTCAGCGAACGCGAGTAGTTTTTCGATGCAGCAACTTGCTAGATTTAATTGGATTGGTCGGTAATTACATCTACTAGTTTAATGAACTTTAAAACTGCAATTCCATCACCTTTTACTAATTTTGTTTCGTAAAAGTATTTCTCATTTTTAGATAATATATCTGAAATACTGTACAAATCGAAGCTTGGCAGCGTCGGGTCATAATCTGGGTTGAGCCTTTTTTCTCTTGTACTTTTGTCAAAAAAAACAGCACGAGTAGTTTCTGGTCTTTTATCAGAGAATATTAGTTGCCCAACAATCTCTATATTAACATTACGATTTAGTTCAAAGTAAAACTTAGAGCTTTCTTCATTAATAACTAATAATTGAATTTGTCCATCTTCAATATTAGCACCAATAAAATTAAAATTAATTCCAATTGTGTTACCAAATTCTAAACCAAATGTTTTACATATCGACTTAGATAATGGAAATGCTTTTCCTTTAAGCGAGATAGATACAAGAACTTCACTATAATTATATTTTTCAGGAAACAACTCAAATTTACTAATAATTTCATTTGATTGAGCGCCTTCTACTTTACTAGTACTTATTTCTTTCTTTTTAAGTAGCTCGTCAAAAAGTCTTGTTAGTTTTTTATCTAAATCATTTGGGTTATGGAAAGTATCAATTGTATGCTTTTCTTTTAACGATTTTTTGAATTCAACTAATTTTTCACGCTTTTCATCAAAATCTACATACTTTAAGTTTACCTTCGAGTTTTCTTCATCTAGAAAGTAAATAAGGACTTCTTTATCAAGTTCTGCGGCCTTTTCATACTCTAATTGAGTATATGATTTACCAGATTTAGGTTCTATTGAGCCAAACCTTTGAGCAATTATGCCTATATAAATATCAGAACGAGCCACTTCTTTTAGACAAGTATCTAGCGGGCTTTCTTTTCTAGCCCCGAATTTTTCCATCCCATTTACATGAACATTATACGATTCAAGCAATTCCCATATTTTAACTCTGTAATCTTTAAGATCTTCATATGTAGAAGAAATAAAAACTGATTTTTTCATTTAAAGTTCTCTGATGGCACTATTTTAAAGCATCTGGGAAAGGGTTAACTTAAATCAGCATAAACAGCCCAACCATGATACCGATCGCCCAAAACCAAAGGTTTTGCATTTTATTACTATGGGTGACGACGAAATTTTGGGCTAAATATTTTTAGCTATTAAACCAGCTTTCAACAGCCCACCTTTAGTAAACAGTTTTGCTGAAAATTTGGGATGCCGTCTTGAGTTGTAAGCATCCAAAATTAGCTTTAATCCTGCTGCTTCTAATAATGAAATATTCACTTCTGTGTCCATTTCTGCTGATTCGACAAAATCGTCAGAGAAAGAAGGGGCGACTATCAGTACCTGAGCAACTCGTTTTCCTGCATTTTCGCAGCGGGTCACATAGGCTTTCACTTGTCTTGATGTGGAGGAATATTTAGCAAAATCTCCATTTTTACAGGTTTTAGCTTCACCGATTATGACGTCATCTTCACTGACCGATATCAAGATGTCAGCTTGATCTTTCGCAGTGTTGATTAACTTACGAAGGTCTTCGTCAACAGCCAGTCCTAATTGTTCGAAAATTGCTTTAGTGACTTCTTCAAACTTGATGCCAATTTCGGCTTCTGCAATCTCAATACCTTCATTCTTCAGCGCGGCTAAATCACGTCTAGCTAGAGCGGCATAATTTTCAATAAGTTTGTCAGTGGCATCAGCAAAGCTTTCTAGAATATTTAAACGAAAGTTGCCGCGTTTACTTAATCCCATGCTTTCATTCACTGACTTGATTTCATCATTAGAAAGCATAAAAAGTATATCGTGAGGGGTGATGCTTAATGCTCGCAGCTTATCGACATCTAACTCTTCATTATCTTCTAGTTCAAACTCTTGGCGCAGAAGTTTTGGTAATCCGGGGAAATGTTGTTGCAGAGTTGCAAACAACGCCTTGAAGCCGGTAGCGCTCAGTGCATCAAACTCACGTTCTGCGCAATTATTCAATGCATTAATGATCAAACCAGACCGTTCATCAAGTGTAGTGCCGAGTTTTTCCAGTCCAATATCAAGATCAGTAATCAGTTGTTTTAATCGCTCCTTTCTATCATTTGTGTTTGTGTCTGCACTATAGAGATCTACTTTTAATATCTGTGAGACAGGCAGGCACATATGCAAGATGACATCAATTTTTTCCTTGCGCTCAATGCCTCTAATGCGCTTGCCATGACTTTTGAGAATATTCGACAACTCGGGATCACTGAATGTTCTTAATATCCTCAATAGATGCTTGTCCGCAAGCTCTTTACCTTGCATCTGATTCAACATAACAACAATCTCATCAGCAACATAAACCATTTGCCGTTTTCGACTGACAAAGAGTAAACCTATTTCTCGCAGCGCATTCAGCGAGTCCTGAACTCCCGATTTGGGAATAGTATCGATAAGGTGTTCTATCGCGGCTTTATCGTCAGAGGTTATATCCAGCTTTTTTGCTAAGAGATTCAGAATACCTCTTTCATCGTCTGTTATTTTCGCCTCTCGATTGTTTCTTTCGTCATTTACATAAGCTTCTTTTAAACATGAATAGTAAAGGTCTAAACGGGTTGGCAAATCGAAAACATCATCATCATTGGCTTGTTGGATAATTTGCTGCAATTCCTTGGAGCGATTATTAATAAGCTTCCATTCTTTGCCATAAAGCGCCTCTATCCAAGTCTCTCTCGCTATGCTATTTCCATCTCTACTAAGAATATTTACCAGCAAAGTAGCTTGAGCGCCATTCATCGCAAGTTGTTCTTTTACAGACTTTTCAAAATATGGGAGTACAAGAGAAAACAGTTGAGTGATTTCAACACTTGATGCATTTTTTATTTGCCCATCAAGGTTATTTACTCGTTTCGCCAGCTCTTTATCGTGGGCGATTGCATCACTACAAATACGGTCAAGAAAGTTAATGAATTTGGATTTTTCGACCTGATTAACTGTCGAAAGTATGTTGGAGAGTTTCAAATTAGTGCGCCTATTTCCATGGTCTTTCAATAAATTAGCACTAAATTAAGAATAATAATAGCCTCTAATTTACACAAACCGTAGTTTAATGTTAAAGGTAAAAAAACAAAGAATTACATGCTCTTAAATCGTATGAGAACATAAAAATCGGCTTTGCCGATACCCGCTTTGGTGGCTCCGCCACTGCATTCCCCGCTTTTAAAGTTTCAGGACAAAAAGTCTTATTTTAGGGGCAAATGGCAAGGAAGCCATTTGAGCGAAAGTTGGATGGACACATTTGCAGCGACCCTAAAATAAGCCTTTTTGTGCGGTTAAAAACTTTAGTAGCGGCGGCTTCTTTTTGGTTACTTTTTCTTAGCTGTAGAAGAAAAAGTAACTGGCTCGAAAGGATTCGAGACAAAACCATCATGGACGATGGCGCGAAGCGTGCTCTTGCTCTTAGTTTATAGAATTTAGCTATAAAAATTACGAACACAATTACGTGGACAGCCATCTTAAAACATTCAGTTCATGTTCAAAGCTTGAAAAACAAATAAAAGGTCAATGAGCATGTTCTCAGGTGAACATGTTAAACACTAAGCATGTATGTGAGAAAAGAATTATCGTGGCTGTTCTGTTAATGCCGTTGGCCATATTTACGGGATAAATATGGAACAGCTTAAGCTGGCCTGTAAGGTTAAGTGTATGTATGGATGTACTTAATAAAATAAGTAATTGGCTCGAAATAACTCGAGACTGCCAGCTAATGAATACACCCATTTTTAAAAATAACAAAATAACAAAATAACAAAATAACTGAAACTGCATACTTTGTTGCTTTGGGTGTCCATGTTAATGGCTCATTATCTGACAGCAAACCTCATCACTGCTCCTTGGCTTTACTGAAGGTTGAGTTGTCCCTGAGCTTCCTGATAGACAACTTCTCTTTTGAAATAGCTCAACCCGTACGAAATGTGTACAGTGTCGCCGCTATTAACCTGAATGACCCCATCATTAGCTACAGCGGGAGAATTAGATAAACTAATAAGTCCTCGAAATTTATTTGAATTCTGGCTAATTTCCGTTACTTCAAGTACTTCTCTATCGCCACCAGAAGTTTCAATTATAACGTTACCAGTTTCGGCCTGAACGTAATTAAAATTAAGCGGAGCTACCAATTCAATACCAATTTTCTGAGCTAAATTAGCAATATTTGATAGTTCACGAATGAAACTTTGATCCAACACCTTAATAGTAGTTTTATCAAAGGCACTATAAGCTAGACTGGAATTCCAAGCGGTATTAAACGCAATCCATCCTTCAGTCCAACCCACATTACCTGCATTAGGGTTATAGGGATAATGCTGTGGTTTCGGAGAGCCATCTATTACCGCGATTACATCGTTGAGTTTACCTAAGCCATCGTGTTGGCTATACCAACCAAATTCCACACCTTGAAACTCGCTGGGCCCTTTATACGAAAAATGCCGTCCAGTTGGATTTCTACCAAACATCGCATCGAAATGTGCAGTGGCAATTTCACGGAGTCTAGTTATTTGATTATCATCATCTAACACCTGAATCGCGGCATATATTGCCGCTGGTAGGCCAACAACATTGCCAGGCTCATTAAAATCTGGGATCACCCATTCATTTGCCCCATCACCGTATTTTCTAAAATCCCAAAGATTAGAAGACCGCGATATAACAACGTCAGACCATTGCTCAATTTTTTGCTGCAGGCCTGCGGGAGCAAACTGAGGATACACTCGCATAAAATAGGTTAATCCTTCCATGGTGACATGTTCGCTCATTCGTTGCCCCTTGGTTGTCGTCGGATCTAACCAGTCTACGTTGTTAATAATCTCATTTGTTTGCGCAATGGCAGTATTAAGAAAACGCTGCACCGTTACCTCAGGCATGCCTTCTCTAAGCGCCACTTCATACATTAATAAATTCGGCATGATCGAATGTCCTGGTGGAAATGATCCCTTTCCAGTTCCAATTTGTGTATAAGTTTGAAATAGGTCACCGGTATAGCTTGCTACAGTATTTTCATACCAACCTCTAATATTACGACTTGGATTACTCCACAGATCTTCAGACATGTAATTCAGCATAACTTGATAATCAGCTGCCGAAATATAATCCGCAATATCGGGATATGCATGCAAGAAAAATGCTATTTGTTCTTTAAACAACGGATGATTAACCCCGGTCTTTTTGTAAAGATTAATCGCAAAATGCATCAACTTAACCACATCTGGCGCATTGCTGTCGGGCGTTCCTATTAAATTACTCCCATAATCAGTGCCATTATATACCGTTTGGTAATCAACCTTATTTGGCATACGGTCATAAGCTGAAGGATTAGACAGATACTGAGCGACCAGTGTTGGTATCTCGAAGCTGAATTGATGAGCATCACGCCAAGCAATACCAGTTTGACAACTTGGATGGCTACCAAAGTAACACCGGGATGATGCCATAAAATCAACGGCATTCTGGTACGACACTTTTTCATTCCAAAAATACCCTATGGAAAAATCAACCGAACGAATGTCACCAATCTGAATGTAATATTCGGTACCAGAAGTAACTAAATTAACACTACTAAAGTCACCAATATTGTTTTGTACCGTACCACTAAATACAATTTGATCATCACTAGCATTAATCAGATTGAAGGCGGTACCATTCGCTACTGTTGGTGCAGTAAAACGTTTGCTTTCATTAATATTGAATCCACTTTGATTAAGGTAAATTTCTGGTGGACCAGCTAACTGGCTACTTAATGGACATTCACCGGAGTTATTATAAATTTCTATTTCTTTTATCTTTAGACGCTGAGTATCAGTCGACATCAAACGCACTTTTGAAGTAGTAACAATATTGTCAAATTCAATCATCACTACATTACTGTCATTACCCGAAACGCTAGTTCCAGGGATGTCCAACCAACTCCCATTAGATTTGTATTGCAGAGCGAAATTATAAATACCCGGTTCATTGTTATAGCCATTATGTATAGCTGCACATTGGATGGTAAAGCTTTCTTTAAGGTCGAGCTCTAACCAGTGCTGAGTAGTACTGGTATCACTTAGCCATCGCGAGTCATTTGAAACGACGCCGTCAACCACATTATTTGCTGCGTAGGGTTCAGTAACGGAGTCAGCTGATGTATTGGCGTTGAGCGCAACGTTAAAGGCAGCCTCATTGACGCTAAGCAAATCAAATCTAAATGCGTCAGCGATCGCATTTTTAGACCCAGAAGAATTATCATTGCTAAGCGTAACCGAACCAGACAACCCGCCCAGAAACTGATGAGTACCTAAAGTCAGCCATTGCCCTTGGTTAGTTTGCGTTTGGTCGATGTTATACTGCGTTTCGCC